>Ga0307422_1001023_pt1 | contig 14812 bp, 17 predicted proteins | sample SalMarWE160290MG_FD_202153 | JGI IMG/M metagenome (GOLD analysis project Ga0307422, IMG submission 202153) | Salt marsh sediment microbial communities from the Plum Island Ecosystem LTER, Massachusetts, United States - WE1602-90 | ecosystem: Environmental > Aquatic > Marine > Intertidal zone >...
ATATCTTAATTGACTGTCCGCCCAGCCTTGGGATTTTAACGATAAATGCGCTAACTGCTTCAGATGAGGTTATAGTTCCTATTGAGACTGATTACCTTGCCCTAAGGGGAGCAGAGATACTTATAAACCAGACTATAGAAAAGGTTAAAAGAAAATTAAATAAGAAACTGGTAATAAAGGGGATACTTCCAACAATGCATAACGAGAGGACCATTCATGCGAGAGAAGTTCTTTCCACCCTAAAAAAATATTTTGTAGATTTGGTTTTTGATACTGTTATAAAAGAGACGGTTAAGTTTAAAGAATCTTCAGTAGGAGGCTATTCAATACTGGAATATGCCACTAGCTCAGATGCAGCAGAATCCTATCGGAAACTGGCCCGGGAGGTAATTGAAAGTGGTTAAAAAAAAGACAAGTGTAGAAGATACAATTGATAAGTTTTTTAAGGAAAAGAAGAGTCAGAATACAGATGATTTATTTGATGCCAGTAATTCCAGAGGCCTGGTAAATATTTCCTTATCCCGTATAGCCCAGGATAAAAACCAGCCGAGAAAAACCTTTGATGACAGGACCATAAAGGAGCTTGCAGATTCAATAAAGGAGCAGGGGATTATAAATCCAATAACTGTCCGCCCGCATGGGAAAAAATTTGTAATAGTTGCAGGGGAGCGGAGGTTTTTGGCAGCAAAACTGGCGGGGCTAAAGACAGTTACGGCAATAATAAAAAAAGTATCTAAGAATGATGTAATGCTAATCTCCCTGGTTGAGAACCTTCAGAGGGAGGACCTAAATAGTATTGATCGGGCAGAGGGTATAAAAGCCTTAAAGGTAAACCTGGGTTTACCATGGGTGGAGATAGCCAGAAAGCTGGGCCTATCAAAACAAAGGGTACTGGACCTTGTTGGTCTATTAGGCCTTCCGGAAAAAATTAAAAAGGATATAAGAGATAAAAAATTAACCGAGAAGCACGGCAGGGCACTTCGGAAATTAAAAGGCGGAAGTAATAAAATCATAGAAGTTTCTAAAATTGCAAAGGATAAAAAACTTTCTGGCGATGAGACTCTAAAGCTTGCAAAAGAAATTAAGACCAGGTTTGGAAGCCGAAGTTTTTATCAAGGGAAAGAAGAAGTTAAAGCTAAGCCGGAAAGAAATCCTTCCTGGAAGGTAATTAAAGCCTGTAGGATTTTACTATCAGAGATTAAAGGTATTAAGGCCAGTTTTTCCTTCCATACTGATATGAGTATAGATAATAAAAAAGAGCTAAAGGAGATGCTCCTAGCAGTTAAGGGAAAAATTGATGAATTTATTAAAACTTATAACTTGTAAGGGATGGGTATAGATGCCATACATAAATGTAATTTCCGGGATTTTAAATGAAGTTAAAGTCTGGCTGTATTCTTTAATTGGTGTGGTTACCATAGTAGTTATAATAATCCAGGCATTTAAATACCAGGCAGGGGAAGCAGTTGAAAAGCAGGAAGCGCTAAAAAACATCAGACGAACAATTGTAATGAGCGGCGGAGTATTTCTACTTGCCTGGCTTGCAGATTACGTTATAGGTAAAATGGCCGCTGTTTAATTATTTTAACCTTTTAAAAAGCTTCTTAAGCTATATGCAAATGATTGATTGGATAAAAGAGATTATATCTTCCCTTATATGGGATGGAATTGCCGGTATTGGCGAGAGCTTATTTGATTTTTTTATTAAGTTTATAAATACGCTGGTTATACAGCCCACAGAGCCCTCTAAATATATTGCAAACTTTGACCAGTACTTAAAAGGCGTTCAGTATTTTTCCGGAGGGCTCCTTGTTATTTTTGTAATCTTGGCTGCATTCAGGCAGATTTCAGGTGTTATGTACCAGAGTGAAAAGTCGGTGGGCACTTATTTTATCCATGTTACTATTGCAGGAGGACTAATTTATATCCTTCCAAAAGTAGTAACATCAATTCTTCTGCCACTTAACAATGCCCTTATTGGTTTTATAGGAAGTGTTGGGGTGGACGCTTCAAGGATTGAGGATTCCTTAAGCTCAAGCGGCGGGTGGGGAGCGGTTATAAAAGAGGCCAATATATTTGCAGTTATGTCTCTTGTTTTAACCATAGCTTTACTTGCCCTGTGCATTACAGGGGCAATAAGGTATATAGAGACACTTATTGCAATACTTGTCTCTCCCCTTGTGGCGCTATCTGTTATAAACAGTAGCGATGGGCTCGGGATATGGATAAGGGAAGCAGTGGCAATAGTTTTTACCCAGACAATTCATTTTCTTATCCTGCAGATACTTCTATCAATAATGGCCGGGGTGGATAATATGGTGCTTGTTATAGTCCTTTCAATTGGTACAGTTGCAGTGGGGCTAAGGGGCCCGCATATAATACGCCAGTACCTCTACAGGACCGGAACATCTTCTACACTTGTTGCGTCAGCCGGTTCTGCAGGAAGGCTTGGTATGATGGCAATGATATTTAAGCACTGAAATTTTAAAAATGAATGATATAAGTAATAAAAAAAGAAAGCTTCCAAGGCACGTTGACGGAAGGATAATGATAGGGCCGGTACCCATAAAAAACTTCTTTTTAATTCTTCCCATTGCGGTAGCGGTAGCCATAGCTGTAATAAAATACTTTAGCCCGGCAGTATTTTTTTCTGGCTTTCTATTTCTGGGGGTCCTTATTGGGCTTGCTAGCGAGTTTCACCAGAAGGAGACCGGCCTATCTATAGTTATAGATATTTTTAAATACGCAGTAGAAGGAGAAAAATACTTTGAAAGAAACAGTAAAACCATTGTCTTTTATAAAAGATTTACTGGGAATAAAATCAAGGGATAAAAAGGCAAGAAAAGGTGACTTTATCCTTCCAGTAAAAAGTATCGGGGACCTACTTGAAGGAAAAAACGGCACCTATAAGATAGTTTTAAAGGTTAGTCCCGTAAACGGGGAGCTACTCTCTCAAGGTAGCCTGGAGATGGTAAGTGACGCCATCCAGGGGGCGCTTGCTACTTTTAGCGGAAGGATAGGAATCTATATCCAGTCTGAAAGCGTAAATATTGATACCAACATTTTTAACATTGAAAATTTTAAGGGTAGCCTTAACTCTGAGGTTAAGCTGGTACTTCTTGAAGAGCAGAAAAAACATATCCAGTCCATGGCGGGAAGAAGCAGAAATGTCTTAAATTTTTACACGGTTTTTGAAGTAAAAGAGGCCAGCTCCACTACTGCAGGTGAGCTTTTAGGGGACGTGTGCCAGTCATTTAAAAGCGAGCTTGAATCCCAGGGGATGTATGTTGATAGGCTAACAGGAACTGATATAAAAGGTCTTCTTTACAGAAGGATGAACCCTGAAAGCTCACAGGCCGAGCCTTTAAGGGCTGACTGGGAGATAGAAAATATACTTCCTGAAAATGCAAGAATTTATAAGGACGGAAGGCATATTGAGATAGAAAATAGAATCTATAGGTTTTATTCCATTGTAAAATACCCGGCTACAGTTGAAAAATACAGGTGGTTAAAAAGAGTCTTTAACATCAAAGGCGATATAAATATTGCAATAATCCTTACCCCCAAAAACAAGGCCACAATAACAAGGGAGCTTTCAAAAGCTGTAAGTGAGATTGGGGCAAAAGCCCTTGATTCTAAAAAAGATGAGGCACTTTTCCAGAAATATAAGGCACAGAAGGAAAGTGCAGTTGAAATGATTGCAGAGCTGGGCAGTGATAATATTAGCCTCTATGATACAAATATAACAATAGGAATATCTACAGAGGGTACAGGGGAGCTAAACACTCTTTCAAATCTACTTCGCTCAAAAATCTCAAGCACTTACTGCCAGGCAACGGAGCTAAAATATAAAGGGTATGAGCCATTTATTACAACCCTTCCAGTACTGGCTGAAAACAGGATAACCAGAAACTATGTATGGAACCTCACCACTAAAGATATAGCTTCAATAATACCATTTGATTCCTCGGAGCTCATGGAGCCAAAGGGGATATTTATCGGGGAAAATGTCGTATCGGGAGGTCTTGTTATAATTGATACCTACAATAAGATCTATAACAACCCCCACGAGTGCATAATAGCAGACTCCGGATCAGGAAAATCCTTCAGGATAAAAACTGATGCCATAAGGCATGTACCATACAGGGACTATATAATAATGTTTGATCTGGAAGGTGAGTTTTACTATCCCTGGGGTAAAAGGTATAAATTCAGCCCTACTTCCGGGATCATCTCAAACCCGTTCCATATAAGAAATACGGTGGTTGATAGCGACGGCTCTGGTGGTGATAAAAAAGATATAGGTACCTACCTTTCTACTAAAATAATGGACTGCATAATGTTTTTTAGGTGGATACTAAAAGATATTAAGCCCTTTGAGGAGGCACTTTTGGAAGAAGACATAAGGGATACCTACAAGAAAAAAGGAATAAGTTTTAATAGCAGTAGGCTTCCTGAGACTTTTCCGACCCTTGGTACTTTAAAAGAAGTGATGGAAGCTAAAATTAAAGGTAGTAAAACTACTGGAAAGGCCAGGGAAGAAAGGGATAATATCCTATCATCACTCCAGCCGTATATAAGCGGGGCATACAGTTATATGTTTAACGGCCAGACAAACTGGGATTATGATTTTTTTACCGTATTTGACATATCCGGGCTTCCTGAAGCTGTTACCCAGCCGCTTTATGACATACTTCTTAAGGACACCTGGCAGTTCTGCAAGGTAGACCGGTTAAAGACCAAAAGGGTATATGTTGATGAGGCGCACCAGTTTGCGGATCCGGAAAATCCACAGACACTAAAGTTCCTCTCTAATTCTATTAAGAGAGGCAGAAAATACGGGATAAGTTTTGTTACTGCAACGCAGAACCTTCCTGATTTTCTTTCAATTGAACGCTACGGGCAGGCAATAATAGATAACAGCTATTTTAAGCTTTTTTTCAGGATGGGGGAGACTGACGTACCGGTAATAAAAAAACTTTTTAGCTTCAGTGAAAAGGAGCTTGCAGTAATAAGGGGGAGCACTGAAAAACGCAAGGGTGCAAAGGGAAAAGGGATTTTTATTGCTGGGTCCCAGAGAGTGGTTATCCAGGTAAGAGCCTCAAAATATGAGCTTGAAATAGTTGATCCGGCCCAGTACGAGGAAGCCTACGATGAAAAATCCAGATTTGCATTTAAGTAAATAAGTAATGACTGAACCCGTAACAATAGCTAAATTATTAGCTTACGGCGCTGGTTTTATTAAAAGATACTGGCATATAATTCTAATACTGTTACTTATTATTATACTTCTGCCATTTCTTATGTTTTCAGTTGCGATTAATATTTTATTTCCCCAGGTGGATATAGAAGAATTTAAATTATATAAGTCTTTAACCGAAGAATCTGAAATCAGCTGGGTTTCCTTTATTGCCTATGATGTAGTAAGGCTTAATAATTACTTAAAAGAGAATAGGCCTAATGAGAGTGTTTTTGATCTACTGAAGGTCAATTTTACTGAATATGAGATAATCGAGACTGAAGAAGAAATAGCAAAGGTTGTAGAAGGCAGATCAGTTACAGAAGTCGTTACCCGGAAAGAATATAAAGTGGTTAGAGAACTAGAACTGCAGAGCTACTTTCAAATTAAAGAGCTTCTTAAATCATTAGAATATGATACTTCTAAAGAGAATATGACAGTTAAAAATGTTACCAGTTTTTTAAACGATTTAGATGAAGAAGAGAAGTACGAAATTGAAACTGCCGTGCTATCAGATGAAGAAATATCTAAAAGTTTTGATGAAAAGCATAAGGAGTGGTTTTTTGCACTGGTTGAGATCCTTCCGCTTCTTGACCCAACATCAGAATTTAATCCAGATGAGTTTATAATACCAGAAATTATAGATAATCCTGACATACCATCAATCTGGCCAGCAAGCGGAAGAGTTTCTGCTGAATTTGGAGAGATGAGACTAACACATACTCATAGGGGAATTGATATTTCTAATAATACAGGTACACTGGTAAAAGCAACAGCTAATGGTACGGTTATTGCAGTTGGCTCAAGTGGGAACATGGGTAAAAGAATTATGATTTATCACGGAACAGATGAAAATGGTAATACCTATGTAACTGTATATGCCCACTTAAGTCAATTTAAAGTATCAGCAGGGGAAAAGGTATCCCAGGGAGATTTAATAGGGTTGATGGGAAGTACAGGCCTAAGCACAGGCTCACATCTTCATTATGAGGTTAGAGTAAATGGAATAAAAGTTAATCCTAGGTACTATCTACCTTAAATATTGTTATAAGGATATAATGAAAAAGTGAATCAGGACTTAATCTTATTTGTTGATAATAATTTATGGTTCGAATTCTGTCTCCCCAGGGCAGTTAGTTTATTAATAAGAAAATTTATTTGGCCTAATTGCAAAGGATTTACCTGTTTTATTAAAAATAATTTCTATTTCATTCTTTGAATCATCAGCACTGATAACATTCATATTTATTAGTTCGAGTAGGCTAAATTTTTGAGGCTCTTTATCTCTTTCCAATAAAATATCTACTTTAAAAGATAGTGCAGGACCAATATCTGATATGTAAGATATATATCCATCTTTATCCATATAATTACTTTGTGATGAGCAAATAACTCCAAATACTGAACCGTTTTCTCTAAAAACTGGGCCTCCGCTCATTCCAGGGTCAAATCTCGCTGTAGTTAAAAAGGTGGGAAAACGACGAATACCTTGGGATTTATTAATATATTCTAAAATTTCACCTCCTGTTGTTACAAAATTATGTGAATATTCTAAAAATTTTATTTTTTGCTTATTTATTTTTTTATATTTATATTTCAAAACTTTACTTTTGCAATAACCGACACCTAAAATTTTCTCGCCTTTTTTAGGTATGGATAAATTTAATTTTATTAAAGGGTATTGAAGTTGTTCACCAGTATCAATTTTTCTTACCAAATCCAATTGACATAATGCTATATCTAACTCGGCATTTGAATATATCTTTATTATGCGAAGTGGTCCACCAACATAGCAATCAGACGATAGTTCGGTACGTTCATTCTTTATATCAGATTCAAAGATTGCAAACAATCCAAAATTTTTAACTGGTTCATTTAAATCTCTAATTTCTTTTCTATCAATAAAATCCTCAATAACATGTCTGGCAGTAATCATTATGCCTCCATTTGTTATCATAAAGCCTGTTCCTAGCGGTATAATATTATTATTTGACATTGCAATTATAGGTAAAATTGTTTGATGGAGTATATCCCCACGAGCACCCTTATAGCCCGCAAAGCCGATATCAGCTTCTGAAATGACTTTTTTTTTGTTTATTTGAGAATTATTTTTATTTTTCACTAATAGTATTTCTTATTATTTTATATATTTCTATAAATGTATAACAATCAAATATATATTACAAAATATTAATCTTATATCAATTATGTTTGGAAAAATTCTTTAAATCTAATAATTCAATTATAATCCGGATCGAAATTTCGTAACTTTGGGCAGCTACTCTGAGTATTATATAATGATCTAAATATTGGGATTGAAAAAATATATAAAATTATTTCAGAAACTTATATTCTTTTATTAATTCACTAAAATCTATAAACATTTTATTTATTGCTTTCTTAAAGAAAATTGTAATCAGAACAATTATTATGAAAAAAAATCCTAAAATTATCCCATTAATATATAAAGGAATGTCAATAATATCTGTTTTTAAATTACAATAATTAAAAAGAATATAAATATTTATACCTATATAAATTATTGCAGGTATTGAATAAAATAAATATATAAATCCTGAATATAAATGTCTCAACGGTGTCCTATAGTTACCTTGTAATTTTAAATATAGATCTGTGAATCTAATTACTTTAGGTTTAACTGAAACATTGTCTAATTTTCTTACTATCCTATTAATAACCATCTCTAAATATTTTCCATTGAATTCACAATACATTAGTAATAATATTTTAGCAGTTATTCCATAAAACCATCCAATATGTATAACCAATACTCCAAAGAACAAAATTAATTCATTTTCATAAAAAGCATAACCAACTAAACTCAAAATCACTGTTAAATATAGTATAAAAATTGTCCATCTCAGATTATTTTCACTATTTAATTCGCTCATATTGGCTGTATATAAATCTTTATATACATTTAACAATTCAATGTCGCTTTTATTTTTCTTTGTTGTTTTATTGTTCATTCTGATTTAATTTGATTTTAAGAATAATAAATTTATTATAACTTTTTAATACATAAAACTCCAACAATTCAATTCTGGTATAAAATATCCTTATTAAGCTTAATAATTTGATTCCAGCTAAGAAGAAAATCAAGCTGTTCTAAATTCAATATTTAATACTTCGACCTGTGGTGATAATTGGATAATCTGGTAGTAATATTCAGTTCTAAATGTGTTCAATATCCCCAGCCACTATTGGTGAATACAAGAACTTCTTTATTTGAATTATCATCTTTATTTATTGGAATAGTGTATTCTATTGTAACACTAGGATAGTCTGTCCAGATTTTTTTAATAAAAGAAGAAATAAAAGCTTTTCTTTTTGCAATTGAACCCTCAATTAAAATGTGGTGAAAGTCTTCAATATAATTTTTAAGTTCATTTACTGTAAATGAACTAATAGATGAGAGACTGTTCTGGCCAAGCTGGAATTCAATAAAGTGTATGGAATGTGATAATTACCTAGCAAAAGAAACTGATTTTAAATGTGACGGATGTAAATATTTTAACGGTGTTACATCATATAAAAATGATGATCTTGATTTATTTAGGACTGCAAATTATTTTACAAAGTATTTCTCTAAAGGATTTGAATACAGCGGATTTAACCAGAAAAGGTATCTAAGCTCCTTTGGGTTAAAAATGCCAAAAACAATTGATGTCTCTATAAGTGAAGATGTATTTAGGGATATTATACTAAACTGTGAATTCATAAAATCTATGGGTATTTATAATGATATGGGTAGTAGGTTGGTAATATATAATAATTTGATTAATAAATATATATTTAGTGAAATTCATGATAGATGAAACAGGAAAAATTATCATTGCTGGTTTTACGTCTGAGATAATTAATGGCAAGAGAACTATAAAATCTGTATTTATTCTAGATGCTAAAGATGGTGATTATATAGAAGCGCCTATTTCTAAAGATTTTGAAATAGATAAAGAGAAGTTAATAAAAGAAATTATAGAATTATATCGAAGAGAAGTTATTGCAATTATTGATTTAAAATTTGATGTTAAAAGGTCTAATAGTCGTTACATTGATTTAGGATTTGTTGGGATTAAAAGTTAGTGAATTATCTAAAGAAACAATATTGATTTGTTTAGGTATTAGTTATAGATTTTTTAAATATAATTGGATAAAATTAATTATGAGAAATTGGAATCCAAAAATTAAGATGCAAAATAAAATAAAAAAATCATTAAAAAGAAAAACTGAAATTGATGAATTCTTAGGGAAGAAATCATATAAGGGAAAAATTTTTAAATTAGAAAAAAAACAGATAGAAGATAGTTATCAAATTTATTACGAGAATCCAAATGGAAAACTTTTTATAGGTGATTGTATTAATGTTATGAAAGGAATGAAGGATGAATCTATAGATTTAGTTTTTGCAGACCCTCCCTATAATATAAAAAAAGCAGAATGGGATAGATTTGATTCCCAAGAGAAGTATATTGATTGGTCAGTAAAATGGATAAAAGAAGTGGCTAGAATTCTAAAGAAAACAGGTTCTTTATATGTTTGTGGGTTTTCTGAAATTTTAGCTGATATTAAATTACCTGCAATGAATTTTTTTCACAGCTGTAGATGGATTATCTGGCATTATAAAAACAAAGCAAGCTTAAGTAATGATTGGGGTAGGTCACATGAAAGCATAATTAATTTTAGAAAAACTAAAAAAAATAAATTTAATATTCAAAATATTAGAATTCCTTATTCTAAACATACCTTAAAATATCCAAAACACCCTCAAGCAGTTACAAGTCAGTATGGAAATGGAAAGCAACATTATTGGGAACCTAATCATAATGGGGCAAAACCAAAAGATGTTTTAGAAATTCCCACAACTTGTAATGGAATGCATGAAAAGACACCTCATCCAACACAAAAGCCAGAAGAATTATTAAGAAAAATAATATTTGCTTCATCTGATGAAAAAGACGTTATTTTTGACCCATTCATAGGTTCTGGCACAACTGCAGTTTGTGCAGAACAATTAAAAAGAAAATGGATTGGTTGTGATATATCGTCAGAATATCTTGATTGGGCAATAAAAAGAATTGAATTAGTAGAAGATTGGACTATAGAGGAATGGAGAAAATATGATTTTGAGAATATTAAGCGGAGAAATTCAATAAGGTGAAATTAACAGAATTAACAGAGAATGCAATTGATAAGTCTAAATTTAAATCGTTAACTAATTATATAGATTTTGCAGAAAAATTTTTGAGTTATGTTAAAGATAATCTTCAAGCAGTAATTATTTCACAAAATGAAAATCACTACCAATTCTATCAATATAAAAAAGATGGAATGTATCAAATTACAAGACCAATAAATTCTAATCTCATGTACGATATTGAAGAATACCTTAAAATTAAAAATTCTATTATAGATATTATAAAAAATAGCCGAGGTTTAAAATCAAAAAAAGATAGAGAGTTAATCAATAAAGCCATATACACTTTACAAACATCTATAGGTTCTACACTAGATGCACTTCATGCGGGTCTATCAAATAAAGCAAGAAAAATAAATGGTGACCTTTTTGAAAAATTAATAAAAATTATTATTAAAGAAATCGGAATAGATTGTAAATCTGGTGTTGTTCAAATACCAATTAAGATTAATGGAAAAGAACAGTTTAAAATGAGTTACCAACATGATTTAGTTATTAAAAGAGATGGTGAAATAAAATTAGTTGGTTCAATAAAAACATCAAGCAAGGATAGAATAGATAAAATTTTTATAGACAAGTTTTTATATAATAAACTTACAAATAAAAATATTCCGCATATAGCTATTTTCTTAAATGATGTACAAAGGAAAAATGGAAAATTAAAAAATACATATGGAATTAATGCAACTTTTTTACCCGGTCATTTTAAAGGTTATACTGTAAAGTTAAATCCAATAGATGGCGTGTATTACTGTGATATTAGGCCAAATATGACTAAAGAAGATATATTGAAAGATTATATTAAGACTTTTGATTATTTGATATGTGAAGATATTTGGAAATATTAAAATAAAATATATATGAAAAAGAAAGTTGAAGAATATGATTGGCGAATGCAGGCGATTACAACTATAGTAAAAGATACGGTTAGCCCAACTGGAAAGAAAATAAAAAAAGGTGAGCCTGTAATATTAGTAAGTCCTATAGACATTAATGGATGTAAGACAACTATATATACACCAAATCCAACAGCAATGTTTTTAAATTTATCGAATAATTCTTATAAAAATTCTCTAAATTTGTTTGATTTTAAAATTTATAAAAAGAGAATTAATTATGATGAAAAAGATTATTTTAATGCTTTGGAATATTACATGGCATCAATTATTTTTGCTTATACTGCGTTAGAAACATTTGCTAACTATTCTATTCCAGATATGTACAAATATAAAAAATTGAGGGATGATAAAAAGTGTTTAGAAATATATAACAAAGAAGAAATAGAAAAAAATATAAAGCTTGATTTAAAAATAAGTGATATTTTGCCTGAAATATATAATATAAAATCATTTAAAGGAACAAAAAAATGGGAAAGGTATTTAGGCTTAAAAAATATTAGGGATAGAATAGTACATTTAAAGTCAATTGATACACAATATAATAAAACTGGTAATCCATATAATCATTTATGGAATGATTTAATTAATAATGGTGATTTAAGAAATTATACAATAATTGCAAAAGAAATAATTAAGTATTTTTATAGTAGTAAAAAACATAGATGGTTAATTAAATGCCCATTTTAATTTTTATTTTTTCTTGATTCTGGATAATTCAGCTCTCTCTTAATATAATACTTATATTAACTTTGATTAGCTGTAAAAGCGATAAATTTAAGCTATAAAGACCAGCTTGTCTGCCATATTTAACTTCCCAATAGACATATAGAAGAACCTGTCTTTTGTAAATGTAGTATTTTACTTTGCGAGCATAAACCGCTAAAGCTATTTATCCCTCTCAATTCTCCTTTCAGGAGAACCGTAAAATCTCCACATTGACTAAAAGCCAGAACCTTCTTTAAAGCTACCCCCCAGGGAGTTAAATATTATTTTAATTTAAGGGGGGAAAGATGGCAGGGAAAAAGAAATTATTCAATTTTATTCCACAGGTGGAGCTATCAATGGTTAGAGAGATAAAAATATCAGGTCAGAAGTATAACAGCAGTGAAGAAGTGGCAAAATCAGAATTTGCAGAAAGTCTTTTAAAGTCAGATAGAGAGAAATTTATATGTCTTCACTTAAATGTTAAAAACCAGATTACAAGTTTTGAAGTAGTTTCGACCGGAAGTTTAACGAGTTCAATCGTTCATCCGAGGGAAGTATATAAAGGTGCAATACTCTCAAATGCCGCAAGTGTAATATTTATGCATAACCACCCCTCGGGAGATCCTGAACCTTCAAATGATGATATGGAAATAACAAAGAGGCTCGAAAAAGCAGGGAATATATTAGGAATAGATGTACTTGACCACATAATAGTTTCCTCGGGTGGTTTTTATAGCTTCAGGCAGAATAACCTTATCGGACGCAGGGGATAGAAAGGAAAGTTTTAGATGTGGATATATGACTACAGGACCAAGAGGGAATACTTTGCAAGCTCCCCAAGGTATAAATTCTACAATTACATAAGTAAGGTAGTTGAACCTCTTCCGGGAAAACCCTGTACGATTCTAATAAGAAAAGAAATGGAAGAGGGAAGAAAACCGGCAAGGATATTTGAGCAGCTTGATATATTTACAGATCTTTCTGCTTCCTCCGACATTTAATTTAAATATAAAAATATTAAAAGTTAAGAAAGGGGTAAATATACACATACCGCTTTTTTTATAATTTATACAAAGCTAAATTTTAGAAAGCTACAGTTACAAAAGCCCTGCGGGCTTACTATATTTAACTTCCTTTGAAAGACCGGTAATTATAGAAGAACCTGTCTTTTGTAAATGTAGTATTTTACTTTGCGAGCATAAACCGCTAAAGATATTTATCCCTCTCAATTCTCCTTTTAAGGAGAACCGTAAAATCTCCACATTGACTAAAAGCCAGAACCTTCTCTAAAGCTTCTCCCAGGAAGTCAAATATTATTTTTAAGAAGGGAGAAAGAGATGAAACTAATGACTAAAGAGTTAGAAGCAAGATTTAAAGAGGTTGGCTCTCAGGAAGAAGTAAAAGACCCTCTAATAATTGCCAAGTACTTTAACCCATCTGGAGCTGGGACGTGGTACGCCACAGAATATAATCCGGAAGAGAGGATATTTTTTGGGTATGTTTCAATCTTTGGCGATTTAAATGATGAATGGGGATATTTTAGCCTTGAAGAGCTTGAAAGCGTTAGAGGTTCCTTTGGACTGGGAATTGAAAGAGACCTGTATTTTGGAGAAAAAAGAGCAAGTGAAATTATCAGTAAGTAAGGAAGGGGTCTAATATGAGTAGAAATGCATACAGAGTTAAAAAAATATTAACTTATAAATATCCAAGCTTTAATCTATCACATGATAGGGAGCTGGTAAATATTTTAGAAGAGTGTACGGATTTTTATGAGAATTTAAATTCTTATGGAAACGGTATTATTGAAATAACAGAAAGGGAATTTAGGAAAGTAAAGAAAAAACTTGAAGAAGTAATCTTGGGGCTAAAAAGCACCAGAGTAAATCAGCCGGAAAACAGGGAGAAGGCAAAATGCTACAGGAAAGTACTGGCTGAGATGAAAAAGGCAATTAAAAAAGAAGGGTATATATCTTATGAAATCTATTAAATTAAAAGGTGGGGGAGTAATGCTAAAACGGATTAAATATAAAAATAAGGTTTATACAGTGGACTACAGATTAAGAGAATTTCGATTTATTGAATATGGGAAAATGCCTGAATTTATTCCATTTAATAGCGAGCTGGGAATTAAGTTATTAAGTATTGCCGGGGAAGGGGATTAAAATGAGATGCAAAAAATGCGGCTCTAAAATATTTTATATTAGGAGCACAGATACTACATATGATAACGATTTTAGTAAGTTATCAGAAGAAGATATAGAAGAGAATTTAGCTAACGGTAATTATATTAATTTTGACTGGTCTAAAGGATATAGCAAGGTTATTTGCTCCAATTGCGGGGCTACTGCATTAGATTAGAGTTACTTAAAAAAATAGGAAATATAAAAATGATAGATATTAGATGGTAAACCCAGGTTTACCATCTAATATGCCTATAAAGGGTAATAGTCCCCTTATTATGTGTAATATCATAATAGGCCACCCACCCACCGCCCTCAGATAAAAATGCCCCACGCCCCTGACCCCCTTTTTGAAATTCGCACACGGCTCATTTTCAAAAAGCCCCTGTTTGTACTCTTTTTCTTAGAACTTGTAAAATTACAACCTGTGCATTTATTGAAAACCTGGCTTTTTTGCGGCCTATTTTCCAACAGCCTACACAGTCTATATAATAATTGATAGGCAAGATATGCAAATGTAACACATGGTTACATTTGCAGTTATATTGGGGGGATCCCCCAAACCCCTCGG
>Ga0307422_1001024_pt1 | contig 14791 bp, 11 predicted proteins | sample SalMarWE160290MG_FD_202153 | JGI IMG/M metagenome (GOLD analysis project Ga0307422, IMG submission 202153) | Salt marsh sediment microbial communities from the Plum Island Ecosystem LTER, Massachusetts, United States - WE1602-90 | ecosystem: Environmental > Aquatic > Marine > Intertidal zone >...
GGTTGCGGGACCTATTGTTCGCGCTTCCCATTTTATTCCTCAATTGTATAAAAAATATACTCTCTCACCACGGGAATTTGGTTTAGGCTTTTACCTGATCCTGAAAGGTCTGACAAAAAAAATGTTCATTGGCGATTTTATTGCGGTTAACCTTATCGACCGTGTATTTTCGAACCCTGCATCGTATTCCGGATTTGAAAACCTGATGGCTCTTTATGGTTACTCTGTGCAGGTATATTGCGATTTTTCGGGGTATACCGATATAGCCATTGGAGTGGCCCTGCTCATGGGATTTTACCTCCCAAAGAATTTCAACTCGCCGTATAAGGCTAAAAATGTAGGGGATTTCTGGAAACGCTGGCATATCTCCCTCTCCTCGTGGCTGAAAGATTACCTTTATATACCCATGGGAGGAAACCGGGGTGGTTCTTTATTCACCTATCTCAGCCTTTCCGTAATCCTGCTTTTTATAGTTCTGATTGCAAAAAGCCTGATTCTGATTCCCATTTTCATTTTCATTATTGGAATGATATGGCTGTTAACAAGGTTTTTTCCATCGATAAAACTTACCGTAAGCACGAATATTAATATTATGCTGACCATGCTTTTAGGCGGTCTCTGGCATGGATCAAGCTGGATGTTTGTATTGTGGGGGGGGCTAAACGGGATTGGTATCCTGATCTATAAATCTTGGCGAAAGATCAGTCCTTATGAGAATAGCACACACTGGCTTACGAATGCCTGGAAGATATTCTTCACCTTCTCGTTCATTACTTTTACAAGAATATGGTTTCGGGGCGAATCGATGCAGGGAACCTATGAATTACTTCAGCAGATCACCGGACATTTTGGATGGAGTATGGTACCCGCCATGATCGTCAGTTACTGGAAAGTATTCGTGATAATGATAGTTGCAATGGTAATCCACTGGTTGCCCGATACACTTAAGGTCAGTTATCGCGACTGGTTTATTGAGCGCCCACTCTATCAGCAAATTGGAATTAGTGTACTGGTTGTATTTATTATTTACCAATCGGTTTCGGCAGGTCTGCAGCCTTTTATCTATTTCCAGTTCTGAGATCTATAACTCCCCTTTACTTCGCATCAGTTTAAAAAGTCTTGCTTCAAATTCTTCACCGGGGCTAGGAGCCGGGGACATTGCCAGCTTGCCTTCACGATTGATAAGATAGTAGAGTGGAAATGCCCTGACATCGTAATCCCTAATTATAGTCGACTGGTTACCATAATGCAAAAACGTCCATTGATAGTTGCTACGCTTCAGGAAACTATTTATTATATCCTCATCGTTATCGATTATTACAGTAACAACTTCAATCAAATCTTTGTGCTTAGCATAAAGTGCTTCCAGCATTTTGAACTCGTTCAGACAGGTATAGCTGAAGCAACTGCAAAAATTCAGATACACATACCGACCTTTAAAGTCATCAAGACTAATCAATATACTGTCGCCATTGTATAAAGCGAATGCCGGAGGTAAAAAACCTGTCAACAACCGTGTTACCTTATCCCGAATTGAGATTGCTACATCCGTCATTTTCTGATCTTTATTTTCAGCAATATAGGCGTCAAGTAAAGCCAATAACGAACTTCGGGAGTAATTATCATCATAAAATTCATCATGAAGAAACTTCAGGATAACAAGATTTGATAAATTTCCTATTCCGATTACACTATCAGATTCGAGAAATAATCTTATGGAATCGATATTACACGTGCGAATTACATTACCAAGGTTACTATCACCTGCTGTACGTGATAAATGATGAAAATAGTTTTTATATACCTGGTTAAACAACTCCATAAATGCAGGATTCTCCAATAATACAGGCTGATTACGAAAGTACTCATCTGATATACTCTTCGAACGTTGCTGATAGGCAAAATATCTGAGTAATCCATACCTGTATCTTCTGTAATCGTTAAAATAAGCATTCCCGGAAGAGGAAAAGGGATTTTCCATTGTGATAATATCTTCATCCAACTCTGAGAAATCATCTTTTTGGCCAAGTGTAACAATATGTTTATTATAGTAAGGCAAATACGCATCATTAAACATCCTTATCAGGGTGTTCAATTCGTTCTTTGCAAGTTCGACAGTAGCCAGGTGAATTACGACAGGTTCAAAATAAGGATTCAGTAACTCAACCGGTTCTTTTTCCTGTCGTGGAGGCAAAATTATCTCATAATTGTTGCCCGGAACTGCAAACAGATGTAATTTATATATGCCTGTATAAGAGAAGACAAAAGTGACTTCGTCGATATCGAAGCTTAATGAAAATGCTCCTTTGCTATTAACTTTCGCTTTACCAACAACTGTTTCGGAGCCTGAAATCTGATCGGAGTATTTATTGAATACTATTTCATCTCCAATATACGAAGTATCATTACCATATAGTGTAACCTGCTGCCCTGCTTCTACAGATTGAAAAATAACCAGTAAGATAAAAACTGCTAAACTCTTCATACTATCCTTAACTCTTTCGGGGAATTTTTATTTTATCCGGCAGAAATAATGATGCATCGCCTCCATTCAGAATAATATCACGAACAATTGCAGAAGCCACATGTGTATACTCCGGCAGTGTCAGTAAGAAAACGGATTCAACTTCAGGACGCATGGCCCTGTTCATCTGTGCAATCGCCCGTTCATATTCGAAATCGGAAGAAGTTCGTATTCCACGTAATATATAATTCGCTCCTTTGGCAGTACAAAAATCAATGGTAAGTCCCTCAAAGCTCTCTATTTCAATTTTCTCCTCGCCGCTAAAAACATCATTGATCCAATTAAGGCGGTCCTGCAGCGAAAAAAAACCTTTCTTGCTGGTATTGTAACCCACTGCAATAATTATTTGATCGAATAATGATAATGCGCGCCGTACAATCGACTCGTGTCCTATAGTAAAAGGATCGAAAGAACCGGGAAACAGGGCTATTTTAGTATTCATAATTTATTTGTCTGTATATGCAAAAATATAAAGCCTTATGTAACCAGCCTATGAAATCTCTTTTTCTTTTTGTGAACTCACAAAAAGTATATTACCGATATCGGCAAACCCGGTAAAAATTTCGATGCCTTTAGCCTTGACCATTTCATGCCGGAATCCTACGATGGTAAGGTCGGCATCTATCGATCTTTCCGATATCAGGGTTTTTGTATTACGTTGTTCATCGGAGGGTAAAAGCTGGATATTTCCCGGTGAAATAGGTAACCTCCCCGATTTAATGAGAGACATCAATTTTTCTCTTCGCTCATGAAGTTCATTCTCCTTATAGATAGAAAAAATCTTAATATATCCGTTTTTCCAATCGGGATGTCCCAGCATAATATAGGCCAGGAGGATCATCAGATTAGCATTTTCATAATCATAGGAAGTAATCCATACATGAATTTCTTGTCCGTTTCCAAAACCTTTGTAAGAAGTATTTAGCACACATACATCGAAACCTGTTGAGTGGATAAGAGAATAGTTTTCGAGCGAGCGGCTGAAAAGTTCCGGCTCCGTGCGGCTGAACTCAAACAAAATCATATTATTCCCTTTTCCTGAAATTCCTGACAATTGAACAACCTGAGCAATAGCTGAAGTATATGATGGACTAATCATGGTATCGACATATACCCTGTTTTTGCTGACAGATGCCAGATTGATTAATCGCTCCAGTACTTCTTTCGACTCACGGCTTGTTTGTTTTGAAAGATAGCCTTCAATATAATGGATATAGGTGCCAAAGCCATACTTGTAGGATAACCAGCGTAGCAGATCGAAAGCACTTCTCCTGCGAAATGTATCGGGTGAAATACAAATGACAAAGGGACGCCAGTAAAGGTCAAGGTCTTCTTTATCGGCGCGTTGTACGAGTATTTGTAACTGCCGGCTTAACTGAAAAATAACTCCCTTAAAAAGTTTTCCAAATCCTTTCTTCTCCTTCGTGTTTTTGGTAATGGTATAGTATATAAGTCCTAGTATAATCAATGAAACTACCGCATAGGGTGCATTCATTTTAAACATAAGCCATAGGGAAAGAATCGTTCCAATCAGAGAAATATACCAGCGCGATCGAAAAGTAGGTCGATAAGACGGATCGGCAGCAAAATGTTCAAGAAGTGAAACCAGACAAATAGCTCCATAGGTTACCATAAAAAACATCGAAATAATTTGTGCAACAAATTCGATGGTGCCAATGGAAATAAAGAAAAAGGCTATAATAATACTGATCAGACTTGCATTCCAGGGATCGTTGGAAACTGCCCGTCCCTTGGCAAAATAACGATTCAGAAATTGGTTTGGCAGAATATGATCGGCACCAATAGCCTGTAATGTGCGGGGCGCAACAAGAATAGACCCCAAGGCCGATGACAGGGAAGCAGCTGCCAGTCCAATAGGTATAATGGGACCCCAGTATGCTAAACGTTGCATGATAAGACCATTAGCCGGATTAGCCAGGTCATCGGGTGAAAAGGAGATAGCCAATTTATAAGCCACAGCGATATAAACAAATATTCCTACTACAGTCGCCAGAATGGTGCCACGGGGAATAGATCTTGTAGGATCTTTCAGATCGCCTGAAAGACCTAATCCCGCAGCCAACCCGGTAAATGCAGGAAATATAATAGTGAAAATGAAGAAAAAATTAGCCGGATTTTCAATTCCTTTTGAAAGTGCATTGCTTTGTGGTAGCCCACCGTTTTTACCAACAAAGAACATGATCAGGGAAAGACCAAGTATCGATACTACCAAGTATAACGCTTTCATTCCTAAATTTGCACCCCTTACCAACACTATTACTGCCAGAATTGTCATAAATGGCAGGCTGATAAAACGCTTGTCGAAGATTGGTATTCCGAAATTATTGTATAAGTATTCCTGCACCGGTTGAAAGGCTTCGGCAAAAGCAATAACATAAAAAGCTATACTAATGGCTTGCGAAAGGTATAGAGAAACTCCTACAGCTGCTCCTATATTCAGTCCGAAAGAGCGTGATATGATATAGTAGGCTCCTCCACCAAGTACCCGCTGGTTAGTTGCTATTTCGGCAACCGCAAAGGCAGTAGGAATAGTAACCAGATGCCCTATTATGATTATACCTACAACTTTAAAAAAACCAAGATTACCTACCGCCCAACCAAATTTTAGAAACAGAATGGCTCCCAGTATTGTCGAGATTGAGGTTACAAAAACCTCAGGAGTTCCAAAATTATTTTTTTGTTTCGTCAGCGATCTCGACATAATGATGAGAACTTGTTCCGGTTAAATTTATAAACTTTTCATTTAAATGGAGGTAATAAATCAGATAGTGCGGGAACAATTTCTGCATCCGTTGACCGTAACCGTTCTTCCGACTGATGACCATCGGCAACAAGAACGCAACGGCAACCTATATCCTGTCCCACTTCATAATCGTGTGTAGTATCTCCTATTAATACAATGTCCGATACATCAAGTGATTTAAGAGATACATATTCCAGGGCTATTTTACTTTTACTTGCCGCATAAATATTATCGATTCCCAGTATATCGGTAAAATATTCACTTATACCTTTTTCTTCCACTGATTTCAGCAACATATCATGCCTCATGGCTGAGATCATAACATTCACTTTACCTTCATTTTTAAAATAGGCTAGTACTTCCCCGGCCTTTCTGACAAGGGGAGCCGAACCGAGAGCCTGATTATAGGCATCGATAAATTCAACCGAAAGAGCTTCAAAACTTTCCCTGGTAAAATCAAAACCAATTTTCTGATAGTATTCAACTACCGGAAATCCAAATACTTCTTTGTAAAGGTCAATACTTAATTCTGGCATTTTCCTGCGCTGCAGCATCTTATTCATAGTTGTCATGCAGGTTTCTGCATCGTTGAGCAGTGTGCCATTCCAGTCCCAGAATATTACTTTCTCGTTTATCATGCGCGCAAAATAACTATAAAATATTATATATCGCGCACAAATTCCATATCCGAAATATCCCAAATCTTAAACTGATAAAAAATGTAGTAATTGAAAAGAAAAATAGAAGGGACTGCAGAAAAAAGGGCTGTTAGTTTTTTATCTATTGTTTGACAACTAATGCCCCAAAGACAACATGAGCTTCAATTTCCAGCACAGAAGTACTGTCGGTTATATTTGTTGAAGAATAATTTATATTGCCAAAGGCTACCGAATTATCATTGGGCATTTTGGCAGTTGCAAATACAGCATCAGCCTTAATTTTTACAGGTAGCGAAGGAGACAAAAGTACATCGGTACTTCCAAAAATAGTATTAACAGTAATTCTCGTATTCAGATCGGGCAGTGAATTAATATCCCTGAAGTCATATACGGTTTTACCGAATATCGTATTGTATTCCATCCCGTTAGAAGGTGCTGATGTAACTTTACGATCTCCGAAGAAAACATCATTTTCTCCTTCAGTGGCATGAAGAAAGGGTTTCCCGATAAGAATTTTTATTCCTATCAGAATAAATACTACCGCAATAATAATTCGGAAAATATTGATATCAAAAAATATCCGAAAAATGATGCTAAGTCCGATAATAATCAGAATTATGCCCCAAAATAGTCCGGCTCCCATTTTCATAAAGGTTTTATTTTTCAATAATTTTTAGACCAATTTACAAAAATGTTCGTACCAGACAAAAAAATACGCTAATGTTTTGAATTTTACTGTTTTGAAAGATCTGGCAGGTCACTCTATAATGAACCAATTGAATTATTCTGACAGGAAATAGCAGAAACAATTATTTCACTTTTGGTTCCTTTCTTTTAATTGAATGTAACCGGATTTTTTACTTTTTGTTTTAAAAGGGCCAGATTCAATACCTGCAGAATATCATCGACAAAATGAAATTTCATACCGTCGAGATATATCTGGTTGATTTCTTCAATATCTTTCCTGTTCTCTGATGAGAGTACAATTTCGTTAATATTAGCGCGTTTTGCGGCCAGTATCTTCTCTTTGATACCTCCAACAGGCAATACTTTTCCACGTAGGGTTATCTCACCGGTCATGGCTAACCGCATTTGAACCTTGCGTTGAGTTACTGCCGAAGCAATCGATGTTGCCATAGTTATGCCCGCTGAGGGCCCATCTTTGGGGATTGCCCCCTCTGGCACATGAACATGAAAGTTCCAGTTCTCAAATACCTCAGGATCTATATTCAGAACTTTACTATGCGATTTGAGATACTCCAGGGCTATTATTGCCGATTCCTTCATTACTTCTCCCAGGTTCCCGGTAAGTGTTAACTTTCCTTTTCCCTTGCTAACACTTGTTTCGACAAATAGAATATCGCCTCCAAAGCGGGTCCAGGCCAGACCTGTAACAACACCGGCATATTCATTACCCTCATATTTATCCTTCTGGAATTTAGGATGTCCTAATATTTCTCTTACCTGGGTAATGCTAAGGTTAGTAATATAATTTTCTTCCATGGCAACCTTTTTAGCCATTACCCTGCAGAGCTTTGCCAGTGTTTTATCGAGGGTACGTACTCCCGATTCGCGTGTATAATTTTCGATGATAAACTCCAGAGTCCTTCTGGAAATGGAAAGATCTGTTTTTTTCAAGCCATGAGCTTCCAGACTGCGGGGAATCAAATGCCGCTTAGCTATTTCAATTTTTTCTTCTACTATATATCCGCTCACATCGATGATTTCCATACGGTCGGTCAATGCAGGATGAATTGTTGCACTGGTATTGGCAGTTGCAATAAACATTACCTTTGATAAATCGTATTCCAACTCAAGGTAATTATCGTAAAAAGCCACGTTCTGTTCCGGATCGAGAACTTCGAGTAATGCCGAAGCAGGATCGCCATGTATATCGCGCCCCACTTTATCGATCTCGTCGAGTACAAACACCGGATTTGACGATCGTGTTTTTCGTATACTTTGTACAATGCGCCCCGGCATAGCACCAATATATGTTTTACGGTGTCCCCTTATTTCTGCTTCATCATGCAATCCCCCAAGTGACATCCTGACATATTTTCGGTTCAGAGCCCTGGCAATCGATCGGCCCAATGATGTCTTTCCTACTCCCGGAGGACCAATCAGACATATAATCGGCGATTTCATATCGCCTTTAAGTTTTAGTACTGCCAAATGTTCCAGTATTCTGTCTTTCACTTTTTCCAGCCCATAGTGATCCCTTTCAAGTATCCTTTTGGCTCTTTTCAGATTGAAATTATCCTTGGTATAAGTGTTCCAGGGCAGATCGAGTAAGGTCTGAAGATAGTTAAGCTGCACCGAATATTCGCCGGTAGCCGGATTTAAACGATGCATCTTATCAACTTCCTTTTCAAAAACTCCTGCTACCTCTTTACTCCATTTTTTCTTGGCTCCCCGTTTCCTTAATTCCTCAATTTCCTGGTCGAGGGGATTTCCTCCCAATTCATCCTGGATGGTTTTCATCTGCTGATGCAGTAAAAATTCACGCTGTTGCTGATCAATGCCAACTTTTACTTTAGCCTGAATATCACTTTTCAACTCCAGCATCTGGACTTCACGCACCAAATGCTCCAGCAGTGAAATTCCCCTTTTTTTAAGTTCATCTTCTTCCAGTAAGTTCTGTTTGGTCTGCAGCTTTATATCGCTGTTCGAACCGATGAAATTGATCAGGAATGTAGAACTTTCAATATTTTTAACAGCAAATGAGGCTTCGGGTGGAATATTACTCGACAGTTTGATAATGCGCAGCGATAAGTCTTTCAATGATCCGACAATAGCTTCAAATTCCGAATCCTTTTTAACAGGCTTACGATCGGTGAGTTGTTTCACCCGCGCAATAAGATAAGGACTTTCACTTACCTTTTCTTCCAGCTGTATTCTTCGTTTACCCTGAATAATGACCGAGGTTGTGCCATCGGGCATTTCAAGAATGCGAAGTATCTGTGCTACTGTACCAACTGAATAAAGGTCAGAAAAACCAGGTGAATTGTTGTCAGAATTCTTCTGTGCAACAGTACCCAGAATTTTTGATTTTTTATATATATCCCGGATAAGTTTCATCGACTGTTTCCGACCTACTGAAATTGGCAGGATCACTCCCGGAAATAACACGGTATTCCGTAGAGGTAAGATGGGCAAAGTTTCGGGAACTTCGCTTGTCATAATTGTATCTTCGTCTTCTTCGGATATAAGCGGAATAAAATCGGTTTCGTCTTCCACAGAATTGGCAATAAGTATCTTTGTCAAATTGTTATTGGTTCTTTCACTCATGATAATAAATCTCCTTCTTCAATAAAAAACAAGACAAACTGGCATATGTTCGCCACTTAATCGATAGGCAAGTACTTATGACAATCTGCGTGCCATTTGAACACATCTACAAATTATTCCTGTACTTTTCGGTCAATTCAAATACTTTAAACAAAATAGATTTATCTTCATCACTCAAAGCAATTCCCCGGCGTGCCATAGCAATCTGTGCAGTTTCAAACGCTTTCTCCAGCTTATATAAAATTAATTTCCCCGGCCCTCCCCATGAAAATGAAGGTATAAAATTGCGTGGAAATCCTGATCCGTAAATGTTAGCACTCACTCCAACAACAGTTCCCGTATTAAACATGGTATTTATTGCGCATTTGGAGTGGTCGCCCATAATCAGACCACAAAACTGTAGTCCTGTGTCGATAAAACGTTCTGCAGTATAGCTCCACAGTTTGACCAGAGCATAATTATTTTTCAGGTTTGAATTATTACTGTCGGCACCCAGGTTACACCATTCGCCAAGCACGGCATTCCCCAGGAAACCATCATGCGCTTTGCTCGAAAAACCTGTAAATACCGAGTTATGTACCTCACCTCCAACCCTGCAATGCGGACCAATTGTAGTTGCTCCATAGATCTTAGCACCCATTTTGAGTACGGCATGATCGCATAAAGCGAGGGGTCCGCGAATAAGAGCTCCCTCCATAATTACAACATCGTGCCCGATATAAACCGGACCGGTAGCAGCATTAATGATGGCACACTCACACTTTGCTCCCTCCTCAACAAATACATTCTCTTCTCCCAGTATGGTATTGCTTGCGCTTAGTTTTTTCGATTTTCTCCCCTTTGTGATCCTGCTAAAATCATCCCGTATTACTTTATCGTTCTTTTCAAAAATATCCCAGGTATGTTCAATACAGATGATCTCTCCATTGTACTCAATAGTTCTGAAGCTACTTTCCCTGCTAGTTTGGGATATTTTTACCGGTTGGAAAGAGCGGCAGGCAATTGTAAGATCATGGTATTTCAACAACTCATCCGGATGGAGTTTTATAATATCCTGTACCAGTCTCTCATCGGGAATAATTGCTGCATTAACGAAAAGATTATCTGCTTTGAGTTCCATAGGATATTTCCCGGCCAGATAATCGATGGTGAGATGGGAACATTTTGTATGCAATAACAACTCCCATTTTTCTTTTATAGTAGTAATTCCAACCCGCAACTCCGAAACAGGTCGTGTAAAAGTCAACGGTAATAAATTGTTACGGTTATTGTCGTCGAAAAGAATTGTATTCACCTGTTTTTCCATGAAGGGTATGTTTTCGGGAACAGAAAAGCTCCGGATTTTCAAGTGAAAATAGCGGAGCTTTTAATATCATCAAAAGATAGTTATAAACTACTTATTCTTATCGAGATGCTTTTTATACTTACTGTAGTATTTGTCGACGCGTCCGGCAGTATCAACAAACTTCATCTTACCTGTATAGAAAGGATGTGAAGTGTTCGAAATTTCGAGCTTTATCAGAGGATATTCAACACCATCTTCAAGTTTAACTGTCTCTCTGGTCTGTACAGAAGACTTAGTGATAAATGTATACCCATTCGACATATCGCGAAATGCTACCAGTCTGTAATTCTTTGGATGTATGTCCTTTTTCATTGTCTTGCTTTTTCCACTATTTCCTGCTTAAATTTCAGGGAGTGCAAAAATACACAAAAATAATTTACAGCAAAAATCTTTATGAAATAATTTCAGGTATATAGTTTTCCATCAAAAGTATTGTCGAATCGATAGTATTCTGCCTCAGGATTAAAAAGATGCATGTAGGTTAAATGTTTCTTTTCCCGTTTGCTGCCGATTTTATCGTATATGGCAATCATTTTGGGATTATAATCACCAACCCATGAAAGTTCAATTTCATTTTGTCGCTGACGCTTTCTCAATACTTTTACCAATTGATAGAAAAGAGCAGCCACTATACCCGAATTCTGATAATCGGGTAAAATGCCAAAAATAAATACGCGTGTACGTGTAACAGCACGCCGGCGATAATAAAAAAATTTGAGCTTATTGATCAGGTTGAGCTTACCATTTTTAAGTTTAACCAGTATTTGATTAATATCCGGAAAAACCACCATCAATCCGGAGGGCTTACCATTGTCATAGGCAAACCAAATAAATTCTTCCTCTATCACCAGTTTTGCCTCTTCAACCAGCTTTCTTATTTCACTATGCTTCAAAGGAGTATACCCGTCGTGATAGGTAGACCAGATGGAATTGTAAGTATAAACAAAGTCGTCGACATATTTATCCATGTCCTTGTACCGAAAATGCTCGAATGAATACCCGGGACGCTGTTCCGTGTATTCGGCGAATTTCAACATTCTCTCGGGGAAACTCTCGGCTATATTTTTATGATAGGTGAATTGTGCGAAAAACTCACGAAAGCCATAATTTTCAAATAACTTCTGATAGTAAGGAAAATTATAGGGCATTCCGTATCCCTGCTGCATAAATCCTTCAACAAGTAAGCCCCAGTAGTTGTAGTTTTCACCAAAATTTACCGGAGCCAGCATGGCTTCCATACCCTGATCCCGAAGCCATTCTTTTGCCGAATCGAATAACAAATTCGCTGCATTCTGATCATCGATACACTCAAAAAATCCGGCTCCTCCTGTCGGGTATCTGTAGTTATTGACTTTTTTAAAATCTATGAAGACTGCAATACGGCCAATACTTCGGTTATGTTCGTTATAGAGTATCCAGCGAATAGCTTTTCCATCCTGAAAACAAATATTGGAGTTCGGATTGAAGATTCCTTCGATTTCTACGTCGAGCGGACATACCCAGCTTTTATCATTCCTGTAAAGTATCTTTGGTACATCGAGCCATTCCACTGATAATTTTTTATCAGTTACTTCAATGATTTTCATGAGAAATCCTGAAAAGGTTAAGGCGTAAAAATAAAGATAAAATTAATATACGGTTAAAATAGTATTACTTAGTTTTTTCAAAGCATCCGCATTTACTTTATTAAAAAAGATATTTATCTTTGCGAACCTAAAAATGGTGGATGTAGCTCAGTTGGTTAGAGCACTGGATTGTGGTTCCAGGGGTCGTGGGTTCAAATCCCATCTTCCACCCAAATACAGAAAAACCGGTTTTCGAAAAAAAGCCGGTTTTCTTTTTTAAAGCATTGAATGTTCGCATTCTAAAGTATAAAAAAGGAAAACGGCATGCATGCGAAGCATGAAAAGGTTTTTCGGTTTTTGACCGTGTGGTCCCTCCAGGGTTCATGAAAAGTTCAGCTTTGAATAATCCCATCTTCCACCCAAATACAGAAAAACCGGTTTAAAAAACCGGTTTTTTTATCATTGAAAACCTATTGCTAAAATCAGGCAACTTCGACTTGTGCATTTTTTTCTATCAAAACAGCCTCATACAGGCTGGCAAAAGAACTCTTAACCCACATTATTGCTGGCAGTATGCCCACAAACAGTAAGGCTAATCCAATGATGAAAAGGAAAAAGGAAACAATCCCCATGAAAAAGATGGTCCATCCGTGACCTCTGGTGAGCTTCCAACTCTCCTCGACAGCGACAATCGGATCCAGCTTCTTGTCCATAACCAGGTATGAGACAAAAGCGAGCCGGCAGCCAACAATAATACCGGGCACTATAAGAAATATCATACCCAGCATTACCAAAGCAGTAGTCAGCAGGTTGGCCAAAACTATGTACAGGTAGTTTTCTTTAAAACCCCTTATCAGGGTTTCAAAAACAGGCCGGGTATCGCGGGCTGCATGAACAAACATCAGATCGCCCCCGTATTTAAAAACAGGTACTACAAGCAGGCTGTAAGCAAGTGCAATCATCCCCAGTATTAAGGCCATTATGCCCAATGCAGCAAATCCGGGACTAAAGAAATTAAAATAGTCCCTATGCCAGTCAAAGTCATCCATCTTAAAATTCATTTTACCCATCTGCATAGGCGCCATTATTATACTTATTACAAAAACTACCAGTAAGAGGATTAAAAAGTATTTCATCATGGTGTTCCATCCATGACCAAAACTACCTCCGAATGTTGGAAGTATTTTTCTTTGTTCGTTTGTTTCCATCATTTTGGTTTTTAATTAATAATTCATTGAATCTTACATCAAATCTATACCGTATGATTTTAGTTTCCGGCATACTTTAGTAGTGTTGTGTAAAATTCCTACTTAAGTATGTATATCACGACTTAAGTAGTGTTTATTATTATATCCTGCAACAATTCACTAATTCAGTATCTTTATTTTATGATTTCATATCTGATTATTGCTGGATTCATATTTACAATTGCTATCGCTTCAGGGAGTATTGTTATTTCATCGCAGTTAAAAACTTCGTATAAATCGGACCTTTTTTCAACGCTGTTATTCTTCCTGGCCTTTTATTTTACCTTCGGATTTTATGCCATCTGGGGACAAATGCTTGTTGCTTCATTCATCACTCCCTTTGTCAGTCGGGAACTTCTGGAAAGAATTACCGATATTATGGTTCTGTTGGGTTCGCCCTTCATCATATTTGCATCCCTGATGTTTGTAAGGTTTTCGAGAGAGCTATCCGGACGGAAGACCGGTAATCCTTTTATATTATGGTATATCCTCATCAATGTATTAATCATAACAGGACTCGGCTATACTGTGCTAAGCTATAAGAGTATCAAAGCCCTGACAGTAGTCAGGTACTACTTCATATTGCTGAACTTTTTATTTACTGCTTTTGGCGCTTACTATTTTCTATCGCCAATGAAAAGGCAGACAAAATTTAAGAATAAAGATTTTATAACCCTAGCTCTTGCACTGTTGGTATTGATGCTGATCGAAAATACCCTGCTCCTATTCTACGACAGAAGTACTTTTATTGCGCTTTTTTTTATTTTCAGCTACTTCATGTATGGAGGTTTTTTACCTGTTTATATTAAGTACCGGGCCGATCTCTCAGGACTCATCCCCAACAGTGAGACCAGTATATCCTTCGAATATTTTTGCGAAAAATATGCCATTTCTCCCAGGGAAAAAGAGATCATAAACGAGATATGCAGGGGATTAAGCAACCAGCAAATAGCCGATAAATTATTTATCAGCCTGCAAACTGTTAAAGATCACACCCATCGTATCTACAGTAAAACCGAATGTGAAAGTCGTGCCCGCCTGATACGGCTCGTTAATGAAAGTATGTAACAAAGAATTAGTCTACTGAACCTGATAGTATTTCAAAAAATAATAGAGCACTGAAACTGCTATGGTGCATGGCTAAGAGGGAGTGGGAAGCATCACCCTTATTTGGGTCAGTTACACTCCTATTTTCTGCCCCGTTGATCTATTGCAAGCACCCACCTTTCAATAATTGGCCCATTTTACCCTATAGGCCTTCTGCTTCCCTAAATCGATACATTCAATATAGAAATCGTCAAACACGAAATAGCCGTCGACACAGGCAAATTCGGGTTGTACCCTGACAAAAACCATATTGAGTTTATCCTTCCATTTTTCTATGCTTTCGGGATGT
>Ga0307422_1001026_pt1 | contig 14777 bp, 12 predicted proteins | sample SalMarWE160290MG_FD_202153 | JGI IMG/M metagenome (GOLD analysis project Ga0307422, IMG submission 202153) | Salt marsh sediment microbial communities from the Plum Island Ecosystem LTER, Massachusetts, United States - WE1602-90 | ecosystem: Environmental > Aquatic > Marine > Intertidal zone >...
CTCGATCCCCTGGCCGATAAACTCCTGGTCTGTACCACCCTCATCATGCTGATCCCGCTGGGACGGGTGGAGGCGTGGATAGTTGCCGTGATCATCGGCAGGGAGATGGCGGTGACCACCCTCAGGGGGGTGGCGGGGTCCAAAGGAGTGGTTATCGCGGCCAGCTGGCTCGGCAAGAAGAAGGCCCTCACACAACTCATCGCCACCAATATCCTCATCCTCCACTATCGCTATTTCTTCATCGACACCCATTGGCTCGGGACCATCCTGATCTGGATCGCCCTGGTGATGACTCTCTGGTCCGGGGTCGACTACTTTGTTCGCTATCTCAAGAACGCCTAGCAGGCTGCTGAAAAACATCCATCTGTCCCGCGTTTCGCGGGATTTCTCTCATCCATCGTCGTTGCGGTGTACGTTCAAGTACGCCTCACTCCTCAAGATTTCGAGGGCCTTGCATCTGAACATTTTTGAGCAGCCTGCGTAATATTATTGCTTTCAACAACTTTTTAGAAGTTGATCATAGGGTCCAGGGCGCCCCGCGCAGCGGTGTCTTTATCTCTTCCCCACGACCTTCCAACAGCGCACGGTGTGCCCTTCGTTCACCGTGTACAGGGCAATTTCTCTTCTTCGGCACCGGTCTTCAACCAGGGGGCATCTCCCCTGAAACTTGCAACCCGGCGGGGGGTTGAAGGGGGTGGGGACATCACCGGTGAGCGCCGGCACATGATGCCCCTCACCCGACTCGGGGTCAGGTATGGCCGAGAGCAATGCTAGGGTATAGGGGTGGAGGGGGTTGTCATAGAGGACCTCTGCCGGTGCGTACTCCATAATATGACCGAGGTACATCACCGCGACTGTATCACTGAGGTAGCCGACCACGTTCAGGTCATGGGAGATAAAGAGGTAGCTTAATCCCAAGGTGTGTTGAAGGTCTTTAAGGAGATTGATGATCTGGGACTGTATGGATACATCCAAGGCCGATACGGGCTCATCGCATATGATAAGAGACGGATCAACGCTCAGGGAGCGGGCAATCCCTATCCGCTGTCTCTGCCCGCCGCTGAACTGATGGGGATAGAAGTCAGCCGCGTCCGGCCGTATCCCTACCGTCTCCAAGAGATGGGCCACCCGCGTCTTTCGTTCACCATGTCCTTTTATACCCGTCGCACGCAGCCCTTCTTCAACGGATTGTCCGACGGTCAGGCGGGGGTTGAGAGAGCCGTATGGGTCCTGAAAGATGATCTGCATCTCTTTGCGCAAGGGCCTCATTTCCTCCTCGGAAAGGCCACTGATATCACGTCCCTGATACATGATCCTCCCCTCATCCGCTTGCAGCAGCTTCAGGATGAGCCGGCCGATCGTCGACTTGCCGCATCCGCTCTCTCCCACCAGGCCCAACGTCTTGCCCCGGTCAATCACGAAGTCGACGCCGTCAACAGCCTTGATCCACCCAATGACCCTCTGCAGGAAACCCCTCTGGACCGGGAAGTATTTCCTGAGCCCTTTGACCGTCAGTACGGGGGTATGAGAGGATTTACGCCGCGCCATGGGGAGGCCTTGCTCGTTCATAGAGTACCGGACAGCGGCTGAGGTGTCCCTCGCCGTAGTCGCACATCCCTGGGAATTGGCTCCTGCAATTGTCGATGGCAAACTGACAGCGGGGATGAAATGGACAGCCAGCCGGTTTATAGGCGGGGTCCGGCACGGTACCCGGAATCGTGTGCAGCGCGCCCCCCCGCTTGGTGCGCGTCGGCAGTGACGCGAGGAGCCCTTGGGTATAGGGGTGACGAGGGTCATGGAAGATATGCGCGGTATCACCTTGTTCCACGATGACCCCCGCATACATCACGTAGATGCGGTCGGCAATTGTGGCAACTACCCCCAGGTCATGGGTGATGTACAGAAGGGACATCCGCCTTTTTTGTTTGAGCTCGCGAAACAGGTTGAGTATCTGCGCTTGGATGGTGACGTCCAGGGCCGTAGTGGGCTCATCGGCGATCACTACGTCGGGATTGCATGCGAGTGCCATGGCGATCATCGCCCGCTGCCGCTGCCCACCGCTGAGCTGATGGGGATAATCCTTCAGGCGTTCTTCCGGCGACGGTATGCCTACGTCCTGGAGGAGCTTGATACACCGTTTGCGTATCTCTCTTTCACCTCCCTTTTCATGGATCATGATGGCTTCACTGATCTGATCCCCAATGGTAAAGACCGGATTGAGAGAGGTCATGGGCTCCTGGAAGACCATGGCGATACGGTTCCCACGGATTTTTTGCAGTTCCTTTTCGTCGAGATCCAGGAGGTTTTGCCCCTCGAACAGGACCTTGCCCCCCCTGACCTGTGCGGGCGGCTGGGGGAGAATGCCCAGGATGGTCAGGGCGGATACCGTCTTGCCGCACCCCGACTCACCGACCAAACACACGGTCTCGCCCGTGCGGACTTCGTAACTCACTCCGTCCAGGGCGCGGGCGACCGTAGAGTCGCTGACAAAATATACTTTTAAGTCCTGTACCAAGAGCATCAGTATCGCTCCCTGAGTTTGGGGTTTAAGATATCCCGCAGACCCTCACCGAAGAGATTGAAGGCGAGGACTACGATCAGGATGGCAAAACCGGGGATAAAGGTCAGCCAGGGGGCATCGAATATAAATCGCTTCCCATCAGACAGGATGTTCCCCCACGTGGCATGGGGGGGAGGGACGCCGAATCCAAGAAAGCTGAGGCCCGCTTCTATGAGAATGGCGCTGGCAATACCGATAGTGGCTGAAACGAGCACCGGCGCCATGGCATTGGGGATCATGTGGCGAAAGATGATCCGCCAGTCCTTCACGCCGAGGGCCTTGGCAGCCGTCACAAAGTCCTGCTCCCGTAACGAGAGCAATTCGGCCCGCACAAAGCGCGTGGTACCCATCCAGCTCGTCAGCCCGATGACGATCATGATGTTGTACATACTGGCGGGGAGCAGTGCCACAACGGTCAGTATGAGGAAGAAGACCGGAAAACAGAGCATGATATCGACAAGCCGCATGATTAATGTGTCTATCGAGATGGTCCTCGCAAAAAACACTTTATCCCATGGTTTCAGGCGCCCTTTCAATAATCCTCTCTTCCATTGGCGGGAAAGAGCTGCGCCTGTAATCCCTACAACGAGAAAAACTATCCCTAAAACTATGATTCCTGCCATCAGTAACCCCGCGCCCGCAAGCAGAGCTATGGTGACAAAAATTTGATTAAACCTCACGTGGTTCTGCCCAAAATAACCAGCTATCCCCCCCATCACGATGCCGATGAGGACCGCAATCCCTACCGCCACAAATCCAACAGTCGAAGAGACCCAGGCACCCTGGAGCATCCTTGAAAATACATCTCGCCCCAGATCATCGGTGCCCAAGAGATAGATCCCCAGCGTGGGGATTTCTTCGGGGCGCAAATCTTCCACCCGTGGCGCAGAGAGCGGAGGACGCAGTTTTTCCTGAAGCCTGACCATGGCGGGATCAAAGACCGGGCTGGTACCGGAGGTAAGCACAAGCCCTGCTAATGCGATGAAGAAAAAGGCAACGAAGATGACAAGACCCGCCACGGCAAGCCTGTTTCGTCTGAGAAGCCGCCAAAACTCCTGCCAACGAGATTCCTGCGGTGCAGAGGGACCTTCTATATCTTTTTTTTGAACAAAATTTTTCTGATCTGTCTTCATCACAGGTGTATCCTCGGGTCCACCACCATATAGAGGAGATCAGAGATAAAGGTGCCAATCAGCACCAGCACCGCAGAGATAAAATTGACCGACAGGATAATGGGATAGTCCCGGGCCAAAATGGCCTCGAATGCCATCCTTCCCATGCCGGGCCAGGAAAAGATGGATTCTATGATTACGGAGCCTCCTATGAGGCCTGGCAAAATGAGGCCGAACATCGTGACAAAAGGCAGCAATGCATTGCGCAGGGCATGTTTGTAATGAACTTGTTCAGAAGGGAGGCCTTTGGCCTTCGCGGTTCGTACGTAGTCCTGGCTTTCCACCTCCAGCATCTGGCTGCGAACATACCTGGAGAGCACCGCAATACCCACGGTGGCCCCCAGCACGGACGGAAGCAGCAGATGCCACACCCGGTCCATGACAGTGTGAAGCACAGAAACATCCCCAAATCCAAAGGTCTTCATGCCGATTACCGGTACATGGAAGGTATTGACGACCACGAGGATAAGGATATACGCAAAAAAGAAACCTGGAATAGAATATAAGAGATAAGAAACAAAGGTGGCTGAGCGGTCATACACGCCGCCTCGGGCAATGGCCGAACGGATCCCGATGGGGAAGGCAAGGGTCCACGTCAGTATGGTACCCACAATAAAGAGGGGAAGACTGTTGAGGAATCGCTCCCCTATCTTTTTCAGGACCGGCTCATTGTCCTTCCAGGATACGGTCTTCCCCGTGAATAGATCACGATAGAAGTAAACGAATTGGACGTGGAGCGGTTTGTCCAGATGAAAGGCCTCGCGAAACCGTTCTACCATCTCCGGCGTGAACTTGGGATTGAGGGGGTCCACTTGGCTCGGTTCGCCCGGGGCCAGGTGGATGATCAAGAAAGAAACCACCATGACGAAAAACAGGGTAATGATCTTTTGGATGATGCTCCGACCGATGAACGACAGCATTGTTAGCCCTCTGCACTGAATACAGGCGCTACAGGAAGCTTTATCCACTTGTTGAAGTGGAAGGTATATGTCCCCGTTTTTGTGGGCGTGATCTTTTTGTAGACCACATTCCCCTCGGCATCTGTCTCCTTGATCACAATCCGCTTGTCCAGGACAGCCGTCCACTTGCGTACATAGAGAAAGGTATAGGGCTGCTCCCTGGCAATGATCTCGTGGAGATGGTGGCAGTATGCCACCTGTTGCTCATGATCGTATTCCTGCCTGATCTTTATGATCAGATCATCTGCCTCCTTATTTTCAAAAGCCACAAAATTGAGCTGATAGGGATTGGCCTGGCTCGAATGCCACATCTGATACAGGTCAGGCTCGATACCCATGCTCCAGCCCAGGACCACGGCGTCAAAATCTGCTTTGTCCACCCGTTCCTGAATAAATACCGCCCACTCTAAGAGGTCGGTGCGGCAGTCAATCCCGATCTGCCTCCACGCGTCCTGAGCGATGGCGAGGACCGCTTTGCGCAGGTCGTTGCCGCTGTTGGTGATGAGGGTAAACTGCAATCGTTTCCCATCTTTTTCCAGCCAGCCTTCCTTGTTACGCCTCCACCCCGCCTCCGCAAGGAGTCTCAGGGCCCCTGCGGGATCATAGGTGATCGGCTTGATGCGATGATTGTAATAATCGGTCTGTTTTACAAAGGGGCCGGTAATGCGTTCCCCCTGGCCGTAGAGGACATATCTGATGATCTTATCCACATCAATGGCCATACCCAGGGCCTTTCGGACCTTGCGGTCGTTGAAGGGTTCTCGGCGCATATTATAGCCGATGTAGGTATAACCAAACGAGAGGCCGGAAAAATTTTGATATGTTGGATCGTGCTTCAGGCGTTCAACTTGATGGGGCTGAACGTTATACATGTCTACCGTGCCTGCGTAGAACTCCATTTCCTGGGTCAGGGGGTCAGGGATGATCCGATAGACATAGCGCCGATAGTTCGGCGTCCCTTCCCAATAGTCGGCAAAGCGATCCAACATAATGTATTGATCAGATTTCCACTCCTGAAAGACAAAGGGGCCACAGCCAACAGGGTGGCGATTGAAGCTGCTCTGCCGCATAGTGAATTTTTCCGGATCCTTTCCCCGCTCAATTGCCTCCGCTTTCAAGGCCTCATCGTTGAGGAGGTGCTCGGGCAGTATCCCCATACCCCATGTACCGAGGGCTGGGGAATAGAGCCGTTTGTAACAGATACGCACGGTGAGAGGAGCCACCACCTCCACCGATTTGACGGGTTCATAGTCGGCCATTCGAGGGGAGAGATTCTTCGGATCCATGATCGCCTCATAGGTGAATTTAACGTCATGGGCGTCGAATAGGTGACCGTCATGAAATTGGACGTTGGGGCGCAGCCGAAAGACCACAATGGGGTTGTGTTCAATAGCTGGTAGGATCTCCCGTGCATACTCAGCCCTCTTCATCTCCCCGACATCGTGGTCCACGCGGAGATAGCTTCTGCCATCGAAAGAGCTAAAATAGCCTTTGCCGAGGATACGGGAGAGGTTTTGAAAGAGATCCTGGTCTACCTCGTTTAAGACGAGCTTGATCCTGGCCGGGGCCGATACGTGGATCTTAAACTTTGCCTTGTTCTCACCCCGAGTAACCGTGAAGGTTCGGGAGGGGATAATGGCGATCTCTCGGATGTTATCCAACGAGGCCTTGACCGTGACGTCGATCGCTATATCCCCTGTCTTTGCCCGCTTAAGGAGTTCGACTATTTTTGAGGCATCCGCTTTCCCCACCTGGGGAATGGCAGTCTCCTCATTGACATAAAAGAAGGCCTCCTCATAGATCTCCCACGATGTGGCCAATCGCCCCCTGAAGCGGAGCTCCTCGTCATAGTCAATGAGTCCCTCAAATACCATGGATTCGATGTCACTGCTGGCGGAATCTGCGGAGAGGATGGGGTTCAGTATTGCTGCGTCTCCGCTGGACGCGGTAATATACTCCGTGAGACGTTGGGGATTTCCCTTGCTCTGCTGTTCATAGGTGGGCACCCAGAAATAGGATTGGAGCAGGAAGATGATAAGCACAATGGGAGCACCTATGAGAATTCTTCGGACGGTCATGGATCTATTCCCTGGTTAGCGCGTGGTAGCAGTCAGGACACCCGCAGTTACCACACCAAAAAGACACCATAAGCAATTCGAAAATGCGTGTCAAATTATTTGACGGCTTTAAAAAGATCATTGTGATCACTAGTATAAATCATTTAATGTCTTATTATAAAGGAATAAATACGTCGGAGAGCCGACCGGAAAGGCAATTCGGCCTTCCTTTTCTTCTTGACACGATGGATCATTTACTGGATAATGAAATGTTACCACAATAACAAGGGGCCCATAGCTCAGTTTGGCAGAGCCACCGGCTCATAACCGGAAGGTCCCTGGTTCGATTCCAGGTGGGCCCACTAGGGTATACGGAGTGGATTCTTATGGTATATAAATGGCTGGTACCGGGAAGAAGGGCTCGAGGGTATAGGAGTGCACCTTTCATGGTGCACTTTTTTTGTCCTCCTCAGGGAGGTAGGGGGTGAAGGAACAGCTCCAACTGCTCTGGAAGCTTCAGACGCTCGACCTCCAAATAGAGGAGGCTCAAAAGAATAGGGCGACGTACCCGCTGGAGGTGGAGCGGCTGCAAGGGCTCCTTCGGACCCAGGAGGAACAGCAGGAGGCAGAAAAGCGAAGGATAGAAGAACTTGAAAAGGAACGGGTGACGATGGAGGGGGAGTTGGAGTTGGAGAACGAGCGGATCAAGCGTTCCCAACTCAAACTTCTGGAGATTAAGACCAATAAGGAATACCAGGCCCTTCTACAAGAGATCGAGGGGGGCAAGGAGCGCAACAGTCAGCGGGAGGAAGAGGTCATCGGGATGTTGGAGGAGATCGATCGGCTCAAGGCCGACTATGCCGGCTTCCTGGAGAGGGCGCAGAAGGAACGGGTCGAGATCGAGGGTGAGTCGGCCACCATACAGGAGCAGATGGCCAAGGCGGAGCGGGATATAGCCCACTGGCAACAGACCAGAGAGGAGATCGTAGGGGAACTGGACCCCAAGCTTATGAAGCGGTATACTACCTTGAAGGAAAGGAACAATGGAATCGCCGTTGTCAAGGTGGAGAATGAAGGGTGTCAGGGGTGTTACGTCAATATCCCCCCTCAGCTGTATAACGAGGTTCAGAAGAACCAAGAGATTATTGTATGCCCCAATTGTCACCGAATCCTTTATTGGGAGAACAAGGACGGCGATTAACACATCATGTCCGCTTCGCCGCTACCAGACCCCCCGGGAGAAGGATTGTACAAGCTCATACTCTATACAGATGGTTCCTGTAAGGGGAATCCCGGAGAAGGGGGTGCGGGGGTGATTGTTAAGAATGAGCAGGGGGAAACCATATCACGCATCAAGCGATATTTGGGCCCCGTAACCAACAATATTGCAGAGTATCAGGCTTTGATCGTGGGTCTGCAAGAAGCTCAACGGTTGGGGTCCAAGGATGTAGAGATCTATCTCGACGCCGAATTGGTGGTCAACCAAATCACGGGGGTGTATCGGGTGCGAGACAGGAGGCTCAAGGCCTTAGAGGGGGAGGTGAGAAGACTGTTAAGGCCTTTCGCTCGCTGGGTGATCAGGCAGATACCGAGAGAGGAAAATCGAGAAGCGGACCGTTTGGCCAGGGAAGCGGTGCGGGACAAGGTAGATCAGGTGGTCGCCGGTCCTACAGGATAGGATCGGAGGAAAGTCCGAGCTCCACAGGGCAGGATGGTCGCTAACGGCGACTGCCCCTCATGAGGGGTAAGGAAAGTGCCACAGAAAGCAGACCGTCTCTTGTCAAGGCCTCGCGCCTCGACAGGGATAAGGGTGAAAGGGTGAGGTAAGAGCTCACCGCCCCGGTGGCGACACCGGGGGCTCGGCAAACCCCATTCGGAGCAAGACCAAATAGGAGGGGAAGGGAGTGGCCCGCTCCGTACCCTCGGGTTGGTCGCTTGAGATAGGCGGCAACGTCTATCCTAGATACATGATCACCCCTCCCATCGGGAGGACAGAACTCGGCTTATGATCTACCGGAAATCTCTGCCGCACTTCCCCGGCCCCCTGCGATAGAAGGAACAAAGGCGATGATTGCGAAACGATCACTGCTAGGAATCCTGATGGTCCTTTTTGCCGCTGCCTATCCCCTCTCTCCGGCGCAGGGGGAAGAGGCCCGTATCAAGGATCTCCACATAGATCGGGCACGGGGGAACGTGGCGATCAGCTTTCTCGTCGAGAATTGTTTTAACCAAAAGATGGAAGAGGCCATCAAGGCGGGGATCCCCACCACCTTTAGCTTTTTTGTAAAATTTTATAAACGGCGCCTGATCAAGGATAAAAAGCTTGCCGCTCACCGATTTCGACATAGAATTGTCTATGACAACCTCAAAGATACCTTTACTATCTGGCTTGAAGAAAAGGACAAGGAAATAGAAGTACAGGACCTGAGGGAAGCAAAGCGATACATGCAACGGGTGGCGGGGTTTTCCGTGACGAGGGGACAGGCGTTGCGGGAGGGGACCTATGAGCTCGCCATCAAGGCGGAGCTCGACCCGGTGAAGCTCCCCCTGCGGTTGGAATGCATTCTGTTCTTCGTCTCCTTGTGGGATTTTGAGACCGATTGGTATCACTATGACGTGAGGGTAGAATATGAATAAAAAAGAGGTGGCTGAAAGAAGGAAGAGGAAGAGGGAACTATTCATCATCCTCGGGCTCGCCCTCCTCGTCTTTGGGGTCACCTATCAGATGCTCCATCTGCCCCAACTGAGCAATCAGGTCCCTGTCGGAAGCAACATCCTCCTCTTCAGCATTATCAACATCAATCTCATCCTCCTTGTGCTCTTAATTTTCTTGGTGGTCAGAAACCTGGTCAAGCTCCTCTTTGAGCGGAGGAGGAGGGTCTTGGGGACGCGGTTACGGACGAAGTTGGTGATGGCCTTCATTTCCCTCTCACTCGTCCCCACTATGCTTTTATTTTTTACCTCGGCCATCTTCATTACCCGGAGCGTGGAGAACTGGTTTAACGTCCAAGTGGAACGCTCCCTGCAGGGCTCTTTAGAGGTCGCGCAGACCTACTACCGGGATGTCGCTAAGAACACTATTCACTACAGCAAAGAGGTGAACAGGTTCGCCTCGCGGGAAATGGAGGAGGGGGCGCTTACCTGGCTGGTGGAGAGAAAGAGAAAGGAATACAACCTGGCATGGGTGGGCATCTTTTCCCCTCAGGGGAAGGTGCGGGTGGAAGCAGTTGATTCTTCCCTGCCCTACGCCGTGGGAGGGTTTCCGCAAGACTCCTTACAGGACGTATTAAACGGAAAAGAGGTGTCGAAGATCTCCCCCTATCTGGATGGGGGAGAGATCATCTGGGGGGGGAGTCCGCTCTATGAGGGAAAGAGGATTGTAGGGGGGGTGGTGGTCGGCTATTATGTCCCCCAGAGCTTAGTGGCAAAAATGGAGGACATATCCGAGGCCTTCGCCGACTACCGGCATTCAAAGATCTTGAAAAAACCCCTGACCACCAATTACATTATTATTCTCCTCCTGATCACTCTCGTCATCATCTTCTCGGCGACGTGGTTCGGCTTCCGTCTCGCCAAGGAGTTAACCGTCCCCCTCATGGAACTGGCCGAGGGGACCCGGCGGGTGGCCAGCGGCAACCTCGATTTCCGCATCGGGATCGAGGCGGAGGATGAGATTGGCACCTTGGTGGGCGCCTTTAACACCATGACCCACGACCTCAAGGCCAGCAAGGACCAAATTGAAGAGAGCACGAAAGCGCTCCAGAGAAGCAATATAGAGTTGGAAAGGCGGCGCAGATACATGGAGACGGTCCTGGCAAACGTGGCGGCGGGGGTGATCTCCTTCGACAAGCAGGGGATAGTTACCACGGTCAACAAGTCCGCCGAGAGAATGTTGGATATCAAGGCCGAGGACATCGTGGGGCAAAACTATCGCAAAATCATGCAACCGGGATACCGAAAGGTCGCCCGGGAGTTGATCAAAGAGATAAACACCACCAGGAGCGAGAGCGTCCAGAAGCAGATGGAGATCACCCTGGAGGACAAGGCCCTCACCGTCCAGGCCAGTGTGAACATCCTGCGGGACGAACGGGGTGAATACCTGGGGATGGTGGTGGTCTTCGACGACCTTACCCATCTCATCAAGATGCAGCGACTCTCCGCCTGGCGAGAGGTGGCGAGGCGGATAGCCCACGAGATAAAGAATCCGCTGACCCCCATCCAGCTCTCCGCACAACGGATCTACAAGAAATATCGGAGTAAAATAGGACGGGATGCCGGGGTCTTTGAGGAAGGCACGAACACTATTATCCACCAGGTAACCGAGCTGAAAAACCTGGTCAACGAATTCTCCAATTTCGCCCGGATGCCTGCCGTGGCTCCCACACCCAATGACCTCAACGAGATCATCAACTCAAGCCTCATCCTCTTTAAGGAGGCCCACCGTGACATCCGCTTTCACTTCCTCCCCGACCCCGATCTTCCCATCTTCAAGGTGGATCGCGACCAGATGAAACGGGTATTCATCAATATATTGGACAACGCCGTGGCCGCGGTGGACGGCGATGGGGTGATAGAGATTGAGGTCAAATATGATTCCTCCCTGAAGATGGTCACCCTCGAAGTGCGGGATAATGGCTGCGGCATCCCCGATGAGGACAAATCCAAGCTCTTCGAGCCGTACTTTTCCACCAAAAAGGCGGGCACGGGATTGGGTTTGGCTATCGTGAACGCCATTATCTCCGATCACAACGGGTATATCAGGGTGCGGGATAATCGCCCTAAAGGGACGAAGTTTATCATCGATCTGCCTCTGAATATGTAAGTTTCTTTTGCCCTCCTTGCAAAATTTCTCAAAAGTTGTTACACTTTTATTAAGGGTATGGGCGAATGAAAGAAGGCAAGGGAATAAAAGTGGTCGCCCAAAACCGCAAGGCCCGACATGATTATTTCATCGAAGAGAGCTATGAGGCCGGCATGGTCCTGCAGGGAACGGAGGTGAAGGCCTTGCGTGAGGGGAGAGTCAATCTCAAGGATGGATACGCCAGGATCAGGGATGGAGAGGTCTTCCTGATGGATATCCACATCAGCCCCTATGCCTTCGGCAATCGCCTTAACCACGATCCCCTCAGGCCGCGAAAACTCCTCCTGCACGACAGTGAGATACATCGCCTGGAGGGCAAGGTAAAGGAGAGGGGGTTTGCCCTCATTCCTTTGAGCATCTACTTCTCCCACGGCAGGGTCAAGGTATCAGTGGCCCTGGCCAAGGGGAAGAAGCTGTATGATAAACGGGAGGCCTTGAAGCGAAAAGCCATGGAAAAGGAGGTGGAGCGCTCTCGGAGGATAAGGGCACGCTAGGCGCTTTCATGCTGTGTGGGGGCGAAATGGGTTCGACGGGGGCAGAGAGATAAGGAGTGCATGCCGAGGTCCCAACCCTCGTAAAAAAATGGAAACCACTATAACTGCCAACTATGAGTACGCCTTAGCCGCCTAAGGTGCGGCTAACGTCCTCTCAATTCCGCCTGTAGGCTTGAGAAGGACGTCAGAGATGCAGGCTAGTCCCCTTTGATGCTTATAAGGAGGGGGCGAATCTCCATAAGCTAGCCCTCGGGGATCCTGTCCGGAGGAGCCCCACAGGGTGAAACAAAAATCCGGGATATGCATGTAGATACCCTTATGGATCTGCTTTCGGACGCGGGTTCGATTCCCGCCGCCTCCACCAATTTTTTTGCGAAGACAATGACCAGGACAGACGGACGTCAGTGGGATGAGCTGAGAACGGTCAGGATCACCCGCCACTACATCAAACACGCCGAGGGATCCGTCTTGATCGAGGTAGGGGATACCCGGGTAATCTGCAATGCCACGGTACAAGGGGGGGTTCCTCCCTTCTTAAAGGATACGGGGACCGGTTGGGTGACGGCGGAGTACGCTATGCTCCCCCGCTCCACCCACACGAGGGCCCCGCGGGAATCGGTGCGGGGACAGCTCAAGGGGAGGACCCAGGAGATCCAGCGGCTGATCGGTCGGTCCCTGCGATCGGTGACGGACCTCAGCGCATTTGGGGAACGGACCATCCTGTTGGACTGCGATGTGATCCAGGCCGATGGAGGCACCAGGACGGCCTCTATCACCGGGGCCTACGTGGCCTTGGCGGATGCCTTTCGCTGGCTTACAGGGCGGGGAGAAATAGAGAATATCCCCATCACCGACTCGGTGGCGGCCGTCAGCGTGGGGGTTGTCGACGGAGCACTATTCCTCGACCTGGACTATGAGGAGGACTCCCAGGCCCAGGTGGACATGAACGTGGTGATGACCGGGAAGGGGGAGTTCGTAGAGGTCCAGGGGACGGCGGAAGGGGCCCCCTTTTCCAAAGAGGCGATGGATCAGATGATCTCCTTGGCGATCAAGGGGATTCAAAAGCTGAGATACATTCAAGAAAAGGCCTTACAGGAGTAGGGTGCGGGAGATCGTCGTCGCCACAGCAAATCCGGGTAAGCTCCGGGAGATCAAGGAGTCCTTCACGGGGCTGGGGGTACACATCCTCTCCCTTAGGGACTTTCCACCCTTTCCCCCGGTGGAGGAAGATGGGGGGACCTTTCGGGCGAATGCCCTGAAAAAGGCACGGGCGGTGGCACAGCGTACCGGCAGATTGACCATAGCCGACGACTCCGGGCTGGAAGTCGATTGTCTACAAGGCAAACCGGGGGTGCGCTCCGCCCGATTTGCGGGTGAGGAGGCCTCGGACGCGGATAACAATCGCAAGCTCCTGGGACTCCTGGAAGGCATCCCGCCGTCTCAGCGGGGCGCCGTTTTTCGCTGTGTGATCGCGATAGTCGACCCCGCAGGCAAGGAATCATGGGTGGAGGGGACCTGTAGGGGCGTGATCGGTGATAGCGAAAGAGGAAGGAAGGGTTTTGGATATGATCCTCTTTTTGTCATACCCGAGCTGGGCAAGACCCTGGCCGAGCTCCCCCTCGCGGCGAAGAACAGGATAAGCCACCGGGGCAAGGCCCTGGCCGCCCTCAAAGAGGTGCTGAAGGATTTCCTCGAGCTATCTTAGGGTTGGCAATTGGCGCCAAGAGAGGTATAATCTCCTGCTGGTAATCGGGGCGTGGCGCAGACTGGTAGCGCACCTGCCTTGGGCGCAGGGGGTCGGAGGTTCAAATCCTCTCGCCCCGACCACTGTTTGAGGGCAATCGCCTTTACATCCGTTGCGAGCGGTGATATAGAGCAACAGTATAGTATTTGCAGCAGGCGCCTGTAGCTCAGCTGGATAGAGCAACGGACTTCTAATCCGTAGGTCGCAGGTTCGAATCCTGCCAGGCGTGCCAGAGATGGTGAGTGTAGCTCAGGGGTAGAGCGCTGGACTGTGGCTCCAGATGTCGAGGGTTCAAATCCCTTCACTCACCCCACACTATGCGCCCGTAGCTCAGCTGGATAGAGCGTCGGACTTCGAATCCGCAGGCCGGGCGTTCGAGTCGCCCCGGGCGCGCCAGACAACGATGGGCCGTTAGCTCAATTGGCAGAGCAACTGACTCTTAATCAGTAGGTTTGGGGTTCGATCCCCCGACGGCCCACCACATGCATATACGGCTTGTCCCGGCAAGCTGGGGGCGAGAGTGGCGGAATTGGTAGACGCACTGGACTTAGGATCCAGCCCGCCTCAAGCGGATGGGGGTTCAAATCCCCCCTCTCGCACCATACAAACGGAACGACGGAGAGATCGGTGAAGGTCAACGCAGAGGAACTCAGCCCAACCAAAAAGAGGCTCCAGGTGGAAGTCCCTCCCCCTCAGGTCCAGGAGATAGTGGAGTCCCTCTACCGGGACCTCAATAAGCGGGTTCGGATCAAGGGGTTTCGTCCGGGCAAGATCCCCCGGGATGTCCTGGAGAAGCGTTACGGGGAGTACGTCAAGGAGCAGGCCATCTCCCATCTCATCAACGAGACCTATCCCCAGGCCATCTCCCGGGAATCCATTGACCCCATCTCCCCCCCCACCATCGACACCGGAGAATTGGCCCTGGAGGGT
>Ga0307422_1001028_pt1 | contig 14766 bp, 15 predicted proteins | sample SalMarWE160290MG_FD_202153 | JGI IMG/M metagenome (GOLD analysis project Ga0307422, IMG submission 202153) | Salt marsh sediment microbial communities from the Plum Island Ecosystem LTER, Massachusetts, United States - WE1602-90 | ecosystem: Environmental > Aquatic > Marine > Intertidal zone >...
CTCCCCCCGGAAGAGAAAAGCAGCGCTCTTTTAATAATGGAAAATTAGTATTAACCTTGCATAAAAGTGGTATACTTTTGAAATGAAATAGTGGTATGGTTTTCAAGTGAAGGAAACAAAAAATAGCGGTTTGTAGAAACAAATATAATCCCTGTTATCGCATTTTATTGCATTCGTATAATAAAACAGGTATTGCTTATCAATTGATTCACTAAAAGAGTCAGATTCGTCAACGATTAATTCGAATAATTGGTTCCTGATTTCTGAAAAGGATAGCCGTTCAGGACTATCATCCTGTAAACCGTTTAAAAACGATTCAATAAAGTCCTGATCTTCGTCAGAATCAATTTCACTAAAGTGATGTAATACCGAACGTGACAGTACCGTATTTATGGTTTTATATGTTCTGGAAGTGCTGTTGTTTGAAAGAAATAAATGAATATCCTTAATTTCATTGTCAAGAGACACAGATATTCCTGAGCGTTCGGTTTTTTGAGCAGATGTTGTTTTATGCAAACCACTCTTAAATGTATAAAGTAAAGCAAAGTGGTTTATTTTAGAACAAATCTTAATGAAGGCTTCTTTATTTTCCTTGTTTATTGCTTCAAACAAAACAGGGGAGGTGAGAATGTAATTGTAAATTATTAAAAGAATAAAAAGTCTTTCCAGGTCTTTTTCAGGGTCAATTTTATTTTTGATGAGCCCTTGAATGAATGCATTAAATTTTGCCGGGTTGCGTATTAAAATTTTATCAAGCTCATGCATAGTGTTATAACTGAAAATTCCTTATTATATTATAATTAAGAGGTTAGCTTAGCTTAATCGCATTGGCTGCATCACGCTTTTTCTGGTCAATTACTTTTGCATATACTTCGGTTGTTCTTAGACTTTTGTGTCCTAAAAGCTTTTTTACTGTGTATATATCAGTACCAAGTGTTAATTGCAAAGTTGCATAGGTATGACGGGCACAATGAAAAGTGATATTTCTGTCCACTCCGGAACGAATCATCCATTCATTAAGTTTTCGGTTGTTATAATCGCTATAGGTCAAGTCAATAAAAACTTTTTCATCACCTGATAGCCTTTCACCTAATAAATTATAAGCATCCTCTGAGATGGGCAATGTTTCCTCTCCATTGGTCTTCTTTTGGCGGAACCTGATATAGTATCCGTTTTCTTTTGAATGTTGAACTTCTGACCAGGTTAACTTCTGAATATCGGAAAAACGAAGTCCGGTAAGACAACTAAAAATAAATGCCTGTTTAAGAACAGGGACATCACATTTCTCTGTAATTGCTTTTTTCAATTCATCCAGTGTCAGGAATTCCCGTTTTGTCTCCATTTCCTTGATACCCTCAACTTCAAGTGCAGGATTTTTTGTAAGAATGCCGTCTTTCACTGCCTGCTTAATAGCTGCTTTAACTTTATTGAAATATGAAACACATGAATTTTTAGATAATCCACTGCCATTTTTAAGTTTGGCATCGTTCATCAGATAACTTTTTAAGTCTTCCAGCCATTTATTATCAATCTCAGAGAATTTAACATTGCCTTTTGGGAATTTTGTGAGGTGTTTCAATGCGCTTTTCCAGTTTCCATAATTACCGTTACTGTCAGCTCTCTTTTCTGCAAGGACTTCGAAATATGTTAAGAAATCACCATTTAGTTTTTCTTGGTCAGTAAAACCATATACACCATTTTGTAATTCCAACTGCCTTTTAGCTCTAAGATTTTCAGCTAGCTTTAAGGTTTTTCTGTTGGTGTCTCTATCATCTTTCGTTCTTGGTTTAGGTACTAGGTAAAGTCTGAGATATTCATATTTACGTTTTCCTTTATGGTAAAACTCCAGATAGAGGCTTATTTTACTACTCTTTTCTCTTTGTCTTAACGTCACTTTCATCAGTGTATATTTTAATGATGCAAAAGATTATCAATTTCAGACCGTTTAATAATTACCCGTCTGCCTATCTTTGAAACCCTTATATTTCCATTCTTAATCTGGCGGTATATGGTCATCCTGCTGGCTCCAATCAAAGAACAGGTTTCGCTAATACTCAGGAATTCCTTTTCTTCCACTCTGGATCGGTTAAATTGCAATTGTTGTTTATCCAATGAGGGAGCCTGTTGAATTTTTTCTTCGCGCTTTCTTTTTTTATAATTCCTTTTTGCGCAATTATCGCTACAGAATTTAGTAACAGTTGTTTTGGCTACAAATTCCTGACCACAATGCTGACATATCATTGAAATACGGATATTACTGCTCATTTATTGTTACTGTTTAAGTATTCTTAACAAATGTATCGGTGAGTATCAGTTTGTATCTATATGTATCTGTATGTAACATAATCTCACCATATTTTTATTTATTTGTTGTCCGGACAACAAAAATTGAGATTTGGGCAACAAATGGGCAACAAAAATAAGCAAAAAACGATAATCGGGCAACAAAAAAATAGAATTAAATTTTTGTAACTATCAGTAAATGAATAAAAAGGAAAGAAAGAGAAAGGTAGTTTATTTTCCGATACAGAAATTCTTAAAGATGTTTCCGAGGATCTCATCAGTGGTGATCTCGCCGGTGATTTCGCCCAGGTAGTGAAGGACTTCACGGATATCCATGGCAAGAAGGTCCGCGGGGACCTGGTTTTCCAGTCCGCCGGTAACACGGAGGATTGATTCATGTGCCCTGGAAAGGGCTTCGTAATGCCTTGCATTGGTAATGAGCACATCATTTTCTTCCAGCTTTTCCGCATGTATCAGTTCACCCAGGATATTTTCAAGCTTGTCCAGATTATTACCGTATTTGGCAGAAAGAAACAGCAGGCGGTCATTTTCATCCAGGCACCGGCTGATTGAGTCTTTTATTATCCTGGTTTGTGTATTGTTTATAAGATCCGATTTGTTTGCTATGACAACCAGCTTTTTATCAGTATCACTGATTTTTTCCTTAATGCCTTTGATGGATCCTGTAATATTTCCGGTTGTATCCGTAACGTCCGTTAATAATAGTATAACTTCAGCCTGATTGATCTTCTGATATGTACGTTCAATCCCCAGCTTTTCAATTTCATCGGATGTATGACGTATACCTGCTGTATCTATAAACCGGAAATGAATGCCGTTCACAGAGATAATATCTTCTATGAAATCACGTGTTGTTCCCCCAATATCAGAAACAATGGCTTTGTCTTCCTTCAGGAGCAGATTTAATAATGTTGATTTTCCTGAATTGGTTTTTCCGGCAATTGCCACAGGTATGCCATTTTTAATGGCATTCCCAAGTGAGAACGAATCTATTAATTTCCGAAGTAACTGCTCAATTTCAGATACCAGTACTTTCAGTTCTCCCCGGTCTGCAAACTCCACATCTTCTTCACTGAAATCCAGTTCCAGTTCGATCATGGATATAAAGTTTAGCAGCTGATCGCGAAGACCCCTGATTTCATTCGAAATACCACCTCTGATCTGGTTGATGGCTACACGGTGTGCAGCACTGCCCGATGAAGCTATCAAATCTGCAACTCCCTCTGCCTGTGAAAGATCAAGCTTACCATTTAAAAAAGCACGCATGGTGAATTCTCCGGGTTGTGCCGGTCGTGCACCATTACCCGACAATAGTTCAAGAATTTTTTGTTGCACATAGACCGATCCATGGCAACTGATCTCAACGACATCCTCACCCGTGTATGAGTTAGGGGCTCTGAACAGTCCCACTATTACATCATCTATTGTTTTTCCATTATCAATAAGCGAACCATGGTGCATTGTATAACCGGACTGTTTAGTCAGGTCTTTGTGCGAAGATGAATGAAAAATATTATTACAAATACTGATCGCATTTATTCCAGACATACGTATTACAGCAATAGCACCGGTACCCGGGGGAGTGGAAATTGCAGCTATGGTTGAATTATCAATCATAATATTGATTTGCTTCAAAATTACATAATTCCTGTTATTAAAGTTTACCCTGACGAATATTTATCTGCATAATGGTTGCGCTGCAGGAGAAAAACATATATAAATATTAATATAATTACGGAGAATCGTTATTTTTGGCATCCATATAAAATATTATAAAAAAATAAGAAGCAGATCTATGAGCGTTCTTGTTGGTAAATCTTCAAAAGTTATTATTCAGGGCGTTACAGGTAGTGAAGGTTCTTTTCACGCTCAGCAAATGATTGATTACGGTACAAACATTGTTGGTGGAATTACTCCCGGTAAGGGCGGGCAAACCCATATTAACAGGCCGGTTTTCAATACGGTTGAAGAAGCTGTATACAAAACCGGGGCCGATACATCCGTGATTTTTGTTCCGCCCCCCTTTGCAGCTGATGCCATCATGGAAGCTGCCGATGCGGGAATAATGGTTATCATTTGCATTACCGAAGGTATTCCTACACGGGATATGGTGAAAGTAAAAGCATATCTTTCACGGAAAAAATCCAGGCTTATCGGCCCGAACTGTCCCGGAGTGATCACCCCGGGTGAATCAAAAGCGGGCATAATGCCCGGTTTTATTCATAAGAAGGGTTCAATAGGTATTGTATCCCGTTCCGGAACACTTACTTATGAAGCGGTGGACCAAGTAACGAAAACGGGGTTGGGACAATCAACATGTATTGGTATAGGCGGCGATCCGGTAATCGGTACTTCTATTCTGGATTGCGTTAAGCTGCTTATGGATGACTCACAGACCGAGGGTATCATTATAATAGGCGAAATAGGGGGGAATATGGAAGCTGAGGCTGCCTTATGGATTAAAGATCATAGCACGAAACCTGTTGTGGGTTTTGTTGCCGGAAGAACGGCACCGAAAGGAAGGCGTATGGGGCATGCAGGAGCTATTGTGGGGGGCAGTGACGATACGGCAGCTGCAAAAATGAAGATAATGCAGGAGTGCGGCATTTATGTTGTGGGATCACCTGCTGATATAGGTAAATCCATGGCCAGTGTACTGGTATCAAAATAATGAAAAAAAAATGTAATCAGATAATAACCAATAAAACATAAATCATGAAATTACTTGAAGGAAAAACAGCTATTATAACGGGAGCAGCAAGAGGTATAGGAAAGGCCATTGCAGTAAGATTTGCCAAAGAGGGTGCAAACATAGCTTTCACTGATCTGAATTATGATGACAATATGAAAGCTGTCGAAAAAGAATTAAGCAGTCATGGTATAAAGGCAAAAGGATATGTATCGGATGCAGGTAATTTTGAAGATACGCACAAGGTGGTTGATAATATATTAAAAGACTTTGGAACTATCAATGTGCTGGTAAACAATGCAGGCATAACCATGGACAACCTGTTAATGAGAATGACAGAGGAACAATGGGACAGGGTGATTGCTGTGAACCTTAAATCAGTTTTTAATTTTACCAAGGCAGTACAGCGTACTATGCTGAAAAACAGGGAGGGGTCGATTATAAACCTTAGTTCGGTTGTTGGTGTCGGAGGAAATGCAGGTCAGGCTAATTATTCGGCATCCAAAGCCGGTATCATAGGTTTTACCAAATCCATAGCACAGGAACTTGGATCACGAAATGTAAGATGCAATGCAGTGGCACCGGGATTTATCATCACTGAAATGACAAATAAGCTTCCTGAGGATGTAAGAAAAGCATGGGAAAGCCAGGTACCCCTTAAACGTGGTGGTACACCTGAAGAAGTAGCAAATGTAGTATTATTCCTTGGATCCGGGCTTTCAAGTTATGTCAGTGGTCAGGTTATCAACATTTGTGGTGCCATGAAAACCTGATCACCGGGAATAAAGCAGGGAATATGCAGAGAAATATTCACATTGTTAAAAGACAGGTTTGCTTATTTATTATTTTTACAGGATTCATGATTTCCTGTACACCTTATAATAAGATCAGGATCAGCGTGCTTACACCCGCTGAAATTGTTTTGCCAAAAGATATTAAAACAGTTAGCCTGATATCAAGGGTGCACCTTGAACAGGAAGAAGGAAGATTAAGCAATATGAATAATATCAGATTTATTCCTGATTCAAGCTATTATCTGTTCACAGCTGAGAGTTTATTTGCTCTTGCTGAAACCCTGCGGGAGTCTCCCCGGTTCGAGTATGTTCATATTGCAGGAGCCCACGGTACAATTAAAGATCCTGATAAAAAACCTTATCCTTTGAACTGGATGACAATAACCGAACGCTGCCATAAGGACAGCACTGATGCTGTGATTTCACTTGAATATATTGAACTTTCTGATTCACTGGAATCGTTTCCTCACGGCTTATATTGTGAAGCTGAGTTTTCAATATACCGGAATATATACTGGTTGATTTATCATCCCAAATATTTCAAATTGGCTGATCAATGGACAGAGAATGATTCTGCTGTATGGTCAAGATACGGGATAGATTGTGAGAGTGCACTTTATGAGATGCCTCCGGCAGCTGATATGCTTATTGAAAATTTCAATACGGCAGGAGAACAATATGGCAGGAGGATTGCCCCGTTATGGCATGATAATATCACGCGGGTCTATTATTCAAAAGGCCCTAAGGAGTTTAAAAACGCAGAGGAGTTGATTGAACAGGACAGGTGGTCAGAAGCTATTGAAATATGGCGAAAGTTAGCTGAACATAAAAGAAAAAAGACAGCTGCAAAAGCAGCTTTTAATATGGCACTGGCCACTGAAGTGCTTGATCGCCTTGAACTTGCCCTGGAATGGGCGCAAAAGTCACATCGTTTATACCCCGATCAATTAACACGTCAATATATTAAGATCCTTAATTATAGATTAAAAGCTAAAGATAAACTAATGAAACAATTAACCGGTGCCAGGGTTAACTAAGAGTAAATAGAGTCCGTCTATATAGTAGTCAAAATGTTTAACCGGACATGTGTCTGTTCAGAAAGTTCAATTTGCAAGGCTCGCGCGGTCCGAAAACGCGGAGTTTACTAATCGTAATTGAGCAATTTTCGGACAAGCCTAACGCGGCAAATGGTACTTTATGGATAGATACTAAATTTTATACATTTTATTAATTAAATAAACTTATGGAATACAATACAATATTTTATATCATTATAGCAATACTTGTTTTCAATTATGTTATTGAAAGGATCCTTGACGGGTTGAACTCGACTAAATGGAGTAATAAATTGCCCGATGAACTTAAAGGTATATATGATCCGGAAGAATATAAAAAATCCCAGGATTATAAAAGGGTAAATGAACATTTTTCCCTTATTACCGGAACTTTTAGCTTTATAGTTATTTTACTTATGTTTTTTCTTGGCGGATTCAGCCTGGTTGATGCGATAGCAAGGGACATTACTTCGAATAACATTCTTATTGCACTGGTATTTTTTGGTATACTTATGCTGGCTTTTGATCTGATTACCACTCCTTTTTCCATATACGACACTTTTGTGATTGAGGAAAAATTCGGATTTAACAAGACCACACCAAAAACCTTTGTTATGGATAAAATAAAGGGCTGGTTTCTTGGTGCTATAATCGGAGGTGCCATGCTGGCACTTATCGTGTGGTTTTATCAATATACAGGATCTTCGTTCTGGATATATGCATGGATTGCCATTACCCTGTTTATGGTCTTTATGTCAATGTTTTATTCCACGCTGATCGTTCCCTTATTCAATAAACAAACTCCTCTTGAACCCGGGCCACTAAGAAATGCCATCGAGGATTTCAGTAAAAAAGTCAGTTTTAAGCTTGATAATATATTTGTCATCGACGGGTCTAAACGCTCGACCAAATCCAATGCATATTTTTCAGGTTTGGGGTCTAAAAAAAGGATCGTACTTTACGATAATCTTATTAATGACCTAAAAACCGAAGAAATTGTTGCCGTACTGGCACATGAAATAGGACATTATAAGAAAAAACACAGTTTATATGGCATAATCCTGGGGATTTTTCAAACCGGCATTACCCTTTATATTCTGTCCCTGTTCGTGGGAAATCCTGAATTGTCGGAAGCCCTTGGAACAGATAAAAAAGGATTTCATCTCGGACTGATTGCTTTTGGTGTACTATATAGCCCGATATCCCTGGTAATAGGACTATTCATGAATGCCTACTCAAGAAAGAACGAATACAGTGCCGACAGGTTTGCCCGGGATCAATATGAAGGAAACGGAGAAAATCTTATATCCGCGCTAAAAAAGCTTTCTAAAAAGAACCTGAGTAATTTAACACCCCATCCCCTGTATGTGTTTTTCTACTATTCACATCCCCCGCTTTTGCAAAGGATCAAAGCAATAAGGGAAAGACAGTAAACGGGACACAAGTGTTTTTTTAAAGTATTTTTTATTTTTATCTGGATAAATATCTATTTTTGACCGGCAAAATATAATGTATAATATTATATATTTGCCACTTTAGCTCAGTTGGTCAGAGCGGTTGTTTCGTAAACAACAGGTCACGGGTTCAAATCCCGTAGGTGGCTCTTGCGGGAGTAGCTCAGGGGTAGAGCATCAGCTTCCCAAGCTGAGGGTCGCGGGTTCGAATCCCGTTTCCCGCTCTTTTCAATAATTAAGCATAGACTTCCGTAGTTTTTAAAACCACGGAAGTCTTTTTCTTTTTTTACATCAAACAATTCACAATGGAAGCAGTGATCATTACAATAGGGGATGAGATCCTGATCGGTCAGGTAATAGATTCAAACTCGTCATTTATTGCTGAAAATCTGAATATGGCCGGTATCAATGTCAGTCAGATACTTTCAGTACCTGACAGGAGTTCATCGATAAAACAGGCAATCGATCAGGGCTTTACACAGGCCGGTCTTATTATTATGACCGGCGGACTGGGTCCTACGCGGGATGATATAACCAAACAAACTCTGGCCGAATACTTTAATACACACCTGGCACGTAATTCTGAAGTACTAAAACATAATATTTCATTTCTCCGTGCCCGGGAAGTCAAGATTACCGAGAGAAACAGAAAACAAGCCGACCTGCCGGAAGATTGCACCATTATTGAAAATGATTTTGGTACAGCAGCAGGAATGTGGTTTAAAGAAGAAAAAAGGAGTCTGATCGCCATGCCGGGTGTTCCCTTTGAAATGAAAGAAATGCTGGTAAATAAAATATTGCCCCAACTTAAAAAACAATCCAGCCTACCACCGATTTTTCATCGCACAATACTGACAACAGGAATTTCAGAGTCTGAAATATCTGAAAAAACAGCATCCTTCGAGGATGAATTACCATCGCATATTAAACTTGCCTACCTGCCATCGCCGGGTTTACTAAGGTTAAGATTAACTGCTTTTTCCGCGGACAATATATCCGCGTTGGATGATCTGAACATTTTTATTGAAAAGCTGGTCCGGATCATTCCGGAATATGTATATGGATTTGATAAAGACCGGCTGGAGATCCTTATAGGCAAGATGCTGCATGATTCAAAGAAAACACTTGCTGTTGCTGAGAGTTGCACAGGTGGCAGCATCGCACAAAAGATAACATCGATTCCCGGGGCTTCCGGTTATTTCACAGGGTCGGTAACAGCATACGGCAATAGCATCAAAAAAGATATCTTACATGTTAATAAATCCACCCTGGATAAACATGGTGCTGTAAGTGAAGCGGTAGTTATTGAAATGGCAAAAGGGATAAAAAACCTGTTCAAAACGGATTATGCCCTTGCAACATCCGGAATAGCAGGCCCCGAAGGAGGTACGCCGGAAAAACCTGTAGGCCTTACCTGGATTGCCCTTGCTACGGATGGGGGTACATATACAAAGCGTCTCCAACTGGGTGAACACCGGGAACGGAATATAGAAAAAGCATCGAAAGCCGCCTTGTTTATGCTATGGAAGAAACTGGTCAGGCTTTCATCTCAATAAGGATTTTGGATACGGTGCCGGAGTTTTTATCCCAGTACTCAAAAGCATCTGCACTTTCCCCAAAGGGAAAAACCTTTGTTATCATTTCGGTATAAGGCATTTCACGTTTTTCCAGCATACCGATCACAGCAGGAAACACCCGAAGAGCATTTCGCGAGCCCAATACATCCAGTTCTTTGCGAACAATCAGCCGGGTGTTAAATTCAACATCCTTTTTTGAGTATCCTATACTAACCACCCTTCCTGAAAAAGCCACCAGTTCAATCGCGAGCTCAAATGCTTCAGGATGTCCAACCGCCTCTATTGCAACACTCACACCTTCTTTGTTAGTGAGTTTGAGGATCCTTTCCCTGACATCCTCTTTTGCAGAATTAATCACATACCCGGCACCAAATTGCTGTGCTTTCTTTAGTTTGATATCATTAATATCAATGGCAATTACTTCTGCTCCTTTTCTCACTGCCGCACATAATGCACCCATTCCAATTGTTCCGCAACCGATAATGGCTACTGTATCAGTTTCCGATATCCTTCCGCGATTGGCACCGTGATAACCCACGCTCATGGGTTCTGTAAGTACCAGTTCTTTCAGTGAAAGGATCTTACTTGAAAATACTTTTTCATAGGGTACTGCAATATAAGGGGTCAATGCACCATCGCGCTGCACGCCCAATGTTTCATTGAATTCACAGGTATTTTCACGTCCGTTGCGACAGGCAGGACAAACTCCGCAGCTCGTGTAGGGGAGTACAGTTACCTTATCCCCGACGGTAAATAAGTCAGGGACATAAGCCCCCTTGTCAACAACTCTTCCGCTGATCTCATGTCCGGGTATCCTGGGATAGGAAAAAAGCGGCATTTGCCCGCGGTATGCACTCAGATCACTTCCGCAAAGCCCCAGGTATACAATTTCAATCAAAACCTCATTACTTTTTAATACCGGTTCACCTGTTTCTTTTTCAATGATCTTACCTGGTTCCTTAATGGCGTATGCTTTCATGACATTTCCCGTTTTACCTAATTTAAATTTCTAATCTGTATGCATTTAAAGCGTTTCCTCCAAGAATCATGGATTGTTCCCGGGTGGAAAAACAGCCTATATATCCTGTAACAATGTTCATTACTTCCTTATATCCTCCGGCCAGAGTGCAAACAGGCCAGTCTGAACCAATCATAATTCGTTCAGGATCAAATACATCAAATATCACATCCAGGTATGGCGCGAAGGTATCAGGATTCCATTTGTCCCAGTCCGCCTCGGTAACCATACCCGAAACTTTGCAATAAACATTGAAATGCTTCGCGATTTCCGTTATATAAGTTTTCCATGGCTCCAATACCTGATCTCTGATCCGTGGTTTGGCGATATGATCAATCACAAAGGTAGTCTCAGGAAACCGTTTTACAAGCTTTATGGCGTTTTTAAGGTGCCTGGGATATACAAGTATGTCATATGTAAGATCGTATTGTTTAAGTCTTGAAATACCGTTTAAAAACGATTCCTTAAGCATAAAATCAATATCCGGTTCATCCTGTATTAAATGACGTATGGCTACAAGTTTTGGGTTACCCGACAAAAAATCGAGTTGTTTCTCAATATCAGGTGATTGCAAGTCAAGCCATCCAACAACCCCTTTGATATAATCATATTGATCTGCCAGTGATAATAACCAGTGGGTTTCTTCCATTGTCTGCCTGGCCTGGACCGCAACAGAACCGTTAAAATTCATCTGTTGCAGTTCCCGGTGCAGATCCGGGGGAAGGAAATCATGTTTTATAGCATTCATGTTATCATCCATCCAGCCGTAATCCTGCTCATTATATTTCCAGAAATGCTGATGACAGTCTATTTTCATGGTTTGATTGATCATTTTCTGCTTACTTTCCCCCGGTTGATCAGTCTTTAGCATGCTTTTTTGCCAATGTTCCGTAAAAAGCAATAACCGCGAAACAACCCAGTGGAACCCAGAATGCAAGATTAATATTTCCTGTAAGTGTGGAAACCAATCCCTGCACTTGGGTTAGCACAGCACCTCCAAGTATTGCCATGATAAGTCCGGAACCGCCAAGCTTGGTATCTTCACCCAGTCCACGGCATGCCAGGCCAAAGATAGTGGGGAACATTAATGACATACAGCCGGAGATCCCGACCAGTGCATAAACTCCTGCCAGTCCCCCTGCATAGATCACTATCAGTGTAAGTACAACAGCCACTAGTGCCAGTGTGCTAAGCAAGCGGGCAGGGGTAAAGTATTTCATCAGCCATGTGAAAATAAACCTTGATGCTGTAAAAAGAATAAGTGCAGCCAGGTAATAATTTGAAGCGATCTGCTCGGGTGTTTTTCCGGCTGCCAGTTGTATTTCTTCCAGATGCAACTCCTGCATTACATAACGTATGGTAAAAGACCATACACCAATTTGTGCACCAACGTAAAAAAACTGTGCTATTACTCCCCATACATAGTGTTTTTTTCTGAACAACCTCCTGAATGTTGCTTTAAACTCAAGTGGCCCCCCTGCTTCGGATGTTTTTGGCATCTTCTTATTGACAGCGATCAATATCCATATCAATATCAACACAAGCCCTACAACAACATAAGTAGTTGTTACGGCATTCAGTTCCCCTTTTTGTATTGAAGCCAGGACCCCGGGATCCATTGCAGCCCTCTCTTCGGCACCGGCTGTATTCAAATGGGACAAAATGAACATTCCGCTTAGAAAAACACCTGAGATCGAACCTATGGGATTGAACGATTGTGCCAGATTTAACCTGCGGGTTGCTGTTTCTTCGGGCCCCATGGTGAGTATATATGGATTTGCTGCTGTCTCGAGTATGGACAACCCGGCGGAAAGTATCCACAATGCAGCAAGAAACCAGGTAAAATCAGCTGTTAATTTGGCAGGGTAGAAGAGGAGGGCCCCGATGGCATATAAACCCAGGCCAAGCAAAACACCTGATTTATATGAATATTTTTTTATGTAGATCGCTGCCGGAAGTGCAAGCAGGCCATAGCCGGCGCCGTAAAACACTACCTGGATCAAAGCTGTACGCGAATCGGTCATGCTCATGATCCTTTTAAAAGCTGCCAGAAGGGTATCCGTCATGTTATTAGCCAGCCCCCAGAGAAAAAACAGGCTGGTGATCAGGATAAAGGGAAACACGATACCCGGTGCAACAAGTCTTTGGTCATTCTTTTCCATAATGCGATAATTTGTGAAACAAGATAGTTAAAATATATTTTCTCAATATTGTCAGGTTAAATTGTGTAATAAATAATTAACAACGCGGATAATCCCTGCTTATCAGTCCCTGCTCCTTCATTTCCATGTAGAATTTACCCGGAACATCTGCTGTCACCGACTCAACATTTTGTCGCACGCGTTGTGGGTTTGAAGTGTTCAGCGAAATACTGACCACACCGGGAATAGACAGCGCGAAATTCACACAGGCAGTGGCCGGAAGTATATTGTACTTTTCACAAAGAGCAAAGAATCTACTTCTCCATTCGAACAGTGATTTATTTTCAGGTGTATCGGGGTTGATCTTTACATAATCAAAATAATCGCCACCGGTAAGAAAGCCGGATTGAAATACTGCAGAATTAATGATACCGGTTCCTTTCCTGTCCAATTCACTGCAGAATTTCAATAACTCAGGCGGATGATGCATAATAGTGAGGCTGTTAGCAAGCATTACCCAGTCAAGGTCTATATTATCTGTAATAAGCTGAATTGTCCGCCAGTCTTTTGCCCCCACACCAACAGCTTTCACTTTACCTCCCTTTTTCAGGTCATTTAGTGCACGGTATGCATCACATATCATATCCAGGCGTTCCTTCTTTTCATCTGTTGTTTTCCCTTCTCTGATAAATTCATCCGGATCATGAACAGATACAAGCCCGGGTATGTACTCGTCCCCAAGCAGTTTATTTCCCTGTTCATAGCATTCCAGTATACCGGCATAACTGATTTTCTGTACGGCATCATTTGTAAGCTCTTTCCATACTCCCGGTTCAAAGACAGGTTCGGGGCTTGTTAAGGGAGTCCTGAACCAGCCCAGTTTATTACTGATAATTACCTCACCGGGTGGTACATCAAGTTCCATAAGACACCTGCCAAGTTCTTCAAGTGCCAGACCTGCACCATATTTTCCTGCTATATCGAATACTACCGGTGGACTGATATACTTAATGCATTCGCTTATAATATTCAGCTTTGTTTTATTATCAATTGCTTTATACAGGTTACCCAGCGCGCTGGTGCCAAATATGACAGGCGGAATATGTAATCCTGTTCTTCCAAGTTCAGATTTCTTTTCAAGCCGGTATTGCATCATTTTAAAAAATCTTCACGTATGGGGGTAAAACTATCAACCAAACGGGCTGTAGAAGATAGCAACCGAATGGTATGTTTTTTTCCGGAAGGTATGGAGAACATATCACCTGCCTTTAATCTCTGATCTTCTTCATGTTCACAAAAAAGTATGATCTCACCTTCTGCAATATAGGAAGTCTGTTCATGAGGGTGGGAGTGGGGAGGGTCGGGTTCATCCCAGGGGCCGCCGGTAAAATCTATCAATACTGTCATAAGATTCTTATCGTGAATGATCTTTCGTTGAACTCCCTCTTTTACAACATCATAAGATGTGTTGTCAAATTTCATAATTACCATATCCGCTTAATTTTTTATAAAAATAATGAAAATAATTTATCAGACCAGAATATTTAAAAAAAAGGAACAGTTGCATATAGCTTCCGTTCCTTCGAGTGTGCTAACTAATAGATATTGACCCTAACTAGTGTCTGTCCATAATGTCCGATATCTGCGTTGTTGCAAAAATTTTAAATCCTCGAATACCTTTGTATACTGCAGTTTAAAATTTTTGCACGCCTTGATCTCGAACATTCTGAACAA
>Ga0307422_1001029_pt1 | contig 14762 bp, 10 predicted proteins | sample SalMarWE160290MG_FD_202153 | JGI IMG/M metagenome (GOLD analysis project Ga0307422, IMG submission 202153) | Salt marsh sediment microbial communities from the Plum Island Ecosystem LTER, Massachusetts, United States - WE1602-90 | ecosystem: Environmental > Aquatic > Marine > Intertidal zone >...
TTTAAGTCTTTTTTTATCTTCTGTCCTGACCTGCAGCTTATCAATAACTATCTCAATATTGTGGTTTTTATACCTGTCCACTTTCATTCTGTGCTTCAACTCTTTAATTTCGCCGTCAACACGCGCGTGCAGAAAGCCTTTTTTTCTGATATGTTCGAAAAGTTCTTTATAATGACCCTTCCGGTTTTTTACAACAGGGGAGAGTATATAGACGTTTTTACTGTCAAACCGCTCCATGATAAGACTGATAATCTGATCATCAGTGTATTTTACCATTTTCTCACCTGTTAAGTAAGAATATGCTATACCGGCACGCGCATACAATAACCTTAAATAATCATATATCTCGGTAATAGTGCCTACGGTTGACCGGGGATTTTTATTGGTGGTTTTTTGTTCGATGGATATCACGGGACTCAGGCCGGTGATCTTATCCACGTTGGGGCGTTCGAGGTTTCCCAGGAATTGCCTGGCATAGGCCGATAAGGTTTCAATATACCTACGCTGTCCCTCGGCGTATATCGTGTCGAAAGCAAGCGATGATTTTCCACTTCCGCTTAATCCTGTAATAACAGTGAGGCTATTACGCGGAATGGCTATATCAATGTTTTTCAGATTATGCACTCTTGCACCCTGGACAAAGATTTCCTCTTCTTCACCGGGCATATTTGGTTTTATGTTTGTCAATTTGTTTGTTAAAGTTTGTTATCTCCTGAAACAGCTTAAAGGTTTTGCATACTTGTGGTTCGGTGGCAAATCAGACTGTTTAATGTTAACTGTCCACCCGTAACTATTCCTTTCCGTGATATTTAATGATATTTCTATAATCACGGTATCCCTCTTCCGGTATCTTAATGATATATTCTTTTCCTTGCCTGTTGGTCAGGTAATTTTCACGGAGCCAGGGGTTGAATATTTTCAACAATTTATAATTAATGCCATGTTCACCGGCAAAGGCGGCAAAATCCTTTATTTCAGAATCAATTACTACTTCCTTTACGGGAACAGGATAATAAAGGTCAGCAGTATCAATATGAAATCCGTATTTTTCAGGATTATTCTGTATAAGTTTTATGGCCAGTATCCGGTAAATATAACGTGCTGTTTCATCGTTTAACAGCAGATCATAATAATAATTCTCATTTTGCCGGTCTACCTGGCGTTTAATGCCTCTTCTGCCAGCGTTATAGGTAGCAGCTACCATGGTCCAGTTCTCATAAATATCATATGATTCCTTAAAAAATTTGCATGCAGCCATCGTGGCCTTTTCAACATGATATCGTTCATCCACTTCATTGGTCACTTCCAGTCCGTAATCACTTGCCGTACCTTCAAGCAGTTGCCAGAAACCGGTTGCTCCTGCCGGACTTACAACATGGGTAAGATCGCTTTCGGCCAGTGTCAGATACTTGAAATCATCGGGTATGCCGTGCTCTCTCAGAATTTTTTCAATAGCCGGGAAATACCGGCGTGCCCTTTTAATTAACAGTATGGTTTGTGAATGCCAATATGTGTTCACGGTAAGTTCCCGGTCAAGTCCTTCACGCACATCAAACCATTCCAGCGGCACTTTTTCACCTGCAAAGCTTAGTTCTTCGGGCAGGGATAGTGATTGAATACTGTATGGTTCAGGTTCGGGCAAGGTGGTACCGGTTTTTTCTTTTGCCGTAAAACTCTGGATTAAGATAAACAACAGCAGCAATGCCAGTATGGTGGCCAGGTATTGAAATAAGGATATTTTTGTTTTGTTTTTGATCATCAGCAACTTATTTACTACATTGTTATTAAGATCGATAAGTTTTGTCGTAATAACGATAAACCTGAAATGAAAATTTCACAAAATTAGTGAAATAATACTTCAACTAAAAGCAATTTGATGAGGAGGATTGTAATTTATATGAATAATGCAGGATAGACTGCAATGTGAATACCTGAATAGTGTCTGTCCATAAAGTCCCATTTGCCGCGTTACGCTTGCCCGAAAATTGCTCATTTACGATATGTAAACTCCGCATTTTCGGACTGCGCGAGCCTTGCAAATGGAACCTTCTGAACAGACACATGTACGGTTAAACATTTTTACTACTTTATAGACGGACTTTAAAATGTTTAACTAAAACCGGTAACTAAGTCCGGTAAAGATACCGAAATTAAGCGGGTAATTATCAATTACCGAATTATTTCCGGGCGTGATAAAGTAATATTTCATTGAAGGCTCAAGGCTGACCATGAAACTGTTGCTAAGGGGATATTCCAGTGAAACACCAAATGTGCTGCTGGTATTGAGGCCATAGCTGTCTTCCGGCTCCAGTTCGTATTCCCGGGATTCTATCATGATCGAGGCATTATTACCAATCAAAAGGCCGGTACTTATGCCGCTGAGCAAATGGATATCCATTTTACGGTCCATCATTTTATAATGCAACATTATTGGAATTTCCAGGTATTCATAATAATGAGTGATGTTCCCGTAAGGAAAAGCGGGTAAGGCAGACTCCGTCTCCCTGTTATCATTACTGAGAGCAAAATGCTGATCAGTACTCCCGGTTTTAGTATTGGCATCCTGTAATACCTGGGTTGAATTGGAATAATTATTAAGATAAGTACTTGCGGAATTGTCTGCAATACTGCTGCTATAAGAGACCTGGGAGTTGATAAGGTTAAGGTTACTGATATGTTGTCCAAGTTTGGAGTAATAGATACCTGATTGCAGTATTATTCGATTGCCGGTATTCATTTTCACATTTATTCCGCCCGAATAAGCCGACAGGGCTTCTGTGTCGGGTGATTTCGCGGGAATCTGTCCCCAGTTGTAATAACTATCCTGATAATCATAATCACTTTTCCCTATTTCCGGTATTCCGGTGGAAAATACCGGGGATACCTGTCCGCCCACCGACCACGAAATATTACCTTTTTTCGATTGTTCTTCCATAATCTCTGCATTGTAAGCCAGAATATCATTTGTTGATAATGCTGTGTTTTGATTTTTAGTTGCATGTTTGTCCTTACCGGATGCGAACACCCTGAAGGCCAGGATCTTTTCTTTCAGTTTCATGCGTATTGGCTCCTGTGCACTGATAATATTATTATCTTTAATTTTCACTTCGTATGTTTCTTTGTCTTCATGTACGTTTGTAATTGATCCCATTTCGCTTTTTACAGGGTGCTGTTCATGTTGTGCCGGGGGTGCCTGTGTTGTTTTACTGTTACCGGCAACCTGTCCGGACGCGGGATTGTCGGACTGCTTTTGCGATCGACCGGTGCCGTCTTTATGCTGTATCCTCTCAACTTTTTCACTTTGTGCCGTTTGTTTCAATGCAGAATTCTTCCTGTTGCCAAGAAAGTAATAGCCAATGCCCACTGATAATAACAGAGCCATTACCGCTGCAGCTCTTGTTAATATCACTATTGAACGCTTGCGTCCGGGAGTGCTGATCCTTTCAGAAATATTATGCCACACTTTATCCCGCGGATCATCTTCAAAACCCCAAAGCTCATCCCTGAAAATATCATCAATTTTTTCCCTGTTTCCTGCCATAGCCTTATTATCTAATCATTCATTCTTAATGATTCATTATAATAAATTTTCACTTTACCCTGCAAAATGCTTCTTGCTCTTGAAAGATTTGATTTTGAAGTGCCTTCTGATATATTCAGCATATTAGCGATCTCCTTGTGCGAATATCCTTCAATTGCATAAAGGTTGAAGATCATCCTGTATCTGGGTGATAACTGCTGAACAAGTTTTAACAGTTCGTCTGCCGAAAGTGACCCGGTAACTTCGTCTGTTTCCGGCCTGTCTGCTATCTGTAAATGATCATTAATACTGATCACATGGTACTGGTTTCTGTATTTTTCCATAGCCGTGTTGATCATAATTCGCCTGATCCATCCTTCAAATGCCCCTCTGAACTGAAACTGGTGGATTTTTTGAAAAACTTTTACAAACCCATCCTGCAACACATCCTGGGCATCATCATAACAGTTCGAATACCGGAGGCAAACACCAAACATTTTCGCTTTGAATTTTTCGTAAAGTTCGCGTTGAGCTTGTTGTTTTCCTTCCTGGCACGCTTTTATGATATGTTCTAACTTATCAACCAATGGTACCTGAGATAATACTTCAAAAATACGTATATTTTATACTATCCCTTTTTCATACATTCTTTTATTTGATATGTTTTATTTGTTAGATGCATAAATAATGAATAGGGTTGCGTGAAGGCTTTTGCTTCATTATTGGCTTCGCCCGGCTAAAGGTTGAATAAATTTATAAAGATCTGCCACAAACCTGTCACATGAATAATATAGCTCAAAAGTTTCCAAAATACCGGCAGCTCAGGCCGGAAATACGATAATCGGAACTGTACACATACGAACAGTAATTGTATCAAACCGTGCGTTTTTAACAATTTTTTAAATACCTTTTTCGTTATAAGTTTTTATTAATATGCTGTTATTCAGAATAGAGAAGGTTTACGGCATGAATTTTGCTTTTAACGGGAAAATAACAAAAAAATAATTTATGATCCACCTAAAACAGTTACACAAATCCTATGTTACAGGTAATAACCGCTTACACGTTTTAAAAGGCATTGATCTGACCATAGAGCGTGGTGAACTTGTATCCGTCATGGGTTCTTCAGGCTCGGGAAAATCCACCTTACTTAACATAATTGGCATTCTCGATGCATATGATACGGGTAATTATTATCTTGACGATACTCTTATAAAGAATCTGAACGAAAGAAAGGCGGCCTATTACAGGAACCAAATGATAGGATTCGTTTTTCAGTCTTTTAATCTTATCTCTTTCAAGAATGCGATGGAGAATGTTGCTCTCCCTTTGTATTACCAGAAAGTAGGACGAAAGAAGCGAAATAAGATCGCGCTTGAATATCTTGAAAGAATGGGTATGCTTGAATGGGCCATGCACACACCCGGCGAATTATCAGGCGGGCAAAAGCAACGTATAGCTATTGCAAGGGCTATGATCTCGCGCCCGAAGATCATACTTGCTGACGAACCTACCGGGGCCCTGGATTCAAAAACCTCATTTGAAGTAATGGAGATCATGCAGGAGGTTAACAGGGAAGGTATAACAGTTATTATAGTTACCCACGAACATGATATTGCCGAACGTACAGGCCGTATCATTCATTTACAGGATGGCATAATAGACAAAGAATTAAAACCTGTTGAACTGCAGCGCTATGCTTGACGGAGATAAATGGCAGGAAATACTGAGTACGATCAGTAAGAACAAGCTTCGTACCTTCCTTACTGCATTTAGTGTGGCATGGGGTATATTTATGCTTGTAATCCTGCTCGGGTCGGGTACAGGACTACAAAACGGGATCAACCGGGAATTCAGCGGTGAGGCAACCAATGCCATATGGATATGGGGCGGCCAGACAAGCAAACCATACAAGGGCATGAAACCCGGACGGCATATACGCCTGAAAGATGCGGATTACTCGGAAACAAAATCGAACATCGACGGAGTTGAATATATCTCAGGGAGGTATTATATAGGTGGTAATAGTCAGGTAAGTTACAAAAATGAATACGGCTCTTTTAACGTCAACAGTGCACATCCTGATTTTATGCATATTGAAAAAATTGAGATGGTCAGGGGGCGGTATATCAATGTCATTGATATTAAAAAATGGAGGAAGGTAGCTATTATTAGCGAAATGGTTCAGGAATCACTGTTTAAGGATGAAGATCCTATGGGTAAGTATCTCAAATTGAATGGCATTCCTTTTAAAGTAGTGGGTATTTATACTGACCTTGATATTCGTAACAGGGGGCTCCGTACTATTTATATACCCATTACATCTGCCCAGGCAGTGTTTAACGGCAGAGGCCGTATACATAATTTTGTTGTCACTACCGGTGATGCCTCCGTAGCTGAAAGCAAAGTTATTGAAGATAATATTATTAAATCCATTGCCAGGCGACATACTTTTGATCCTGAAGATGATCGGGCAATAGGACACTGGAATGCATCGGAGAATTACCAGCAGTTTCAGAATTTATTTGCTGGTATTCGTATTTTTATCTGGATGATCGGGGTAGGCACGCTCATTGCCGGTGTGGTAGGGGTAAGCAATATAATGATGATAGTGGTGACCGAAAGGACCAAGGAAATTGGTATTCGCAAAGCTATTGGTGCCACCCCGGGATCGGTACTTAATCTGATAATTCTTGAGTCGGTATTGATCATAGCCGTTTCAGGTTATACAGGTATGGTTATGGGTATCGGACTACTTGAATTGCTGTCGCCCGTGTTTGAAAATATTCCTTTTATCTATCAGCCTGAGATTGACGTTAAGGTTGCTGTTGCTGCTACCGTGATCCTGGTATTATGCGGTGTTATAGCCGGATATATGCCATCGAGAAAGGCAGCGAGGATTAAACCGGTAATTGCTTTAAGGGACGAATGATGAGACTAATTGATACGGATAAGTGGCAGGAGATCTTTCATACTCTCCGGAAAAACAAACTAAGGACCGTCCTTACTGCTTTTGGTGTGTTCTGGGGTATTTTTATGCTCATTATTATGCTGGGATCGGGCAGGGGGCTTGAGAATGCTATTTTTCATGATTTCGGGAATTTTGCTTCCAACAGTGCTTTTATATGGACCCGAAGTACTACCATTCCTTATAAAGGTTTTCCGCGGGGCAGGAGGTTTGATCTGAACAATGATGATATGGCTGCCCTGAAAAGGGCTGTTCCGGAGATTGACCTTCTGGCACCACGCCTGGAAGCATGGGGGAGTGATGCAAACAATGTTATCAGGGGCGATAAATACGGTGCATTCACGATTTTTGGTGATTATCCGGAATTTAACCTGATAGATCCGCAGGTAATACTTAAAGGCAGGTTTATCAATTATAATGATGTACGGGAAAAGCGCAAGGTGGCCGTGATAGGCACACGCGTAAGGGAAATACTTTTTGAGGAAGATGAAGAAGCAGTGGGACAGTACATCAGAATACAAGGGATATACTGGCAGGTGATCGGGGTTTTTAAACCGGGCAGCCAGGCCATGAGCTTTGGCGGAGATAAGGAGGAAACCATTTTTTTACCTTTTACCAGCCTGCAAAAGGCATATAATTTTGGTGATGTCGTCCATTTTTTTTCTGTGACGGCAAAGGATGGTGTCCCGTCTTCATATGTTGAGGATCGTTGTCTTGAGTTGCTGGCAGATAGAAAAAGTATACATCCCGATGATGACCGTGCTTTTGGACATTTCAATGTTGAACGGGAATTTAACCAGATGAAGGGCTTATTTACCGGTATAAGTGTGATAATGTGGTTTGTGGGGATAGGCACTTTGCTGGCCGGAACCATTGGTGTGAGTAATATCATGCTGATAATAATCCGTGAGAGGACCAGGGAAATTGGTATTCAGCGGGCACTGGGGGCTACTCCCTTCAAGGTGATCTCACAGATCGTCCAGGAAGCGATTTTCCTTACTACACTGGCAGGATTCATAGGATTGTCCGTGGGTATTTCAATCGTAGGGTCTGTTGAGTACATGTTAAACAAGCTGAATGCCGAAGCGGAAATGTTCAGAAATCCGGAGGTGGACCTGAGGGTGGCGGTGATAGCCCTGATAGTGCTGGTCATCTCTGGTATTATTGCCGGATTTATTCCTGCACGGCGGGCAGTCAGGATTAAGCCTATTGAGGCTATAAGGCAGGAGAATTGATTTCAGTAAAAAATAAACAGTTATATAAATATCTATGAAAAAAATACTTAGAATAATACTTGTTTTAGGGATTATCGGCTTGTTTGGAGTAACAGCCTTTTACCTTTATAAAAAATCAAAAAAGCAGGACACTGTATTTGAAACCAAAACCCCTTTTGTTTCCACGGTCACCAGGAAAACCATAGCTACCGGCTCGGTTGTGCCGAGGAGGGAAATTGAGATTAAGCCTCGTGTGTCGGGAATTGTTGGGGAGATTTATATTCAGCCGGGTAAAATAGTAAAGGCCGGGGATCTGATCGCCAAAATCAAGATCATACCCGATATGGAAAGGTTAAATTCTGCCGAATCAAGGTTGAAAAGAGCAAAAATAAGCTATGAGGAAGCGAAGATCGAATACGAAAGGCAAAAAGAGGTATTTGACGGAGGGGTTATTTCGGAAGCCGACTTTCAGAATTTCAGATTACAATACAGGACAGCTGCCGAAGAGCTTGATGCAGCCGAAAACAACCTGCAACTTATCAAAGAGGGTGTGACCAAGCGATCAGGAGAGATCACCAATACTCTTATACGTTCAACAATTCAGGGCATGGTGCTTGATGTTCCGGTGGAGATAGGGAATTCCGTGATAGAAGCGAATACTTTTAACGCGGGGACTACCATAGCCACGGTGGCTGATATGGGTGAAATGGTGTTTGAAGGCAAGGTAGATGAAACCGAGGTGGGGAAGATAAAGACAGGAATGAACCTTATTCTGTCTATTGGAGCGATCGAAGATGAACAGTTCAACGCGTTTCTTGAATATATAGCACCCAAAGGAATTGAAGAGAACGGAGCCATACAGTTTGAGATAAAGGCAGATGTAAAGCTTAAGGAAGACTATTTTATCAGGGCCGGTTACAGTGCCAACGCGGATATTGTGCTGGAAAAAAAAGACAGCGTTATGGTGATTCCTGAAAGCCTGCTGAAATTTGAGAAGGAGGGGGATTCTGCCTATGTAGAAGTGGAAACCCAGCCCCAGGTATTTGAAAAACGTTACATTCAAACCGGTATTTCAGACGGGATCAATATTGAAGTCATCTCGGGTGTATCCATGGAAGATAAGATCAAAGCCACAGAGGTTCCGGTTGAGAAAAAGAAAAAGGATCAGTCACAAACATAGTCCGTATTATCATGCGTCAGGCTAAGGTTATATGCCGGACGTTTAAAGCTGAAAATTCACAAATAATTCAGGAAAGGGTAGTTTTGTTATTTTTTGGCAGGTTCTGCTAATTACGGTATTTTTATGGCCTCAGAAAACTATCATTATGGGCAAAGAATTAAAAGCAGTCCGTACAGAACACTTTAAACTGAATTCTGTTCAGGTGGATTTCAAAAAGCAAATACGTATAAACAGTCTGACTCATATATTGCAGGAAGCAGCTGGTATTCATGCCGAACATCTCGGATTCGGATATGAAAATATGAGATCGAAGGGACTGGTTTGGATGCTTTCCAGAATGCTGATACGAATAAATGAATACCCCCGATGGGAAGATGATGTAAGCATAACTACCTGGCCAAAGGGCTTGAACCGCCTGTTTTATATGAGGGATTATAAAGTAACAGATTCGTCAGGTAAAGAGTTGGCCGTTGCCACTTCATACTGGTTATTGATCAATCTTAAATCGCGGAGACCGAAAATTTACGATGAGCACAGAGCCGTTATGGAAAGGATGAAAGATCACCATGCCATGGAAGAGCCGGTCGAAAACCTTCGTGAGGCTGTGCCTGATGAAGTTTTCAGGCATAAAACCAAATATTCGGAATTTGATATGAATGAACATGTTAACAGTAACCGTTATGCCGAATGGATCATGGATACTTTTTCACCCGGTTGGCATAAAAATAATAATGTCAGACATATTCAGCTTTCGTATCTTAATGAAATTAAGTTTAATGAGGAGATTACAATTAATAAAGAACACATATCAGAAAGTGAACATTTATTTGAAGGAATAAAATCCGACGGGAAATCATGTTTTCGGGCGAGAGTGGTGTGGGGGAGTGAACAGTGAACAGTGAACAGTGGACAGTGGACAGTGAACAGTGAACAGTGAACAGTGGACAGTGGACAGTGGACAGTGAACAGTGAACAGTGGATAGTGAACAGTGAACAGTGGACAGTGAGTAGTGTGGTTTGCATAGGTTGGTGGTAAAGGATGGGGTAATCGGTATTCGGTAATCGGGTTTTTAACAAAAACATATGGATTTCAGGTTGCAGCTCTTGTGGTTAAATCCCACTGACTCGCGTGTATTTGCAAAACGTGTGCATAAAAGTTGAGTCTCAAAAATTCATCAAAAAAGTCGTTCCTGTTCCCGGCTCTGATTGCACCGATATGCTTCCCCCCTGCATCCGCATAATTTCCCTGCATATGCTCAGGCCGAGACCTTCCCCGTTTTCTTTGGTGGTGAAATAGGGGGTGAAGACCTGGTCGAGCAGTTCGGGCGATATTCCCGGACCGTTATCGGTTACAGTAATGCGCTTCGTGTTACCGGTTTGTTCGCCGCGCACGGCAATGCTGCCTCTGTCTTGCCCCTTCAGTACCTCCATGGCGTTTTTGATTAGGTTGATAAGTACCTGGCCGGTCAGCTTTTCGTCTGCTTTCACAGTCATATATTCCGGCTGGGGATTAAACTGAAGCCGGATGCCCCTCCGGCAGCATTCATCTCCCAGCAGGGTTTGCAGATGCAGGAAAAGCTTCTTCACCGGTACTTCGGTCAGTCGCGGTTGCGGCAAACGGGTTACCGACCGTGACCGTTCGATAAAGCTGATAAGTCCCTTGCTCCGCTCTTCGATGATGACAGTGCTGCGGAGTGCGTCCTGAATATTATTTCCGGTGACCGCGGAAGCGTCTTTGGGCTTTCCGTCATAAGAGAGGCTGCGGCGAATCGCGGTGGTCAGCGTAGTGACCGGCGTGATGGAGTTCATGATCTCGTGGGTGATCACCCGGATGAGCTTTTTCCACGAATCGAGCTCCCGGGCCTCCAGTTCTTCCCTGATATCCTGGAGGGAAATGATGGTCAGCAAGGTTTCCCGGCTTTTTATATGCCCGGCCCGGAGTGAAAGGTGAAGGGTTTTGTCACCGCTCCGGATCTCACATACAACGGGGTGGCCCGGTCTGAGCTCTTTGAGCCGTCCGGCCATTTGAGGCTGGTACTTCACCAGTTCATCCGTGTGCTTAAGTGCATGGACACTGAGCATCTTCATGGCGGCGTTGTTTATCATTTTCACGCGACCGCTATGGTCGAAGGCCATGATGCCGGCAGGTACCTGCTCGATCAGCATATGGATCTTTTGTTGTTCCGCCTCCTTCTCCATGCGGCTTTCGCGGATCTCATCGATGATGCGCTGAAAATTCACCGTGATGCCCCGGAAGGTCCGTTCCAGGTGCTCGCCGGCAAACACGGCCGAAGTGTCTTTTTCCTTCAGGGTGGCGATAAAGTTTGCCAGCTGTCGGTTGGTACGGTTCACGTAATGATAAAGGTTCCAGGCCAGCACAACCAGGAGCAGTCCGAAAAACACCGTTGTTGCCGGGCGGCCGGTCCGTGTAAGCACAGTGATAAAAACCAGGCTGTTGGCTGTTATGAGGATCACCCGAAGGGCGATGTTGAGGCTGAAGCGGTTTGGGAACATGGATGGCAGCGTTTTACAGGTTGTATTTTTCAATTTTTGAATACAGGGTGGTCCGGGAGATATCGAGCATCCGGGCAGTCCTTGTCATGTTTCCTCGGCAACGCTCCAGCACGCGGGCGATGGTCTGTCTTTCCACGTCGCTCAGCTTAACGGGGCTGATAATACCGGTCTCGCTGCCGTACCGTTTAAGGCCCAGGTCAGCCGGTTGAATAACGTCCCCCTCACTCAGGATCACTGCCTTTTCCATTGCATGCTTCAGCTCCCGCGCATTGCCCGGCCAGTGGTATTCCATGACTTCTTCCAGCGCCTTTTTCCCAAACTGCAGTCCGGCTTTATTGTACCGGCATGTGAAATGATCGAGGAAATATCGGGCCAGTCCGGGTATATCCTCCTTCCGTTCACGAAGGGGAGGGATCCTGATCTCGATGGTATTGATCCTGAACAGCAGGTCCTCCCGGAACAGTTGCTGTGCGATCAGTTCGGACGGTTCCCTGTTGGTGGCGCTGACCAGGCGGATATCGACGGGGATTGGTTTGTTCGATCCTACGCGGTTGATGGTGCGGTTCTGCATGGCGGCCAGCAGCTTCGACTGGGCAGCGGGGGAGAGGTTGCCGATCTCATCAAGGAACAGCGTGCCGCCCGATGCATTTTCGAAACGACCGATCCGGGTCTCGTCCGCTCCGGTGAAAGCCCCTTTCTCATGGCCGAACATTTCGCTTTCAAACAGGGTCTCGCTCAGCGATCCCATGTCCACTGCAATAAACACCTCGTTTCGCCGTTCGGACCGACGGTGCAGCTCCCGTGCGATCAGCTCCTTGCCTGTGCCGTTCTCGCCCAGGATCAATACATTGGCATCAGTCACCGCCACCTTGCCTATGGTTTTATATACTTCCTGCATAACCCTGCTGGTGCCGGTGTGCATCATAAACTGTTTGTCGATATCCCGGTTCAGTTGTTCCTGCTTGTTTTTCAGGTTTTGGGTCTCCAATCTTGACCGGCGCAGCCGGTAGGCAGAATGGAGGGTCGCAAGCAGCTTCTCCGCATCCCAGGGCTTGGTAATGAAGTCGGTCGCTCCCTCCTTCATGCCCTGAACAGCCAGCTCTACATCCCCGTATGCCGTGATCAGGATCACCACGGCCAGCGGATCGACTTTCATGATCTCCCGCAGCCAGAAAATGCCCTCGTTACCGGTGTTCATCCCGGCCCTGAAGTTCATATCCAGCAATATCAGATCAAAACTGCGGGTACGCATCATCTCCGGGATCCGGTTCGGGTTCCGTATGGCATCGATCATCCCGTATTCCCCTTTCAGCAGGATCTGTAGCGAATCGAGGATCTGTTTGTTGTCGTCGATGATGAGGATGTTCCCGGGATTCATGATGTATGCATTAGGATCACGGATCAAAGTTAAAGCAATTGTTCAGACTTCTTACAGGAGGTGTACGGAAAATGAACAGTTTCCCGAAGATTATAGACGAGTACTATGGTGAAGGTGCATTATATCAACATGTTATCTTCTGTGGCATGAAAATCGCAATTTTCTTTTCAGCATATATCAATAAATAAGTAATTTGTACCAATGTTTTTTCACTATTTCAAAACCGCACTCAGGCATTACTTCCGCAACGGAAGAAGCACCTTGCTGAACATTGCCGGCCTGTCGCTGGGCCTGGCCATGTCCATCCTACTGTTTTTGGATTTTCTCAGTGAATACACTTTCGATCATCACCATGCCAGGATCGATTCTATTTACCGGGTTTACGACAAATACGATGAAGCGGAGGGCATCAGCGCTTCCACGGCCATGCCGGTGCCTGATGTGTTGCGTGACGATTTTAAGGACATCGATAAGTTTTGCAGCTTCTGGGGGAATGAAGTGGAGATCATCACGGCAAGCAACGAAAAGATCCTTACCCGGCTTTATTCCGTGGAACCCGAAGTGTTTGAGATCTTTGATTTCCCGTTTTTTCGGGGTTCACCCGAAATCTCCCTGGACGATCCGAATTCGGCTGTGATCACTGCATCTTTTGCAGACCGTTTTTTTGGTGACTCGACAGCATTGGGCCGGACATTGCGATTTGAGCAGTTCGTTTTCACGGTCACCGGCATATTGGAGGACCTGCCCGAAAATTCCATTTTTTCATTCGATATGTTGGTGTCGTCCCGGCTGCGGTATGTGATTTTTCCCGACTGGAAAGAACGGTGGTGGCACGGGGGTGTTTATACCTTCTTTATCCCTGATAATCCAAACAGAATTCCTGCAATCAACGCTATGCTGACAGGCATTCCTGATAAATACTATCCGAACTGGTTAAAGAAGGATGTGTCGTATTTTGCCCTGCCTATGCGGAACAGTCACCTGAACACCAGTGTGATGGATGATATGAAACCGGTAACGGCGCCTTCCTACCTTTATATCATGCTGAGCATTGCGCTGGTCATCCTGATCATCGCATGCCTGAATTATGTGAATTTTGCCACAACACAATCGGTGAAACGCACACGGAGCATTGGCATCAGCAAGGTGAACGGTGCCAGGCGCCGCTCCATTATCATCCAGCAGCTTGTCGAGTCTACCCTTATCGTGCTTTTTTCCCTGGGGATCGCTTTCATACTCATTGAACAAGCTATTCCCGTTTTTACTGGCCTTACCGGAAAAACACCGGACCTGGATTACGGTGATCCCGGCCTGATGGCGGGGCTGACCGGTTTTGCCCTGGTCATCGGCATACTTTCGGGACTGTATCCCGGGATTATCCTGTCCGGCAAAAAGCTGGTCAGCGCCCTTTCTTTCCAGCGTTCCGCCGGTTTTGAAAAAACTTTTATACAGAAAGGACTGGTTGTGCTCCAGTTCGTGGCCACCATCGCACTGATCATTTGTTCGCTTTTCATATTCAAACAGCTCACTTATATGAAAAATTTCAATGCCGGGTTCGATAAAAGCAACCTGCTGGCGATCGGTGTAGGGCAATCGCGGGATTACGGTGAACGGTACAGGGAAGCCCTGCTGTACCGCGATGAGATCATGAAGCATGCACCGGAATATGGCTTGCAAGGGGCGACTATCACGGAAAATATCCCCGGCTTTTATTTTCAGAATTATTTCGAGATCACCCCCGAGGGTTTTACAAAGGACAATTCCATCCGCATTACCTCCACTGCCGTGGACGAGCATTTTACAGATGTTTACGGTATCGGCATGGCCGAGGGACGGTTCTTTTCAGCCGGCCATGCCACTGATCGCCATGCCTTTATTATTAATGAAACGGCAAGAAAATGGTTCAGATGGGACACGGCAGCCGGCAAAACCATTGACCTGGGCTATGACCATGGATCCTGGCCTGTGGTGGGCGTGATGAAGGATAT
>Ga0307422_1001034_pt1 | contig 14680 bp, 12 predicted proteins | sample SalMarWE160290MG_FD_202153 | JGI IMG/M metagenome (GOLD analysis project Ga0307422, IMG submission 202153) | Salt marsh sediment microbial communities from the Plum Island Ecosystem LTER, Massachusetts, United States - WE1602-90 | ecosystem: Environmental > Aquatic > Marine > Intertidal zone >...
TCCATACTTAAAAGGTACGACACTCTCATATTCGATACAGCCGGCAGATTGCACATCGACATAGAAATGATCAGGCAGATTAAACAGATAAAGGAAATCGTTAATCCTTCTGAAATACTACTTGTCGCGGACTCAATGACGGGTCAAGATGCTGTAAATATTGCAAAAGATTTTGATGAAGCCCTTGGAATAACAGGCATTATTCTTACCAAGATGGATGGAGATGCAAGGGGTGGAGCTGCTCTATCCATGAGAAAAATCACGGGCAAACCTATAAAATTTATAGGGATTGGAGAAAAAGCGGATGCTCTTGAAGTTTTGCATCCGGAACGATTAGCCACACGTATTCTTGGTATGGGTGACTTAAAAACTCTCCAGGAAAAAGCTGAACAAGCGATTGAGAAAGAAACCGCAGTCAAGTTACAAAACAAAATACAAGAAGGTAAAATTGATTTAGAAGACTTCCTCGGACAAATTAAACAGTTAAAGAGAATGGGCCCTTTGGACGCGCTTCTCGATATGTTTCCCGGGGGAAGAGGTTTAAAAAAAATGATGGATGAGAAACAGATGATAAAAACCGAGGCTATTATTCAATCAATGACATCAAAAGAACGAAAAAATCCTTCAATCATGGATGCATCTCGAAGAAGACGAATCGCTGATGGAAGCGGAACTTCCGTTCAAGATATAAATCGTCTCCTCAAAGAATTCAAAATGGCTCAAAAACTATTGAAACAAATGAAAGGAAGGAAAGGGCAATCCACTCTTTCTTCTCTCTTCCATTAACCCTTTATTATGAATATGTTTGTTTTGATTTGTTGTTATCTTATTATGGTCGTGGGACTTGCGGGTTGTATATTGCCAATGTTGCCGGGTACGCCGCTGGTGTTTATAGGGGTTTATGTGTACGCATGGCTTACCGATTTTACAATCATTTCAAGAAATCTGATTATTATTTTCTTGATATTAACAGTTATTTCGGTGGTTATAGAATATATTTCAAGTTCTATAGGATCTAAAAAGTTCGGAGCTTCGAAACTCGGATTTATAGGGGCTTTCCTGGGAGCTGTTATAGGCGTTTTTTTCGCCCCATGGGGAATAATCTTAGGTCCTCTTTTAGGAGCTTTACTTGGAGAACTCATAACGGGAAAGAAAATAAAAACGGCATTACGCTCCGGCACTGGAGCGGTTATAGGCTTTTTCGGAGGAACTTTTCTTAAGATTGTTATATCTTTTATAATGATCGCCTTTTTTACAATCAGATTATTGCAAAGATAATTCTTTATCTTTTTAATATATGATTTTATAAAGAAACATCGGGACTTATAGGCTTTCCATCGGAGATGCTTCTAACATAACTGGAATTTATAAAGTCGACCCATTTCTTGCCGGCAAGATATCTCGCTAAAGCTTCTTCCGGATTCTCAGAAAAAACAGAAAGAAACTTTAAATAAGAAAAACCCAAGAGTAGATTGTCTTCGACTTCATATAAATTATATTTCATCTCTCTCAATTTTTGCTCTTCTTCTACGGTTAAGCCAACAGAACCGGAATACAAAAGAACTTCTCCTATATATGTAGCGGTTCCTTGCATAACTTGAGTGAGTCCTTTAGCGTTAACTTTACTGGTGGCATTTGGAATAAAATCGCTTTCTGCCTGAATCCAGCGAACCACAAACGGCCATCTCATCCGGAATCTGACAGAATAATCGTAAGCCCTTTTTATCGTTTCGCTATCGCCTCTAACTCCACTGGACCTTGCATACAGCAGAGCTTTATGACGTAATCGTCCGTATTCTTTATGCCACCTTATATTGGATGTTGGAGATATAAAAGGAAACGGTATTAAAAGGAACATAAAGATTATCAATACTAATATCGGACGATAACTTTTACTCTTTTTTATTTCAAAAATCATCCTTCTATAATTTACTTAAGTTTTTGGATTACGCAAGGGTTAATAGTAAACGCCACGGATTCTTGCTATACCGTGGCGTTTAAAACCAAGCGTTAAAAACTAAAAAACAAGGAGGTAAAAATATATTTTATTTAAAATCGCTCAAACCCTTTTCCTCCTCTTGTTTATACTTTCTTAATGCTTCAATCTCTTCTTTTAAATCTTGAAAAGACTGTGAAGCTCTAAAACGAGTATATAAATTCTCGTTTTCGGCAGAAGACAACTGCTTTAACAATTCTTCCCTCGCTTTACCTACAGGAAATTCCATAAGCACAAAAGCTCTAAATCCTTTACCTTCATCCTTTACTTTAGTTTTATTTTCTCTTGAGCCCACAAGGGTTTGATCAACAACATTTTTAGAAACCTGCGTAAACTGGGTAAGAAGTTCGCTTTCTTCTACACCCCCCACCTCTTCATCGAATTTCTTCACTAATCCCATTATATGAGATTCAAGATTTTCAGCTATATCAAGCCTGGCTCCCTGTTTTGCTTTATCTATTGCTAATTGCAAATCTTGCGATGTAGCTGTGGCTTTTCCATATATATAATCTTCGCTTTCTGGCGGATTTAGATACCAATCGGGTATTTCCACTTCACCAACTTTTGTTGTACCTTTTGAAGCGCAGCCGAGAACCAACAGTAATAAAACCAACGCATACAGTATAAACTTTTTCATGTTACCTCCTTTTTTTTAATATATTTAGTATAAAGTAAAAAAAGAAAAAGTCAATAGACAAACATGGTATTGACAAAAAACATATTGTTTCTATTATATTAAAAAAAAAGGAGATGTGTTAATGGGAAAAAAATGTTTTGTTTGTGGAAAGACAACTACTTTTGGCAATAAGGTAAGTCATTCTAAACGTAAAACCAAAAAGAAACAAAAACCAAACTTACATAGTATAAAAATATTAATCAACGATAAGATTAAAAAAGTGTATGTTTGTTCAAAATGTTTAAAAACCAATAAAGTTAAAAAAGTTATCTAATTTATTCTATTGTTATGGGCATTAAGAGATAAAAAATTTCTTTATCTTCTCCTTCGATAGTAATAGGTTTATTTTTAGCTTCAAAACTCAAATTGACGTTTTTGGATTTAATTTTCCTTAAAAAGTCAATTAAGTAATTTGAAGAGAGAGCTATATTTATCTCTTTACCTTTGTATGTTCCATCTAATTTCTCTCTACTTTCTCCTATTTCAGAAAAAACTTCCACAGTTAAACTTTCTCCTAAATTTAAATTTACGGTTCTTGGCCTGTCGTTAGAAAACACAGAAACTCTTTTTAAGGAATCAAGAAAAGCTTCCCTGTCTAAAGATAAAATGTTATCACTTTTTTCTGATATTACAGTTTTATAATTGGGAAAATCGACTTTAATTAAATTAGAAACAAGCGTAAATTGTTCTCCCAAGAAATAAATTTTGCTTTCATCTACCCCTATTTTTATTCTTTGCGCATTAAAAGTCGACAACTGTTTTAAAATTTTCGGAGGAACAACTATTTTAAAAGATTTTTCTCCGAGATTAACCTTGATATCCTTATAACCAAGACTAAAACTATCAGTCGCAACCAATTTTAGGTTCTGATTTTGATATTCCCACAACATACCACTCATTTTTCTTTTAGATGAATCTTCAGGTACAATAAAAACAAGTTTATCTATAATTTCTTCTAATTCTTTAGAGTTTACCTCATAAGTTTCTTCTTCGGTTATTACAGGTTTTGAAGGAAAATCTTCTTCTTCCATTAAAGGCAGATAAAAATATCCTTTGTCGTGCTCGATTTTGATTCTACTTTCTTCTTTCTGAAAAACTGTTTTCCCTTTTATTTCTCCCATTACAGAAAATAACGTTTTTGCCGGAACTATAATTACTCCCGGTTGTTCAGTTTTACACAAATTTGTACTATATAACAAAGAGGTGTCTAAATCGGTTGCAAAAATATTCAAATTTTCTTTTTTTACTTCTATTTTTACATTGGATAGTATAGGAAATGTTGTATGCACAGGTACAATTTGAATTACAGCTTTAAATTCTTTTACAAAATCTTCAGCATTTATAGAAAAAAACATTATTCCTCCTTTTTAACAGTTAATAATAGTTATATATCATTATTGTAGTTTTTGTAGTTCCTGTGGATAAGTGGATATTTTTAAAAAGCCTTTTTATTATTCTTGTTTTAATCATAAATTTTCAAAAATAGTATGTGGATAAAATGTTTATAAACCATCGTTTATTCATCACACCTCGGTTAGTTTACTTTTTATTGCTTCAATATCCCCTTTTATCTTCTTGTTTTTCCTTGTTAAATTTTCTATTTTGTTGAAAGAATGTAGAATAGTGGAATGATCCCTTTTACCAAAATCATTTCCAATCTCTTTCAGGGAAAGGTTTGTTAAATTTCTTGCAAGATAGATGGCGATCTGTCTTGCTTGAGCAATACTTTTTAATCTTTTATCACCTTTTATCTCTTCTGTATCTATATTATAAAACTCAGAAACAGTGCTAATTATTCTTTCTAATGTGATCCTTTTTTCTTTTTCTTTTATAAAGTCAATTAATATTCTTTTGGCGAGTTCTACAGTTATATCGGTCTTATATATTGATGCATGTGCCAGTAACTTTATCAGGCAACCTTCTAATTCTCTAATATTGGATTTAATATTGGAAGCAATATAGTTAACTACGCTATCGCTAATTTGAATATTATCGCTTTGTATTTTAGAACGAAGAATAGCCAACCTGGTTTCAAAATCAGGGGGTTGAAGATCTACCATTAGCCCCCAATGAAAACGGGAAATAACTCTCTCCTCCAGACCTGAAATTTCTTTAGGAGGACGGTCCGAAGTAATAACTATTTGTTTTTTTGCTTCGAATAAAGCATTAAACGTGTGAAAAAATTCTTCCTGTAATCTTTCTTTGCCTGAGAGGAAATGAATATCATCGATTAAAAGTAAATCTATTTCTCTATATTTTTGCTTGAACTGCACAGTAGAATATTCTTGAATAGATTTTATCATTTCATTGAGAAATTCTTCCGTTTGGGTATATAGTATTTTGAGGTTGGGATATTGAAAATAGACTTTATTTCCTGTCGCCTGTAATAAGTGTGTTTTACCGAGACCAACTCCACCGTAGATAAAAAGAGGATTATATTCTCTGCCCGGCGCGTTAGAAACCGCCATAGCCGCAGCGTAAGCAAATTTATTATTATCTCCCACTACAAAATTGTTGAAAGTGTACTTATCATGTAACAGAGGTTTTTGTGCCTGTTGCAGCTCTTTTTCATTTTCTTGATAACTTTCTGTGTCTTCTTTTTTGTTAACAAGAAACCGCACTCGGTAAAAATTACCCGTAACGCTTTTAATGGACGAATTAAGTTCGCCCATAAAGTGTTCTGTTATCCAGTGTTGTGTAAAAGTGTTGGGAATATTAAAATAGACATCTTCTCCGTTTACTTCTTCCAATTCCATATTGGCGAACCACGCTTTATAAGCAGATTCGTTTATTTCTGCTTGCAGTTTTTCCTTTATGAGTTTCCAGTCAAATTGTTCTTTCATGATAATCTATTTTTTATTATTTGTCAAAATTAATATTATGTCAAGAGGGTGAAGATAGATTTTTAAAAAAAAAATTAAAAAGTTCTGTAATCCTTGACAATATAGGTATGAGGAGTTATAATTTTATATGAATTTATACAGGTGGCTTTCGTTGTTTTTGTTTCTGGGATATTTGTTTCTTGTTTTTTCCCCTGTGAGTATATCTATCTGGGTACCGGTAACAATGCTAACAATTTTATTTTTTTTTATAATAGAGAAAGAGAATATTTCATTTTATTTTGCTCTTACAGCGGTAGCTTTTCTTGTCCAATTAGCAGGAGGACTTTCTTCTCCGCTTTTTGCTTCGTATCTACCGGTTATTTTTATACTACGAAAAAGAGGTTTAAAGATTAAATTCTGGTGGCTTATATTGCCGTTATTTTCTTTATTAGAGGAGTTCTATGTATTGCCTTATTTGCTATTTTATGGTTCAATTGCTTTGCTGTATTTTGTTGTACCGGAAGAAAGCAACAAAAAGAGCGTTTCTATGGAGAAAGAGAATGAAGATGGGCAAAATCTGGATATCAGAGAAAGTTTTTCTCGAAAAAAAGAACTGCCATCTACTATTTCGAATAAAATATACGATTCTTTATCGGCGAGCGTGGATATCATTGCCCGGTTGTTTAAACCTTTCAGTGTTGTTCTCTTGGTTAAACAGGAAAAGTATGAATTTCATGTAAGAATAGCGAAAAGCGAAGGAGAGATAAAACCAATAGTTGCTATAAACAAAGGACCTCTTTCCTGGTTTCTAAAAAACTCCGGCATTCTGGTAAATAATGACTTTAATGATTCGTCTATGAACTTGGGATACTATCAAAAGGAAGAACATATCGGATGTTTTATGGCCAGTTCAATTGGGATTGATGATGATATGATAGGTATTGTGGTGGTGGATAGACAGGGGAAAAAAGCTTTTGATGAAAGAGATAGAGAGATTTTAACAAGTATAGTCCAGAGCCTATCCACTCTGTTTGCTCTTTGTAAATATATAAGTGTTTCAATGCTTGAAGCTTTCAGATTTCGTTCTCTTTTAAGTCTCACAGAAAAAGTGGCGGGTGAGATTAGATTGGAAGAAGTGAGAAAAAGCATTTTTGAAACAGTAACAAGTAGTTTTAAAGAAGTGTGGGCAATTTTCTTGCTAAAAGAGGGAAACGAGTATCATTTGACCGAAGAAGATGGAAGAAGATATTACCAGGAGCTTAAAAAGAGTATAATCGCTTTAGCGCTTGAAAAAAATATCGCGCTTTGTAAAATGGATCTTTTTAAGGAAACAAAAAGACCTATTTTGTTTCCCGGAGAGCGGAATTTTGAGGCGAGGTCTTTATTGTTTTCGCCTTTCCGTGGAGACATAAAGGGTGGAATACTGCTTCTTTCTAATAATCAGAATTGGTTTGATAGGAATAATGATTTAATGATTTTAAATTTGATTACGGATATCGCAGCTTCTTCTGTAGAAAAAGCTGTTTTGTATGATCACGAAAGGAAAAAGGCTATTATGGATGGATTGACAGAAACCTACAATCACCGCTTTTTTCAGGAGATGCTGGACAATAAACTCGCCGAAGCCGCGCGGAAAAACGAGCCCGTTTCTTTGCTAATGATAGATCTCGACAATTTTAAAACGATTAACGATCAGTTTGGACATCAAAATGGCGATATGATTTTACGCGAAGTGGGAATGTTAATGAAAGATAGAATCAGGTCTTCAGATATTCTCGCAAGGTACGGAGGAGAGGAATTTGCCATAATATTACCAAGTACTAATGGTGTAGATGGATGTAACCTGGCGGAAAATCTGCGTGTCGCGGTCGAAAACAAAGTATTTGTTTCTCCGGAGGATATTAAGTTTAAAATTACGGTATCAATAGGCGTTGCCGAGTTTGGATCGCATGCACATACTAAAAAAGATCTCATAGCTGCGGCTGACAGAGGTTTGTATAGCGCAAAAAAAAGAGGAAAGAACCGTACAGAAATAGCTGAATATTGATAATAATTCGTTTTGGTTTAAGTCTTGACTTACTTTTTATTTTTGTTATATTCTTTGTTGGTTATGTTTACTTTTGGCGATCAGTCCAATCTAATTGATAAAGCCCGTAGGGTTGCATCAAAAGGGGATTCTCTTAAAGCTATTAAAATATTGCAGGGCGCTTTAAGAAACGATGAGTCAGATCTCCCTCTTATTCTTGAAATTATGCATTTATACCATTCTATAGACAAACTCAACGAAGTAATTATCTGGGCAGAGAAAGGCGCAACGCTTTCCGCAAAAGCGAAAAGCAAGGTTATTGGAGAGGTAGAGGATTTGTTTTACGGTAGAGGCAAGCCGGACCGTTTAGCTGAGTACTTAATGGAAAAATGGGTGGAAAAGGCCGACTTTGACGGGGTTTATGATTTTTTCAGGGACATGAGCGATGAAAGTAAGGATTCTTTTATCCAGAGAGAGGGAGAGGTTGTCAAAAATATCCTTGCGAATAAATCGGAGTTTAGCTCCAGAGACTTTACGCATTTTTATTTATATGCGATCATGAAGGAAGGGAGAGAAAGCGAAGAGACTTTAAGGATATTTAGAATTATATTTGAAAAGAAACCGGAGGAAATCGAAAACATTACAAAAGAATTAAAAAGAGCAGAGAGAGAAAATTACGGAGATGCGTATTTAAAATTAGGGTTGGGCGAATTTTTGCTTAAAAACAAAAATTATACCCAAGGCGTTGCCAAGTTGCGTGAATCCGTGAATGCAAAACCTGATCTCCAGGAGAAAGTAATTTCTATTTTATCTCCCTGTAAGAAAAAATCAAAGGAGATTATTGATTATTTAAGTGAATTGCTAATTGAGTCAGGAAAAGAGGAAAAGGCGCTTGATCTTATAGGAGCTTTTGAAATAGATGATGCCATCAAAAAATATCAGAAAATGGTCAAGAAAGACCCCGACAATCCGATAATTCATAAACAATTGGCCGAAGCTTATATTCGAAAAGATAGAAACGCGGAAGGGTTAAAGGAATTTCTCGCGGCTGTTTCAATAGAATCGGACGAAGAAATAGGTAAAAGAGTAAAAGAACTTGGAGGGAAATTTTCTCAGGGTTTGGATAGTTTTCTTGACATGGCAAGCATTTATGGTACCCTTGGTTGGGAAGAGGAGGTAGTGCATATTTTAGAAGGAACGTTTGAACAATCTCCTTCGGCGTCGAACGTAATACTTGAAAGGATAAATCAAATATTTGAGGGTAAAGACTTATCTTCTTCGGTTTTGCTTTTGAAAGCGAGATTGCTTTCAAGAGAAGGAGAAACCGAGGCAGCGCTCCAAATTTATAAAGAACTATCCCTGGATCCGGAAAGAACAGAGCAAGTAAAAGAAGAACTTCAGAAATTTAAACAGGAAAATCCGGTTAGTACCGAGGGAGAAATTATTTCTTTAATGCTTCAAATTCCAGAAGGACCGGAAGAAGTTGCGGAAAAAGTCAATTTGATAATTTCCGAGAATAAAGATACTATACCTGTGATGCTTACGGAATTTGATAAGAGAGTAAAAGCAAAGCCGGAATTTACCGAACAATTTTTAAAATTTTATAAGAACCTTGACAGACAGGATTTTCCTCCTTTTACGTATCCATTCGCTTTAGCTGAGTTATACCGATTGTCGAACGAATTCGATAAAGCGGAGAGCAGTTACAAAGAAGCTATAAATGAGGATACGGAAAGGTTCAGATTTATTATAACCTATTTACAGAGTTATCGGGATGAGCCTAAGATGCGAAAGCTTATCGCCTCCTTATACTTTTATAAGGGTGATTTTAAAAAGGGTTGCAGGGAAGTAGAGAATGCCGCGCGGGAGTTTCCTGACTATGTTGGAGAAATAACAACTTTTCTTATTAATGAATTAAAAAAAAGAGAAGACAACGAGGCTATTTCTCGAGTGCTTACCAGGATTTTAATTCAAAACAATTATTATGAAGAAGCCATCAAGTGGGGGTCGCAGGTTCTGGAATCTTTAGAATTAGAAGAACAGCCAGAGTTAATGATTTCTATGGCTAAAGCGAATTCGAAAATCGGTAATTTGTCGAACGCGGCAGGACTTATCAGAAGGGCTGTAGGATTAGATAATTCTCTCGCTGAAAGAGCGATAGAGTTGCTTGAAGAGATAAGAGCTGAAGGTAACGCGGAATATGAAACTGTCATGACTCTTTATAGATTATATAGAGAAGCGGGGAATATAGATAAAGCGGTCAGGTGCCTGGGAGAGGCGCTTGAGCAAAAGGAAACAATGGGCGAAGTAATGCTTGAAGAATGTGAAAAACTCATAGATATCGCTCCCATCCATGCCGGACTCAGAATTTTTTACGGTAAAGTTAAGCTTCGACTTGGAGATTTAACAGGCATCGAGGAAATAGAAAAAAGCATACGTTTCGATCCCAGATTAAAGAGTTCGGCAATAGAGGCTTTTGAAAAATTCGAAAATCCTGAAGTCGAAAAAAGCATTGTTTTTTTAAAGGCTTCTATCGAGAAAGATTTAGGTCATGCTCTACAGGCTTTGGAGTATTTTATTGAAGCTTATTGGACAAATGAAAAAAGACGAAATAAAATCAACGAGGAAATAGGAGCTTTAATACCAAAAGTGGAACTGACAAAGGAACTGACTGGAGGTCTTTTGAAAATTTATGCGAACGAAGAACGTAACGCGCCTCTTGTTGGAGTAATAGACAAGTTCTTCGATGGCTCGGAAGAAAAAGGGAAATATTTGTTGAACCAACTTGAACAGCTGTTTCAAGAAAAAATCCCCATGCCTATCAGGCTTTCAATAGCCAATCTTCGCTATCAAGTAGAGGATAAACAGAAGAGTCGAATAGAAATGGAAAAATTGCTTGATGATTTTCCCGAAGTTGCCGAGAAGTTGAAAGCGATTATATATCCAGATGACGAAGAAATGGTTGCTTTGCTGGTTAAAATCAATCTCAGTCTTTCAAATTTGGATGAGGCAATCAGATATATAAGAAACATGGACATAAAAGAACAAATGCCTTTTTACGAGCAGTTGCTCGATAAGTATCCAGATAATGACGAAATTGTTAAGGAAGGAGCTTATCTTTATTTTGTTGCCGGAGATAAGGAAAAAGCCCGTTTTTATCTCGAAAAAGTTAAAAAGCAAGAAGAGAAAGAAAAAGTTCTTTCCTGGTTTCTCGGTAAAAATATTAAAGTTGGCTTAAAGGAGATACAGAAAATGAAAAAGAGGATACTGCTTGATAGGCTTGAGATTACAGATGATCCTGAAGAAAGATTCTTTTTATACATTAAACTAAAAGATTTCGATGAGGCATTAAAAGAAATCGAAAAAGTAAACGATGAGAAAAAAGAGGTCCTTTTAAGCGATCTGGAAGCCGAACTGGGGAATTATTGGGAGGCATACCAGCGTCTTTCACGGTTAAAGCAAAGAGAAGATTTTTTAGAAAAAAGAGCTTTGCTTGCTTTTAAAAGCGGAAAAACAGAGCTTTCTTTAAGTCTCCTTTCAAAGACGAATATGAACCCCATAAAGAAAAAAGTTTATGTGGCTACAATGTTACGGGAAGCAACAGAGAAATACAAAAGAATAAGACCTCTTATGAGGGGGTGATGTTTTATGAAAGAAGACGATAAGCAAAAAAATAAGGGACGAAAAGCGACGAGTGACGAAAAAATAAAACGCCGGAACGAAACCATAGAGGTGCTGAGAAATCTGGGTAAAGCCCAGCATAACGATCAGTATGAATTAAGGGCTATGCTCGATTTGAAGTTGGGAGAGATTTCTTCTCTTCTTGAAAAATTCTCGAATAATATGGACAATCTTTCGGAAGAAGTTAAAAACAGTCCTGAAAAATTGCTTGAAAAGACAGAGGAGTTTCATAAGGCGTTAACAGAGAAAATCGGAGATTCGACAGATGTTATAAGTACTGAATTATCTCAAATTGGTGAGGTTTTCGAAAAACTCGAACTTTCTTTTAAAGAAGAGATTAACGCTCTTAGAGAAACTTTACAGAAGGTCTTCGAGGAAATGTACATGGAGTTTAAAGAAGCTTCAGGCGGGTTCAAAGACTTGACTTCTTTGATAGGAAAATATGTGGAGGATTTAAAGTCTGAAAGAGAGAAATTCGACATAAGAAGAAACAAAGAAGAAGCGCGCAGACTCAACGATATGGCTGTAAAGAACTTTTATACGGGCAAAGTTGAATTATCAATTGCTCAACTGAAAGAAGCAGCTGTTCTTGATGATTCCTCTAATGAAATTTTGTCAAATCTTGCGATTGCGTTGTCGAAGAATGGGAAACAAAAAGACGCTCGTAAGGTATTCGACAGAATTTTAGAAGAGGCTCCGGATATGATAGAAGCTCAGGTTGGGATAGGTTTAATCATGTTTGAAGGAGGGAATATAGAAGAAGCGATTGAAATGTTTAAGCAGGCAAGCAGCAAGGAAGAAACAGAGGCTTATACTTACGCCGATTTAGGATATGCTTATGAGCAAAAAGAGATGTTGGATAAAGCAGTTTCTAACTGGCAGAAAGCAATAGAACTTGATCCTACATTAAAGGATGTCGAAGAAAAGCTTAAATTATACAAAGATAGGGAGGTTTGATGGAACAGAGTAAATCTCCTTTTGAGGAAATTTTCAAGAAAGAGGAAAGCCGTAAAGAAAAGGAGGAAGAGAAAGGGATTTTAGACGCACTTGATGATGAAGAGAAAAGTTTTTTTGAAGATGCAGCTAAACCCGGCGCCGAACTAATATCTCTGGAACAGGAAGACAAAAAAGGTGCGGATATTCCCAAAGAGAAACGCTACAGGGAGCTTTTAAACGAACTTATCGCAAAGAGATATTTTGAGGAAGCTATTAGCATCATCGATGAGATGAAAGAGGAATTTAAAAAATAACTTTTAAGTTTATACTTCAATGTTGGAAATTTCAGAGGGCAAAACTGTATTTGTAATATCGGATACTCATTTCCAGGATTGGTCGGATAAAGAAGAAATAGAATCTTTTTTTTTGTTTCTTAAAAAGGTCATCAAGGAAGGAGATACATTGTTTTTGCTCGGAGACATCTTTGATTTTTATTTCGAATACAAATCTTTTGTTCCTAAAAGCTTTTTTTATATATTCCATGAGTTAAAAAAAACTTCAGAGAAAGGGGTCGATATTCATTACTGGATTGGAAATCACGATTTCTGGATAGGTGATTTTATCGAAGAGCTTGGAATCGTGACACACAGGGGAGCAGAAATCGTCAAAATTGGAGAAAAAAGAATATGGTTGCAGCATGGCGATGAAATGGACGGTAATTTCATCGCGAAGAAATTTTTGGCTAACAGGTTTTCACGGGCATTATATTCCTTAATTCACCCTGAACTGGGCCTTCAAATGGCAAAAGTTTTGTCGAGATTTTCTCAAGCCAGTTCCAGAGATCAAAAACCGAACGAAAAGCTCTTCGAGAAATTTGCGGAGACAAAATTTTCAGAAAAAATCGATGCGGTTATCATGGGTCATTTCCATAAACCTTATTTATTGAGAAGAAAAAAAAAGGCACTTGCAGTATTGGGTGACTGGAAGAGTGAGCGTTCCTATGGGTTAATTGTAAACGGCAATATCTCTGTTATGCGGTTCAACCAGTCTCCTAAATGATAAATGCCGTATTTGAAGGTTATATTTAACATTAGTTTTTTATCCTTTTCTGTTGCTTTTTCCCAGATTTGAAATCTTCCTTTCCCAAGAATTTCCATTGCGTTCTTTAATGGGGCAAAAAAAATAGCGGTTTCTGATGCGCAGCTTTTGCATTTTGTTCCTCCCTCTTCTATATCAAAATATTCGGCTTTTTTTGAACCGCACGCCACGCATTTATTCGTTTGAGGGGATATTCCCTGGAGTTTAAAAAGTGAAAGAAAAAAATAAATTAAAACTTCTTCCCTGAAACCTCTATCTAAAAAACTGAGGGCTCTTTTTTCTAAGCCGAATAGCCCATCCATCGGGGAGGGTATTTTTCGTCCTATCTCTATTAAACTCCAGCCGATATTTATCCGGTATAGGTCTTTCTTTAAAAAACGATGTGCGTTTTTAACCGTTGCTTCTTTTAGTGTTCCCAGGCTTTTCCCGGGTTTTATGTAGTATACAAGTTGAGCCAGGTTTAGTGGTTCGATGTTGCCGGCAAATAGGGATTTTGTTCTTCGGGCTCCTTTCGCTATCAGAGAAAATCGCTGGGAATCAGAAGATAGAATGTGGATTATTTTACTTGTGTTTAGAAAATCATAGCTTTTGAGAACTATCGCATCTTTTCTAATTAGCATTTGTTTTTCAGCAGATACGTGGCAGTTGATCGCCCACGAGTCGATCGATGATTCGTTTCCCGCCGATAACAGTTTCGAGTATAACTTTTCCTTTATCCTTTTTTGTTATTTCTCCTATTATCGCAGATTCTCTTCCCAGTGCATTTTTTTTCATGTTGGAGAGGATGGATTGAGCCTTTCCTTTTTCTACCACAGCGATAACTTTACCTTCGTTTGCCGTGTAAAGAGGGTCGAGACCAAGAATTTCAGAGAAAGATAAGACGTTTTCATGAATTGGAAGTTTTTTTTCGCTTATTTTAATGCCAAAAACAGAGTTTTCCGCTATTTCACATAATACGGTGGCTACACCTCCTCTTGTGGGATCCCGCATAAACTTAATTCCGCCAGCCGATAGCATACTTTCGATTAATGACCACAAAGGAGCACAATCACTTTTTATGTTTGTATCGAAGTTTTCTCTCTTGCTCATTACGGCTAATCCATGAGCTCCGATTTCTCCGTTTATAATAATTTGATCCCCGACTTTTATATTGTTCTTGGAAAGTATCGGGTCTTTCCGTAGAAGTCCGACGCCTGAGGTATTTATAAATAATTTATCGGCGCTTCCCTTCTCAACAACTTTTGTGTCTCCGGTGACTATTTTTACTTTTGCTTTTTGAATTGCTCTTGCCATAGAAGTTGTGATTTTGTCTAAGATCTTCCAATCAAGCCCTTCTTCTATAATAAATGAACAAGAGAGAAAAAGAGGTCTGGCTCCCATTACCGAGAGGTCGTTTACCGTGCCGTTTACGGCTAAAGTCGCGATGTCTCCTCCCGGGAAGAAAA
>Ga0307422_1001038_pt1 | contig 14659 bp, 15 predicted proteins | sample SalMarWE160290MG_FD_202153 | JGI IMG/M metagenome (GOLD analysis project Ga0307422, IMG submission 202153) | Salt marsh sediment microbial communities from the Plum Island Ecosystem LTER, Massachusetts, United States - WE1602-90 | ecosystem: Environmental > Aquatic > Marine > Intertidal zone >...
AAGAAACATCCGGATTACAAATCCGGATGAGCTGTGTGCCATAGCAAAGCTTATCTTAAATAACGTAAGTTCCTTACGGTAGTATCCTTTCCAAATAAACCTACCACAGAACGGGACTCCGCCTTCAGGATTTTCCGTTAAAAAAATCAAGGTGGTCACCGTTAAAAAATCGAGCTGTCCGACATTAGGAGTTCTCGATTTTTATGTGAGTACACTAATTTTTTAGGAAAATCCTGTCAGCGGCGGCATTTCTTTGTTTGCTTTCTTTTTGATGTAGCAACTTAGCCGAAGGCGGTCTCACGACCCGTCAGGGGAGTAACAAAGTAAATCGAACCGCTTGGGGAGCGGTTCGAAACATTTGGCCCATGAAATGGCCTGACAGATTAAAGACCTTTTATTTCGGTAACAAGTTTCTGAATGGAATCCTTGGCATTGCCAAAGAGCATACGTGTTTTATCATTATAGAAAAGCTTATTTTCAATTGCAGCATAACCTTTTCCCATTCCCCTTTTCATAACTATAATATTTTTAGCTTCATATGCTTTGATAATAGGCATACCATAGATAGGGCTGCCGGGGTCATCCAGAGCGGCAGGATTGACCACATCATTAGCACCGATAATAACCGCCACATCAGTTTTTGGCATATCAGGATTTATATCATCCATCTCAACCAGCTTATCGTATGGAACATCAGCTTCGGCCAGAAGTACATTCATATGCCCGGGCATCCTGCCTGCTACCGGGTGGATGGCATATTTCACTTCAACGCCGTTCCCTGAAAGCAAATTATCCATCTCGCTGCAAATATGCTGTGCCTGGGCAGCAGCAAGTCCATAACCCGGAATTATCACTACTTTTCGCGAATAGCTCAATAACACGGCAGCATCGTTTACCGATATTTCCTTTATGTTTCCGGTTTCACCGACTCCCCCGGCAGCAACTCCTCCGCCTCCGAAGGCACCAATTATCACATTCAGCAATGAACGGTTCATGGCTTCACACATTAATATGGTAAGTATTGTGCCGGCTGCTCCGACAAGAATACCTCCGAGTATCATTGCCTGGTTCTGATAGATAAAACCTGCCATGGCCGCGGCTATTCCAGTAAAGGAGTTTAAAAGTGAAATTACTACAGGCATATCGGCCCCTCCAATAGGTAATACAAACGTCACACCATAAACCAATGCTATAGTCAGCAACACATAAATAAACCATTGGGGAATATTTATTGCAATGAGCATATAGGCAAAGACACCGATCATAACGGCCAATAAGAACAGGTTCAAATACTTCATCACAGGGGCAAAAATATCCCCAACCTTACCATCCAGTTTACCATAAGCGATCATACTTCCGCTAAATGCTATGCTGCCAATGATCAGTCCCAGAAGTGTTACCAGCGTTGATGAATTTTCAGGATTGGAGAATTCCATAAGGGCAACCAGTGCCGATGCCGCACCGCCTGTAGCATTATAAAAAGACACCAACTGCGGCATAGCCGTCATTTTCACCTTACGGGCTATAACTGTCCCTGTCACGGTCCCTATAGCGATAACAATAACTATCAGAATAATGTTGGATAGTCCTATACCCGCTCCGGCTTCATCCCTGTGCAATAACAAAGTAGTGATCATTGCCAGTACCATGCCGGAAGCGGCCCATAAATTTCCTCTTTTGGCGCTTTCCGGGTGACTTAAAAGTTTCAATCCTATAACAAACAATATAGCTGCTATAAGATAGCTTAATTCGAGTATGATGTCACCCGCGTTTATTCCTGATTGCACAATAGTATCCATTATATGCTATTTCTTTTTTTTCTTAAACATATCCAACATCCGGTCAGTAACAACAAATCCTCCGGCAACATTGAGCGTGCCAAACAAAACGGCAAAAATACCCAGCACAAGATTTGCAGAAAAACGAGTAAGGTCTGAATGGCCAAGCAATATGATCCCCCCTATTATTATCACTCCGCTTATAGCGTTAGCACCAGACATAAGAGGGGTATGCAATACTGAAGGAACATTTGATATTACTTCTATCCCCAAAAAAACCGACAGAATAATTATAAAAATAGGTTCCCTGTTGTTGTAAATAAAAACCAGAATATTCTCCATAATTTATAAACTTTATTTTTCCATAAAATTTTTTACCTGTTCATTAATGATCCGGCCCTCACGCGTAAGACATGTTCCTTTTACCACTTCATCTTCAAAATTCATGTTCAGCTCTCCTTTGTCATTTATGATCAGCTTAAGAAAGTTCATCACATTCTTTCCGAGCATAGTACTTGAATCCATTGGCATATCCGACGGATAACCGGAATTACCGATTATCATCACCTGATTATGTATTATTGTTTCACCTGATTTACTTAGTTCGCAATTACCACCTGCTGATGCAGCCAGGTCAATGATCACCGATCCCGGCCGCATTTCTTCTACTGTCTTCTTTTCTATCAAAACAGGAGCCTTTTTTCCCGGTATCTGAGCCGTACATATCACCACGTCAGCTTTCACTGTATGATCATGGATTAACCGGCCCTGCTTTTTCTTATAATCATCAGACTGCTCAACTGCATAACCACCGGCTGCGGCATCTTCCCTTGCGCCTTCCACCTCGATGAATCTGCCGCCCAGGCTTTGTACCTCTTCTTTCACGGCAGATCGTACATCAAAGACTTCCACAACCGCACCCAGCTTACGGCTTATGGCAATAGCCTGTAAACCGGCAACACCGGCTCCCAGTATCAGTACTTTGGCAGGTTTTATAGTGCCTGCAGCCGACATAAACATGGGAAAGAACCTGGGCAGGTTAACAGCTGCATCCAGAACAGCCTTATATCCTGCCACGGTGGCCTGCGAAGACAATATATCCATAGTTTGCGCGCGTGTTATGCGGGGAACAAGTTCCATGCTGAATGATGTGATCTCCTTTTTGACTAGTTGTTGAACAAGACCTGTATTAAAAAACGGATTTAACATCCCGATGATAACCTGTCCCTTTTTCAGACCGTTAATCTCTTTTGTTTCAGGCGGATGTATCTTTAAAAGAAGATCCGAATCTTTTAGTATGGTTTTGCGGTCATGGAGTTTACCCCCTGTATCCGCATAATCATTATCGCTAAAAAAAGCATTCTTACCGGCACCGGACTCAATATAAACCTCCACCCCCATCCCAACAAGGGTCTTAACAATTTCCGGGGTGATCATTACCCTGTTTTCAGGTTCCGATTCTTTTAATATGCCAATTATCATTTACCACATTTTTTATTAATAGTTATATGCCTGTAAAAAACTTTTAACATCGATAAGCTTATTTTGTTCTCTGAACTGAACGATTGGTATCGCCGGACAAAACATGCTCCATACCTGCAATAGAATAATACAGGCTGAATTAATAAATTGTATTTGAATTGAATTTAAATAAAATTTATGATATGTAAATCACTGCCTGTATATCAATATATTATTACTACGAACAAAAATTTTAACTATATCTTCTCGTGAAAATATTTACTTTTATACTTCCAAATCATTTTTGCCTGCATTATCGGCTTCGCCGGGCAATATGTTTAGAAAAATGAAAGATAATTACGCATTATGTTAATAATGCCTGACGAATGAATAATACAGGTTTAAACAAATAAACAGCCAGAGAAGATGAGTAAAATTGTTGGTAAGCAACATTTCTCAGAGCATGTTATAATGCTGGAGATTGATGCACCCAGGATAGCAAAAAAACGAGAAGCAGGACACTTTGTGATAGTTAAGATAGGTAAAAAAGGAGAACGTATCCCTTTAACCATATCATCAGCTGATCCTGAAAAGGGAACTATATCAATTGTAATTCAAATAGTGGGTGTAACCTCACATAAGGTGGCTTCACTGGAACCGGGTGATGAACTGACCGATGTGGTAGGGCCACTTGGGCAGGCAACACATATAGAAAAGAAAGGAACTGTTTTGTGCGCGGGAGGAGGTGTGGGTATCGCTCCTTTACTACCCATTGTCCAAGCCACCAAAAATGCCGGGAATAAGGTAATTACAGTACTTGCAGCCCGCAACAAGGACCTCATCATTCTGGAAGAACAGATCCGTAAGTTTTCGGATGAAGTGCTGATCACCACTGATGACGGCTCATACGGTAAAAAAGGATTGGTAACCGAAGGAATGGAAGAGATCATTACCCGGGAAAAAATAAACCAGGCCTTTGTTATTGGCCCTGCAATAATGATGAAATATGCTTCTTTGCTGACAAAGAAATTCAGTATTCCTACAGTTGCCAGTCTGAATACAATTATGGTTGATGGTACGGGAATGTGCGGTGCATGCCGGGTGTCGGTGGACGGCAAAACAAAATTTGCATGTATTGACGGACCGGAATTCAATGCCCATGATGTGGATTTTGATGAACTGCTGGTACGCCTGGGAGCTTACCGGGAAGAAGAAAAAGAAAGTTATGAACGTTACCTCAACTCATTAAAATAATATTATCATTCTGATATTTAGATATATATGACTAACACGGAGACATATCTGAAAAAGGAGCGTGAAAAGGAATGGCGCGTTGACCTGAGAAAACAGATCAAGAACAAGGAACGCATCTCCAAAACAAGGGTCAAAATGCCCGAGCAGGAGCCTGACATCAGGAACAGGAACAGCAGTGAAGTAAACCTGGGGTTAACAGAAGAACAGGCTGTCAACGAGGCACAAAGGTGTATTGATTGTCCCAACCCGACCTGCATCACCGGATGTCCCGTAAATATAAATATACCGAAATTCATTAAAAAGATAGAAGGTAAAGACTATACCGGTGCAGCACATGTGCTTAAGGAAACCAATGCACTGCCGGCCGTGTGCGGACGGGTTTGCCCGCAGGAAGCCCAGTGTGAACTGGCATGTTTCTATACACAAAAACTCAAAAAGCCTGCTATAGCCATTGGACATCTTGAGCGGTTTGCAGCTGATTATGAAAGAAACAGCGGAAACATCTCTGTACCGGAAACCAGTAAATCAAATAGTATTAAAGTCGCGGTTATTGGTTCGGGTCCCGGCGGACTGGCTGCTGCCGGTGACCTGGCCAAATATGGCTATCATGTAACTGTATTTGAAGCCCTTCACGAGATTGGCGGTGTATTAAAATATGGTATACCTGAATTCCGCCTTCCCAATGAGATCGTGGATGTAGAGATCGATATCATGAAAAAAATGGGCGTTCGGTTCGTAACCAATTTTATTGTGGGAAAAACTGCTTCCATCGAAGATTTGAAAGACGAAGGATATAAGGCCTTTTTTGTTGCAAGCGGGGCCGGACTGCCAAGATTCATGAACATCCCCGGTGAAAATTATGTTGGTATTTTTTCATCCAACGAATATCTTACAAGGGTTAATCTTATGGGTGCTTCAAGAGAAGATTATGATACTCCCGTGCTCAAAGGTAAAAATGTAGCTGTGATAGGCGGCGGAAACACCGCTATGGACTCGGTGAGAACAGCCAAAAGACTGGGCGCCGAAAGGGCCATGATCATATACAGACGGTCAATACAGGAAATGCCTGCACGCGTTGAAGAGATTAAACATGCCCAGGAAGAAGGCATTGAATTTATGAACCTGAATAATCCTGTTGAGTATTTTGCAGACAAACAGGGTAGGGTAAAACGAATGCGCGTGCAGAAAATGGAGCTTGGCGAACCCGATTCATCCGGCCGCCGCCGCCCTGTGCCGGTGGAAGGGTCGGAATACGATGTTGACGTTGACCTGGTTGTTGTGAGCGTCGGTGTTTCCCCCAATCCACTGATACCGCATGCAGTGAAAGGACTGAATGTTACAGACTGGGGAACAATAAAGGTAGACCAGGAAACCATGCAATCAAATATACCGGGACTTTTTGCAGGAGGTGATATCGTGCGGGGCGGGGCAACTGTTATCCTTGCAATGGGTGACGGGCGTAAAGCCGCCGCGGGAATACACAAATATATACAGGAAAAAGTAATTAAATAAATACTGGCATTATGATAGATCTGTCAACCCGATATTTAGGATTAACACTTAAGAATCCGGTAATCGCTGCAAGCAGCGGACTTACAGGCAATATGAAGAACATAAAAAAATTAGAGTCAAACGGAATTGCTGCAGTGGTATTAAAGTCTGTTTTTGAAGAAGAGATCCTGCAACAGGAGAGAAAAAAGATCAGGGAAGCCGAAGAAAACAATATGATCTATTCCGAACTATCGGAAACCATGGATTATATAGACCTGCATATCAAAGAAGATACCCTCAGTGATTATCTTGGCCTTATAAAACAGGTGAAGAAAGATACCCTTTTGCCTGTAATTGGCAGTATCAATTGCACAACGGCATACGAATGGACCGAGTTTGCCGAAAAGATAGAAAAAGCAGGGGCTGATGCCATTGAACTGAACATATTTCTGAATCCTACAGATCAATCAGATAAGAACTTTGAAGAAACCTATATGGCGATTAGTTCCAAAGTTGTTCAAAAAGTTGAGATTCCGGTATCTGTTAAGATCAGCCCTTATTTCACCAAGCTGGCAAAAGTGATCACGGATTTATCGTCTACAGGCATTAAAGGACTTGTTTTGTTTAACCGGTTTTTCAGTCCCGATATTAACCTTGATAAGATGGAAGTCAGGCCGGCAGATCATTTCAGTAAAGAACACGAATACCTGAATGTACTGCGCTGGATCGCTCTTTTGTCAAAAAAGACCGAATGCGACCTGGCTGCCACAACGGGTATACATACAGCCGATACAATTATCAAGCAGATCCTGGCAGGGGCAAGCGCGGTACAGATAGCTTCGGTATTATACCTTAAGGGGATTGATCACCTGTCTGTTTTATTGAAAAACCTTGAAAAATGGATGGAGCAAAAAAAATTCAATTACCTCAGTCAGCTTCAGGGAAAATTAAGCCAGGAAACTATTGCCGATCCGGCTGCTTATGAGAGGCGGCAGTTTATGAAGTACTTTAGTGGAATTAAGTAGTGCCTGCTGAAAAACACGAAATATGTTAATAGTCAGCATAATACAGCAACTAATTATTTGTTATGTGCAAGGGTTTTAGCTCATATTAATAAAATCCTTTGCATTTATTAAGGATAATATTCCGTTAGTCTGTAGCACATCATCTACCGGGTTGGCTGCAGCTCGCGGTATTCTTATACAGCTTCGCTTTGCCGCCTTGTATCTGATGCACTACAGACTTTTTCAGCAGATCCTATGTAGTGTCTGTCAATAAAGTTGGCAAAATGTTTAAACGGTCATGTATCTGTTCAGAAAGTTCCATTTGCAAGGCTCGCTCGGTACGAAAACGCGGAATTTACTTATCGTAAATGAGTAATTTCCGGACAAGCGTAACGCGGCAAATGGTACTTTATGGACAGACACTATATAGTCCTTTTCAGCTTTCATCTTCTCAACCAAGTTGATCATTTTTTCAGATATATTCTGGAATGCGGCAAACTCACGAAAGAGCTCTGTCAGGCCGGTGTAATCCCCTTCCTCTATTTTCCGGATCCTGATATTCATGATAAACCGGATTTTTTCAATATATATACGACTGAAGTTGCTTTCTGCTTATCCAGCCATCCTTTGATAAGTGCACTCAGACCTGTCCATCCCCCGGTGATAAGTCCCAATTTATTATGACGGTATTTTTCACTTAATATAGAGTTATAAAACGGATCAAAAGGAAGGCTGCTTTGCCTGATAATTTCAAAATCACTTATTGATGCCAGGTCACCGAATGTCCTGGGCGTAAAATGCCATAAATGGCGGGGTACATCATAAGCCGCCCAATCTTTATCATAGTGCTTTGCATCATATGAATCAGGATTTGGAAGAGCAATGATCAAATAACCATTTTCCTTTAAAAGATCATGAAAAACTCTCATGTATTTTTTGGGATCATACAAGTGTTCAAGCACATGCCAAAGGGTAATGATACCATAGCGGGATTTAATGGATGAATCAAACAAAGAATTTTCGGGTAAGATATTCAGTGAGAATTTTTCTTTTCCGTACTCCCTGGCATCATCATCCTTTTCAATTCCCGTAACACGAAAACCCTTGTTTTTCATATAACCGGGAAAATAACCCGTACCGCATCCCATATCCAACAGCTCCCTTTCTGCCGTTAAATTTTTAATCAACCGGTATTTACGATTAAGCATAACATTCCGTACGTAATGATAAAGTGTATTCACCAATCCCTTCCTGGTATCGGAATGAGATATATATTCCTCGCTTTTATAATAACTTCCTGCATGATCCGGTAAAGGGGGGTCCTGTGTGAATATAAATCCACACTCCCCGCAACTGTATAAATGAAATGTTTCTTTTGATACAGAATGATCACGGATTTCCCTGAATTCACTGATTATTTCACTATTGCAAAGCGGACAATTCTGATATTTTATCCTTTCTGTAGTTTTCCGCATCCAATAAAACTTTATGATTGCAGGGGCAAAAGTAGGTTATATTTCCTGTCAGTCAAAATTTGTTTGCCCGCTTAAAGAAATATAATAATTAGTGTCTGTCCATAAAGTCCCATTTGCTGCTTTACCCTGCTGGATTTGCTGGCACGGATTGGAAATTCGTGCCTGTATTATTGTGCTGTATCCAGAAAAATAATTTTTCAACTTTCAGCTTTTTTCCCTTCCGGCTTCCGCCTTACTTCTTTTTTCTTCGAGCTCCCGGCTTCCATCTCATTTTGCTTTCGACTTTCAGCTTTCCGCATGCTTAACCGGTTTGCTCAAAAGGGTAACTATCAGGCCGATAACCGGGGAGAACAGGAGAGATACAAGAACCGAATTGCCATATCCTATTTTTCTTTTCCTTCCCTGGTACTGAGCAACAAGGTGTGTGGCAATAAGATAAAGTAAAATTATAATACCCCATATGTATTCCATAATGTAAGTGTTTTTTTATATGACTTTCCAATTCCATTATCATTACTACAAATGTTGATAAATACAGGAAAATCTTAATGTATTTTTTTTGGAAACCGTCAACAAGATAATCATAAATGTCAATAGATGCAAAATGTATTAAAACAGAGGGGTTCAGTTGCATACTTTTCCGGATTCAGGCCTTCAGTCAGCATTAACCTGTATGAATGATCCCGGTTAACTTTTTTTCTGTGCTGCATTGATATAATAAAAATTTTTTATTAATTTTGTCCTACCTTTTTGATAGTATTTATAGGATATAATATAAAATAATCATGAAATCAAAAACGATAAACCTGATATTTACGGCATTTTTAGCATGGATCCTTGTTGTTCCCGCCGTTGCCCAGCAGAAAAAAAACTGGGTATTAAAGAACAGTTCGGTGGAAATTAAGGGAACATCAAATTTACACTATTGGGAAATGAATGCCCGCGAGGTAAGCGGGTGGTTCACCGGAACATTGGATAAGGCTGATCTTAAATCTATAAATAATGCAAAATTAAGTTTTGAAGCGACAGACATTGTGAGCGAAAGTTCAATAATGACAAAAAAGGCACAAGAATCCCTGAACGCGGATAAACATCCCGAGATCATCTTCACGAGTGTTTCCATTGAAAATTATGAACCAACCCAATCTGCATTCAAAGCCACTGTGAAAGGAAAGTTAAATATCGCAGGGAAAACCAGGATGATCACCGTCCCTGTCAACGGAAAAATAACAGGCGACGAAAAAGTAACAATAAATGCCAAATACAGTTTAAAAATGTCGGATTACAATATCGATCCACCAAATGCCATGCTCGGAACATTAAAAACAGGTGACCGGGTAATGCTGAATTTCACACTGCATTTTATTAACGATCAAGCAATAAGTTCGGCAAAAAAATAAATAATAATATAATTCAACTAAATAACACAGCTTATTACTTTAACTAAAAAATATATTCTAATGAGAAAAATACTATTTACAGGATTGATCCTGTTCAGTTATGTTGCTTACCCGCGGGAAACAGAGGGCATACAACAAATACAGGAGGATGATAACCATAACCGTATGTTACAATATTTCAGGGAACCTGGTTATGGCGGATTGAATGTTTTTGAAACGCCAAAAGAGACCGATGTTCTTTTTGACGGATTAAAAGTAAGAGTCGGCGGAGATTTTGCACTTCAATTCCAGGCACTGGACCATTCCAATGCAAACGGGGCACCTGAACTCATACAGCTTGGCAACAATGTCAACCTTCCTACGGCAAACCTTAATCTTGACGTTCAACTGCTTAACGGCATGCGAATGCACCTCCGAACTTATTTAAGCTCAAGGCATCATAATGATGCATGGGTGAAAGGCGGTTATCTGCAGGTTGACCGGCTGGATTTTATCAGCCAGGGATTTGCTTCAGGAATTATGGATGTTCTTTCCATCCGGGTTGGTAATGATATGATCAATTACGGTGATGCACATTTTCGGAGAAGTGACAATGCTATGACAACATATAATCCTTTTATAGGCAACTATATTATGGATGCATTCACTACCGAACCATTTCTCGAAGCTTCATTTATTTTAAATAACATCCTGCTTACAGGCGGGATATCCAATGGGCTCCTAAATCCTACTGTAACAGTAAGCTCTGATAATACACCTACAATCTATGGTAAGCTTGGATGGGATAACAGGGTTAATGAAACCTTAAGGATACGTTTGACCGGTTCGGTATATTCTGCGCGGGGAACAAATAACGGTAATCATTTATATTCCGGAGATCGGGCCGGTGCCCGCTATTATGATATACTCAGCTATATCGACAATGAAGAAAATGTTGTATCCTCAGGTTTCCGGAGCGGACGGATCAATCCCGGGTTTACCAGGGAAACAGCCTTCCAGATCAATCTGTTCATTAAATACACGGGACTTGAGTTTTTCGGCGTTTTTGAACAAACAATGGGTAACAGCGGTGCAGAAAACATGGAAGATGGCCTGTATACACAAGTTGGAGCTGAATTACTTTATCGCTTTGGTTCGTGGGACCAGTTTTATATCGGAGGTCGCTATAACAGTGTATCAGGCTATGGTGAATACCTGCAAACAGCCGGCCAGCCTGATAACATGACTGTCAATAGAATAAATATAGGCGGAGGATGGTTCATGACAGAGAACACCCTGGTAAAGGCTGAATATGTATATCAGAACTATGATGAAAATTTTGGTGGTGCACTTAATGAGGCTAACTTCAGCGGTGCAGTCATAGAGGCTGTGATCAGCTTCTGACGTCCGTGAATTTATAAGAACCTTATCTGCCCGAACCTAACGCATGAATAATACTGGTTAAATTAACTAATCGGTCATATTGCCTGAATCCATTTCTATTCAAAAAAATTTATACATTTGAAATGCAAACCCGGCATATGATATAATAACTCCAAACTTGTGAAATTTAGTACTAAAATACGATATGGCTTACGCGCAATGATCACCATCGCTATAAAAGGAAAAGATGACGGGGTATTACAAAAAGATATTGCAGCAGACCAGGATATATCATTAAAATATCTCGATCATATTATCAATGCACTCAAAGTATCGCGCCTGATAAAAAACACAAGAGGAAGGAAAAGTGGTTATATTCTGACCAAAGACCCCGGTTCCATTACAGTTTATGATATTCATAATGCATTTGAACCCGGCCTGAATATTGTTGAATGCCTTGAAGATAAATCCTGTTGCCAGCGAACATCGCGATGTGCCACCAGGGATTTCTGGTCAAAACTAAATAATCTCCTGATTGATAATTTAAAAAGTAAAACACTGGCCGACCTTGTGGAGGAACAACTGAATTATGATTCAGTATCCGCAGATTAGCAGGCAGAATATAATATTCAATTAAACAGGGTCTGCCCATAAAGTCCCATTTGCCGCGTTACGCTTGTCCGAAAACTGCTCATTTACGACAAGTAAACTCCGCGTTTTTGTACCGCGCGATCCTTGCAAATGGAACCTTCTGAACAGACACATGGCCAGTTAAATATTATGTCAACTTTATAGACGGACACTACACAGGGTCTGCTGAAAAACTAAAATCCCAACACTTCCATATTCGGAATTGAAGAATCGATAGGCAGTGTATCAATATTCACTGCCTTTCGCCTGGCTAGTTCATACCTGATCTTTGCCAGGGGAAGCTTTACATTACCGCGGTCCACCTGAATATTGAATACCGTGAAATTCTGGCCGACGGTTTTGGTAGGTTCATCGGCAAAAAGATTATTTTCAGAAAGATATTTTTCAATTGCATTAACCTGAATGTTAGGTACATTAAAAATGATCATAACCTTATCTTCTGCATATACACTGCCATACAAATTAAGGAGAAACATTTTTAACAACTCGCTTTTTTCACCATCATGCTTCAGATCAGGAACAATCCAAATGCCTGTTTCCGATTCCATCACCGTATCAATGATCTGTAAATCATAATTCCTGATAGCACTTCCCGATTGTGTGATCTCAACGCCCAGGTCGGCACCTCCGTTCTTAACTTTGGCTTCGGTTTTACCCCAGGTTTCATAGATAACTACTCCCTTCTTTATTTTTGGCGGGGTTTTGTATTTCTGAACTGAAAAATCTGAAAATGATTCAAAGAGGTTTATCTCTTTAAGCTTCTCCTGTATCCAGTTTAACGCGAGATAAGGCATTTCTGACACAACCCTTATCAGGTCATTATTATCTGTAATATGTTTCAATATAATTGCCGGATCGGTGCCTGTTTCTTTTCTTGCAATACCAACTATCCTAACTCCTCCCCTATTAAGGGATAATATCTTTTCAAGCTTCAGCTCCTGTCCGTATTCAAGCCTGAGTTCGAGTATCCTCTCCATTATCCAGTCGTCTCCGGCAATAGCCACATCAAGCTCATGAACCCCCAGTTGTGAACCGAATTCCTGAGGCCTTCCGTCCCACCCGTAAAGATACTGCTGAGTTTTGAATGAACTTGGCCCTCCCGATTCATACCCTGTTGTTTTAAACCCCGCGTATTCAAGCAGCTTAACAAGGTTACCGCCCCTGTTGGGATTAGCCAGTGATCCGGCCGGCATACCTATGGTCAATATAGCTTCTTTCATGATTTAGTAGAATAATTATAAAGCTCCTAACTGATAATACGGACAGCTCCTATTTTCCAATAACGGTTAATTTATCATTGTCTTCAATCCTACGATAATAGCAGGAATTATAAGGCTTTCCTTCTGAATTTCTGGCATGGCAGGCCCCTCTTCCTTCAGGGGTGACCAGGTATAACAATGAATTCTGTTCACAATTTATCCTGATCTCCTCAATCCGCAGGAGATCACCTGATGTGAGGCCTTTTTTCCATAATTCGTTTCTGCTGCGGCTAAAATAAGTAGCATACCTGCTTCTGCGTGTTTCTTCAAAAGCTTCCTTATTGGCAAAGGCAAGGATTAACACTTCCTTTGTATGATAATCCTGTGTTACCACAGGCACAAGGTCCTGACCGCTTTCCCCGAAGTCAAGCAACAATTCATTAGTATATTCCTTCTCCATTATTTCATATTAAAATCGACCGCAAAAGTAGATGTTCTTATTAAGAATTCATAATGATAATGAATAAAAAAGCTCAAAGCTCAAAGCTCAAAGATCAAAGATCAAAGATGAAAGATCGAAGTAAAGAACAGCTTACAACTTCCGATTCTTCTCAACCACTCAACCACTCAACTCCTCAAATTCTAAATTTACAATCCCGGTATTTGTTTATCCTTAGGATACTTCACAGAAAAACTAAAGCCCAGCTTTGCACTCTCTCCGGCATTCAGTTTCAGTCTCCAGAGAAGTTTTCCAAGCTCCTCGGTATATTGGGCACCGCCTTTGTCTTCAATCGAAACAGAAATATCTTTGTTACTGGGGATCGGTACCTGATCCAGCACTTCAATTTCAACAGGATAGTTATTATTATTTCTGATATTGATCTCTATACCTTTTGTTTCTTTTATGTTCGATCCTATAGTTTGCCTGCTGGTAAGATCTTTTAAAATGTTTCGTTCAACTGATATCTTGTCGTCTCTTCCCAGCGAGATCAATAAAGAATCAGCAGTTATCCGCGGATTTATATATGACTGACCAACATACATACCCTGAAAAAACAAATTGGATTCACCGGGCAACAGGTTGTATTGTCCGTAATCGGCAACTTTTGCCAAAAGAAACACACCATCGGACAATTTCGGAACGGTATGGTAAATAAACTCTGCAGGAAGCATATATTGCTTCATTGCCACCATGTGTTCCTTATTGTCTGCCGGTATTGTCTGATTAGCCTCAATACAGTATTCTGCAGTAATCCGGTTCTCCGTCAACTGAACATCATACCCTGCATCTGCCTTTTCTTTAAAACGGACAACTTCGAGTGCCAGATTTGCAGCAGGAGCTTCCCGTGTTGCCTTAATCCGGCTGGATAATGGAACGGGCGGAGACTCAGCTAAAAAGTCAATATACCATGGATTCAATAAGGGACGGTTATTGTCCATATAAGGATTACCCGTAGATATGGTAAGATCGGTCTCCTCCCAGTCGAATCCGGTATGTTGTTTTACATTCGCTTTATATATCAGTTGGACAGGTTTACCCGGTTCATCCGACCGGATATCGTATAATGGCATCCAACCGGCATT
>Ga0307422_1001039_pt1 | contig 14657 bp, 16 predicted proteins | sample SalMarWE160290MG_FD_202153 | JGI IMG/M metagenome (GOLD analysis project Ga0307422, IMG submission 202153) | Salt marsh sediment microbial communities from the Plum Island Ecosystem LTER, Massachusetts, United States - WE1602-90 | ecosystem: Environmental > Aquatic > Marine > Intertidal zone >...
TCAACTTATTGCTGGATGATGAATTAAATAAGATTGGAATTAAGTTTACAACTCATATTGAACCGGAGCAAATGGAAATTACAGCTGATGAACAGCTTATCGAACAAGTACTGATCAATTTGATAAATAATTCCATTCATGCTTTGAAAAACTGGCCAAAGCCTGAAATCCGAATGCTTGCCTTTTATAATAAAAGAGGAAGATATACTATACAAATTGTGGATAACGGCCCCGGAATACTTCCTGATGTACTGGAAAAGATATTCATCCCTTTCTTTACTACCAAACCTTCCGGTTCAGGCATCGGATTAGCCTTATCGCGCCAGATAATGCGTCAGCATAACGGAATGATCACAGCCTACTCAAATCCTGAAAAAGAAACGATTTTCACACTTACTTTTTAGTACTTACTCAATAAATAGGGATTTTCCCAGCACCTCAATTTTTTCTCCCTTTCTGATTTTAGCTCTTTTACGATATTCAATACTGCCATTTCGGATAACAAGTCCCTCCTCTACCAACAATTTGGCATGTGCTCCTGATTGCGCTATCCTATTTACTTTCAGAAGCTTAATGAGCTCTATGTACTCTTCGATGAGTTTAAAAACCATGTAAATGCTCTAAATTGTTAAATAGTCGTTCAATAATAGGAATATTTTTTTATCTGAAGTTAATATAGCATCATTGAAGTTAAGTTCTGAGGTATTATTTACAATTACAGGACAACCTGTCAGTATTTCACAAAATTATTGTATATCTTGAGCATAAATGCTGTGAGTAAATAATAATCTGGTTTTAAAAGATTTGAAATAACAATTATATTTATTTATATAGATATGTGTATGTTTTGGTATATTATTTGAACTAAGTTCGATAAATAATGTTAAATACTTAAAATCAAATAAAATGGCACTTGAACGCTTAACAAAAGATACTTTCAAGGAAAAGGTATTCAATTACGAATCAAATAAAGAATGGAAATATGAGGGCCCCCGACCCGCGATAATAGATTTTTATGCCGATTGGTGCAGTCCCTGTAAAATGGTGACTCCAATACTCGAGGAGTTAAAAACTGAATTTGGTGATAAGCTGGACATTTATAAAATAGATACTGAAGCAGAAAAAGAATTATCATCGATATTTGGAATACGCAGTATTCCCAGCCTGCTTTTTATCCCTCTAGAAGGACAACCACAAATGGCCATGGGAGCTCTGCCAAAAGATTCATTCCGGAAAGCAATCAACGATGTTCTTAAAGTGAACTAATGAAACGAATTCTTAAAAAACATTGGCTCTCGATAACATTATCCATAATTGGACTTTTTGGTGGTTATTTCTACTGGCGATTTGTTGGCTGCAGGACCGGTTCCTGTCCAATTACTTCAACCTGGTATATGAGTGTTTTAATGGGTGGTTTAATCGGATATCTAATAGGCGATTCTATCAATGACTTCCGGAATAAAAGACATACAAAACACGAAAGAATTCGGGAATGAGCGCTATGCCCCAGGAACGTGTTATCAATTTTGAAGAAGGGGATTTTCATGAGGGAGATGCCAGTATGTTGCGAATGATTGCTAAAAAACCATAAAACAGTATGTAATGAAGTATTTCTTTGCAAAACAGTTAAATATAACTTACGAAGAAGCACGACAACTTATCGAAGAAAAATTAAAAGTCTTCGGATTGGGAATTGTATCCGAAATTGATATTCACGAAAAGTTCAAAGAGAAGCTGGGTATTAATTTCAGAAGGTATAAAATTATCGGGGCATGCAGTCCTAAACACGCACATGCTGCAATTTCGAACGAAGAGCATATTGGATTAATGCTGCCCTGCAATGTAATTATGCAAGAAAAAGGAGAAAATCTTGTTGAAATATCTGTTATTGACCCTGTAGCCTCAATGCAGGCTGTAGAAAACAATTCACTTGGCCCAATAGCTTCTGAAATAAAAAATAATCTTACTGAATTTATAGAATCGCTTTAAAGTACTATTTAATAAGTTGTTGCTTCAATTGAAACCTGTCGACTTTAAAGGAATGATTACGAGGAAGTTCATCAACAAAAATGATTTCTTTTGGATGATATCGCTTTGGGAGTTCATCTATTAAGATCGATTCTATTTCATCTTCAGTAATTTCGCTACCTCCCTTTTCCAGTACCAGAACAACTTTTTCACCCAATTTCTCATCGGCTAAACCTATCACAGCACAATCCAGTCCAGTGGTTTTCGATACAATAGCTTCTATTTCCTCAGGAACTATTTTAAGACCTCCTGAATTTATCAGATTATCGAAGCGGCCAATCCAGCGGAAAGTAGTTTTATCTGTCAGGTCTACCACATCATTTGTGACGATTTTATGTTCGAAAAAATCAGCTTCGATTTCTAAACAACCACGACTATCGACTGAAAAACTAACACCCGGAATTGCTACGTATGAACGTTCGTGTTCGGCACCACTAATTCTCCGTATGGCAACATGTGAACAAGTTTCAGCCATACCATATGTAGCATAAACCTCATTAGGCAAATCGCCCAGCATCACTTCCAATTCGTCACGTATTTCGGCTCCACCGATGATCAGTTTTTTTATTCGTCGTAATGTTTCGATTGAATTTAAGGAATTATAAGCCTGGAGAGGAACCATGGCACAAAATTCAATATTGCCAAAACCTGCCAGATCAGGCATACTTGACGGCTCAGTAAGTAAAAGATTTAATCCGCCAACAAAAGCTCTGACAATCATCATCTTCCCTGCAATATAATCGATGGGAAGACATAAAAGCACAGAACGACCAAATCGTAAATCAAATAGTTCACAGGTTTTTTGAGCCGAAAGCATCATCGATTTTTTCGAGAGTTTCAGATTTTTCGGTTTTCCTGATGTGCCTGAAGAAGATTGCACGATGAAATCTTTCTCATCGATCCATTCCTCTATAAAGGCATATACCTTCTTTTCCCACTCAGGAATACTCTTATCCTTCCGAATACTATCGCATAAGTCTTGCAGATTATCAATAGGATAAATTCTATTATTAATCAATAAGCCGTGTAGATTATTTTGCATCGATTGTTTATTTATTGATAAATAGGGAAAGATCCCATTTTTTCTGTGGGAAATAATACAACTTTTCTCCCATAAGTGCAAGAGGTGATTCTATATTATTTACGAACAAATCTCCGGTACTCAATCCCTGAGCCATTGAATTTTTAAGTGTGTATGTCCATTGCGCTATAGCATTGAGTCCTATATTTGTTTCCAGCGAAGAGGTAATCCACCAGCCAATATTTTGCCTGTTTGCGGTTTCAATCCATTCTTCGCAAGAGCTGATTCCGCCCAGTAATCCTGGTTTTAAAACAATATATTGCGGTTGGATTATTTTAAGTAATTGTTGTTTATTTTCCATGCTGTATTTACCAATTAGCTCCTCATCAAGTGCAATGGAAATAGGAGTTGTTTCACATAAGGCTGCCATTTCGTCGAGCTGGGAAGGTAAAATAGGCTGTTCCACACTGTGAAGATCCAAATCGGATAATCGATACAGGTATTCAAGAGCATCTTCAGGAGGAAATGCACCATTGGCATCAACACGAATCTCAAGATCATCAACCTTGTATCGTTTTCGGATATCAGCTATAATTTCATATTCTTCATCAAAGTCCAAAGCACCAATTTTTAACTTCAGACACTGAAAGCCAAGGTTCAATTTCTGATCAATCTGAGCGCTCATTTCCTTTCTTGTTCCCATCCAGATAAGGCCATTAATGGCTATCGAATCTTTTCCATCGGTAAATGACGAAGGATATAAAATTTTTGATCCCTTTTGTTCCAGATCCTTCACCGCCGTTTCCAAGGCAAAATTAATTGAAGGAAATGCATATAAAGGCATATGAAGGTTATACCACCCTTTGTTTATCAGGTCGACAATTTCCTTTATTTTTTTTTCATAACCTTCCACATCATCCATGCTCAGACCCGGAAATAAAGAACACTCCCCAATGCCGAATGAGTTGGGAGAGGAATCATTGTAAAGTACAATATAATAGACTGGTTTACTTGTAAACGCTCCACGCGAAGTAGTAGCCGGTCTTCGAAACCTGAATTCGTTATAACGGATAACAGCTTTTATCATTATAGTATAAAACCTAACCCGAACATTATGGAAAAAATAAGCGTGGTTAAAGCCAGCTTTCTAAGTTCGGTGTTTAACTCAACTGGTTCGGTATTTTGAATGACCACTTTTATATTTAATACGAATAAAGGAAAAGTTAGGATAAAAAGAAATTGAAAAATAGAATGATAAAATTTAATTGTATATATCAGACTCAATACCATGGAAAGACAAATTAATGCTACATGATACATTTTGGCGCCTTTCGAACCTAACCTGACAACCAGTGTCCGTTTACCGGAAAGAGAGTCGTTCTTAATATCACGCATATTATTCAGGTTGAGTACTCCCGAACTAAGTAAACCAATAGCAGATGCCGGTAAAAAAATCCACGATGTAAAAGTATGGGTATGTAAATAATACGTTCCGGCCACTCCTACAATCCCAAAGAATATAAAGACGAACATATCGCCCAGGCCAACATAACCATAGGGTTTTCGACCAATAGTATAGGTAATGGCAGCATAAATAGCAATAAGCCCGAGAACTAAAAAAAATAGTTTGCTTCTGATGTCATGTAAACCGATAAAAATCAGAAGTAAACCATTGATCAGTGATAAAAATGCAAAAAGCAGGATTACTCTTTTTATACTTCGCTTCCCAATAAGTCCGCTCTGTGTAACCCGTCCCGGTCCTATCCTGTTTTTGTTATCCACTCCGTGTATCGCATCCCCGTAATCGTTAGCCAGATTCGATAGTATCTGAAGAAAAAGTGTGGTAGAAGCGGCCATTAAAAATATTTCCAGGCGGAACGACCCTGAAGCATATGCCAGAAAGCTGCCCAGCACGGAACAGGAAAGTGCAAGAGGAAGTGTGCGCAGCCGGAAAGCTTTAATCCAGATTAAAAGATTCATATTAGCAATTTAAGGCATCTTTGGGAATTTATCAAAGTCAGGTTTTCGTTTTTCTAAAAAAGCCTTTTTCCCTTCCTGGGCCTCATCGGTCATATAATACAGCATGGTAGCATTGCCGGCTAACTCCTGAATGCCGGCCTGGCCGTCGAGTTCGGCATTTAAACCGGCCTTTATCATCCTAAGTGCCAAAGGGCTATGCTCCATGATTTTTTTACCCCAGGCAAGAGTCTCATCTTCTAACCCGGAAAGCGGAACCACTTTATTCACCAGTCCCATCTCCAGTGCCTCCCTGGCCGAATACTGTTCACATAAAAACCATATCTCCCGCGCTTTCTTTTGGCCAACGATACGGGCAAGATAGGACGAACCAAAGCCGGCATCGAAACTACCTACTTTGGGACCCGTTTGTCCAAAAATTGCATTTTCCGATGCTATAGTCAGGTCGCAGACCACATGAAGTACGTGACCACCACCTATGGCATACCCATTTACCATGGCAATTACAGGTTTCGGAATAGACCGGATCTGCTTTTGCAGATCGAGAATGTTTAACCGGGGAACTCCGTCGCTGCCAACATACCCGGCAAAATCTTTTACATTCTGATCACCCCCGCTGCAAAAAGCCTTATCCCCTGCTCCCGTTAAAATAACAACCGATATTCGCTGGTTTTCCCGGCAATGTACCATAGCATCGCACATCTCTTTTGTGGTGTCGGGAGTAAAAGCATTATGATACCGCGGACGATTGATGGTAATCTTTGCAATACCTTCAAAAAAATCAAATTTGATTTCCTTGTATTCTTTAAGTACGGTCCAATTTCTATCCTGAGCCATATTTCAAGTTGTTGATTACTATTTTCCCTCCGGACTTTCCTTGCCTAACATCATTCGAAATGCTTTCACATTATCCTGAGGTTTTGTCTTTATTTCCATTACTCCTGCTTTATCGGCTGGATGAAGAAAGCGAGGCAATTCTCGCGTAAGACTTTCCTTATCACTACAACAAAAATAATTTAAATTAAAAGCTTCGGCCAGTTTTTGCAGATTAACCGGATGATAGGCTATAAAAAATTCATCATAGGCCGATTTGGTTGAGGGACCGTCCAGCAAGCTAAAAATGCCGCCACCCCTGTTATTTAAGACAACTATGCGCAGGTTGGGCGATAACCTTGCATTCCACAATGCATTGGAATCGTACACAAAACTCAAATCACCGACTACAGCAACTGTCAGCTTGTTTGAACTTGCAGCCGTTCCGGAAGCTGCCGAAAGACAACCATCGATACCTGAAACTCCACGGTTTGAGAATATCTCCGTATTTTCCGGTGTCTTAAAAAATTGAAATAGACGAACGGCACTACTATTGCCCAACTCAAGTATGCTATGTTGCGAAATGGCTTCCAGTATAAGTTTCATGGCTGAAACATCGGAGAAAGGTAATTTATTTTGTAAGTCATCCCTTTTTTTTCCGGCACTTGCCGATGCTTCGAGCCAGCTGTTTTTATAATCAGGTTGAGACTCTTTACTCCGTGTAATTTGATCCAACCAGGAATAGGCTTGTAAAGCCTGACAAGCTAACACCGCATTGTGATGTTTAAATGTATCGATAGGATAATCATCGAGACCGATGCGCCAGGCAGGAAGATTTTTCAAACCCCGCAAATAATTCTTCAATCGCCTCGACACCACCTGGCCTCCGGAATACAGCAACAGATCCGGTGATTCAAGAGAATCCTGTTGAGTGTGGGAGAAAAGAAGATCGGTGTGGGAAATAACCGAATCAGCTTTTACATTTGAGATATTCTCAGCCATAACAACCACGCCGGGCAATTCCGAAAGTTTTATCAATACCTCACCTATTTCGGATTGTGGATGATCCTGCCCATGAACTATTAAAATTTTTTTTGCATTCTGCCATGCTGTATTCAGGCTATCAGAAATAATAATTGTATTATCAGTTTCCTTTATAACAGCCGATGAGATATCCTTTGATACAGGAGGTAAATCACTATAAAGCGGTTCGCATAAGGGGACATTCAAATGAACGGGACCTTTTGGCTCTGTGCATGCAACATGTATGGCTTCAACTATCTGATGGTGCACATCTCTCAATATCTCTTGATTTTCCGGATTCTCATGAAGGTGATAACTTTTCTTAATAAAATTCCTGTATACTTCCTTCTGTCGTATGGTTTGATTATCCTGCTGATCTATCCATTCGCCCGGCCTGTCGGCAGTTATAACCAGGAGCGGAATATGAGAGTAATAGGCTTCAGCAACGGCAGGACTGTAATTGAGTACTGCTGTACCCGATGTGCAGATCAGCACTACAGGTGTTTGAGAATAACGCGCCATCCCCAGGGCAAAATACCCGGCACTGCGTTCATCGACAATACTGTAACAACTTTCTCCAAACAGGGAATAAAAAGCATCGATTAAAGGGGCATTGCGGGAACCCGGTGATATAACAACTTTTTTAACTCCCCCTAAACGGCAAATTTCACTCAGGTCGGCAATATGCTGGAAAGATTGCAACATGTATTATATCTGCTGTACAATAGAAAGTAAAGTTTCAGCCTTAATTTCGGTTTCTTCCCATTCATCTTCCGGTATCGATTCAGCAGTGATACCTCCACCTACGTAAAGTACCAGCTGATTTTCCAACACCTGCATGCAACGCAGATTCACAAAGAGCTGCATGCCCTCCTTCAGACCAACAGGCCCCAGGAACCCGGTATAATACTCACGGTCGTGTTTTTCAAGACTTTTAATAAAATTCAGTGATTTCTCCATAGGAATTCCACAAATAGCTGATGTCGGATGCAGGGTATTGATCAGAGCCGGTAATTTATTACCTGCCTCTTCGGCAGAGAAAAAGAAATCGGTTCGCAGATGGAGTAGTTTACCGGCTTTCTTGGTGTAAGGACCCTTTTTGATATACCTGGTAATCTGATTTTCTGCGAGTATCTTTTCGATGTATTCTGTGACGTATTCCTGCTCAAGCCTTTCTTTATGGTTCCACTTAGCTACATGTGTATTCTCCTCCGAGTAGGAACGCGTTCCGGCAAGGGATACAGTATACAATTGATCGTTTGCCGCACATATTAAAGGTTCCGGGGTAGCGCCCACCCAGCATTTTCCTCTGACATGGAAAAGATATACAAAGGCATTTGGATAGGATTCGCATAACAATTTGAAAATACTGACCAGATTGGGTGAATACTTACCTTCAATAATTTTTACCCTCGACAAAACTACTTTATTGAATTCGCCTGACTTAATATGTTCAATGGTTTGTTCAAGCTGATCGATAAAATCATCTTTGTTCGTTTCGCTGAAGTCAATTTTAGGAATTCCGTTCCGAAAAACAGGTTTGATTTTATTGAGAAAATCGAACTGAGCATCGGAAAGTGTATTCCGGCAGAGAAGTTCGGGCTCAATTAAATAGGTTTTATTAATATCTCCTGTCCAGAAAGGTGCAATTAAAAATCCTCCGGTTGCCGGTATTTGTGACAGATCAGTAAGTTCTTTGAGTTCATGATTTTTCTGCACGACCAGGTTTATATCTGATTCACCGGGAAGCCGGTAAATGGCCATAGTTAATTTTTTGCGGAGCACTATTTCAAGTGCATTAAAAACTGAGTATGTTTTGCTTTTAACATCCTGCATCTGATCGATCCCTCTATTGTTTCTCAATTATAATATTCGTAACCCTGGCTACTGAAACGAGTTGACCCTCTTCAGTTGAAATTTTAACATCCCAGACATGCGTTATATTCCCTTTATGTACAATTTCAGCCCGTGCAATAACTTCTCCTGAATTTACGGAAGAAACATGATTGCCTGTAACCTGTAAACCCAATACTTCATATTTTGTTTGGTCGACAAGCAAGAATGATCCGGCACTGGCAACTGTCTCAGCCAATGCTAATGATGCCCCACCATGAAGAATACCCATGGGTTGCAGTTTTTTTCTATCGACAGGCATGCGGGCTGAAATAAAATCATCTCCGTACTCAAGAAACTCTATATCAAGAAAACCAATCAAAGTATCCTTGCATAACTGGTTAATAGCATCAATAGTCATATAAAATGTTTCTGTTTAAGCTCAAATATAATAAAACCAACGATAAATTAAGATGATATTTAAAAGGTGGAGAAGGTGTTGCTATTCTTTTCTCACAATAATCAGGTTTGCAGAACCAAGGAAAAAAGGTCTGACAGATAGAACAGTAAATCCGTACTCTCCCATTAATTTTTTAAGCTCGCTAATACTATAAAAATTTGCCGATGAGCCGGCCAGATAACTATAGGCTCTCCAGCTTCCTGAAATAAGTCCTCCAAGGGGAACAAGAAAAATCTTCAAATATATCCTGTGAAAAAAGCGGATTATGGGATTGGCAGGAACCGAACTTTCAAGGATTAATAGATTTCCGCCCGGTTTAAGAATTCTGTATATCTCATGCATGTGCTGCGCGATATGGGTATTATCGAAGCTTAGATTTCGGAATCCGAATCCTATGGTCATACAATCGAATGTTTCATTATCAAAGGGCATCAATGCCACATCGCCCTGTACAAACTCAATAGTACGAATCTGCTTTTTTTCGGCTTTTTTCTTTGCCACATCGAGCATCTTAGTAGTAAAATCGAATCCGGTAATGGAAACAGGGGTTGGAGATAACTTACTGATCATTATTGCCAGATCGCCTGTGCCACAGCATAGGTCAATTACTGTATCAGGTTCGAATTCCAGACACTTAATGGCTGTTATTCGTCTCCATCGCATGTCTTGCCCAAAAGTAAATAAACGATTGACCAGGTCGTATTTCCTAAATATCCTGGAGTAATAATCGTGTAAAGGATGCTCTGTTGGTTTACTTGGCTTCATTTATTTAACCCTTAACGTAAGTTTTTTGAGAATGCGACAGGCTTCAGACAAAGTTAAGTGCTTGATCTCAATAAGGCCGGTTGAAATGATCCATCCCTCATTATCTACCCCAATACGTGCCAGGGCCCCGGCTTTCTGACTTACCGAAAATCCTAATCTTTCAAATGTCCTCACCGCATACTTCGGAATTGAAGTACTCTCTTTAAGTTGAATTTTATGTGTGCTTTTCCCCCGTAAGGCAAAATTTCCTGACTCTGAGTTGAAAAACAGCGTTTTGTTTCCAAAGACTTTATCCAGGTAATCCTGTTGAACTATTTCTTCAGGCGTACAGCAGATCATGCCATGATCCGGGAGCATGAGCCAGATTTCGTCGGCAAGTTGCAGAGCCATGTCAAGATCGTGCGTTGAAACCAGACAGGTATGTCCCGATATAATGCTGAGGTTTCTGAGCAAGGTGAGTATTTCCACACGGTTCGAAATATCAAGATGGGCTGTCGGCTCATCGAGCAGCAATAAGGGAGCGTCGGAAGCCAGTGCTTTAGCTATGAATACCCGTTGTCGCTCACCGTCACTGAGGGTTGAAAGCATCCGATCCTCAAAACCAGACAGCCCGACCTCGTGAATTGAATTGCTGATATAGCTCCTATCAGGTTCCGAGAGCGATCCGATCCAGTTCGTATAGGTATATCTTCCCAGGGCAACTACCTCTTCTACGGTGATATGATCCACCGCGGACCTATCGGTCAGCACTGTATTTATTAGCTGGCTCCGGCTACTGTAACCTAGAGAAGTGAGTTTTTCATCTTCAATGAAAACATCTCCGCTCATCGATTTTTGTAATCCTCCTAATGTGCGTATCAATGTTGATTTTCCACATCCGTTAGGCCCGATAAGGCATACGAAATCACTCTCAAACAGCTTTAGATTTAGTCCGGATTGTAATACAGACTCCCTGCCCCGGTAGGTGTACCCTATCGAAAGTTCCTGAGTATGTAACATACTTTTCGGGTTAAGAGAATCTTTCAGCATCAGAAGGCGATTTTCATTTTCCTTTTACCAATAATGATCCATACCACAACAGGCGCACCAATTAGTGCTGTAATGGCATTAATGGGCAACATAATATACTTCCCCGGAACCTGCGAAATAATATCGCAACCCAGTAAAAGAATAGTACCCGTAAGTATACAGGCTGGAAACAGTATACGGTGATTGGTAGTGTTGAATATCATGCGTGAAATATGCGGTGCAATAAGACCAATAAAGGCAATGGGACCGTTGAATGCAGTCAGGGATCCTGCAATAATACTCACTCCGAAAAGTATCAGGTACCTGATCCGGACAATATTCACACCGGTGGCTTCAGCATTCGTCTCACCCAGCAGGAAGGCATTCATAGGCTTGATCAGAAAAACCGAGACTATCAGGCCGGCAAGGATAAAACCCATCATGATAAGAAGTTGATCCCAACCTACTGAAGAAAGACTTCCTAGTGTCCAGATCACAAACTTATGGACCAGTTCGGGCCGGCTGAAATATTGCAGAATACTCACAATAGCAGTTGTCAGGCTGCCAAACATGATACCTACAATAAGTAAAGAAACCGAATCGCGGATACGAAAAGCAACCAAAATAACCAGTAAAAAGATAAAGACCGCTCCTACCACAGCAGACAGGATCATCCCATAATTGTAAATGCCCGACCCAATGATAAAACCAAAAACCCCTGATGACATGACATAAATTGCAACACCCAGACTCGCGCCCGAGCTGATTCCCAGCACATAGGGTCCTGCCAATGGATTCCGGAACAGTGTCTGCATCATTAATCCTGCAATAGCCAGACCTGAACCTGTAATAACCGCATTCAGGGCTCGCGGAAGCCGCATCTGCAGCAGTATATATGACCAGTTGCTATTGTCCGAATTTCCGCTAAGAATGTGTATCGATTCCTTTAGGGGTATATGCACGCTGCCCAGAAAAAGGTCGAGTATAAAAAATACAATGAGTAACAGGCTTAATGAGAAAAAAAGGAAGTAATGAGTTCTCCGGATCATAATACCATCATTTAATCTTTTCCAAATATACAGGTTCATAAGTTTCATCGAGCAAATCGCGATGAAAAACCCAAACCATATCCTGTAAGAGAATATCGGGACGCACGACACCGCTCTCATAATAATCATAACCCCCGTTAGGATTAACCCGCTTTCCAAAATAATAAACATTCCCGTTCCGGAATGCTTTTAATAAGGCATAGCGACTTTCCACCTGTAACAATTCATCCCTGTTTCCTGTTGAAGGCCCGATCCAGTAATCGGCATCCGATTGCTTTTCAATAATGACTTCAAAACTTACGGGGATACTCCCTGAACTGGTATCCGTTTTCCAGAAATATTCTGCTCCAGCATCTTCATACAGTCGGGCAGGGTAACTTTTCCCACCGGCAGCATACCATATGCCCTTATAGCTCGATCCATCGAGAACGGTAGGCTTGTTGGTTTTCGCTTTTGCCAGTTCCGATAAGTGGAGATATTCGTTCTCTATTATCCTGAAAATCGAATCGGCCATATGTATTTTTCCGGTAAAAGCTGCGACAAATTTAATCCACTCCGCCCGCCCGAGGGGATGCGATTCCATATACTCCAGGTTATAGGCAATAGGGATACCCGCTTCCTTGATCTTATGATCCGTTTCGTCGATAGTACCAAAAATATATTTCATCACCAGGTCGGGTGACTGGCCGACAACAGCCTCAACATTGAGATGAACGGCTTCGCCCAGATCCGTCAGTTTTCCGTCAAGATATTTCCGGTACAGGATGGAATCGTAGATCAAACGTGCATCGGTGGCCGACCTGATCCTGCTCTCCTCTCCCAGCAAACGAAACATACCCAGAAATGTCGAAGAAAGTACGGCAATATTCTCCACCGGAACCGGAATCGTAAAATCACTTGTCCGTCTTGCTTCTCTTCCTGAATTTTTATCCGGTAAAAAATAGGTGGCCAATGTATCTCCCGGCTTCCATGGATTGTCAACGACAATGTAAATGCCCTTGTCCGATTCCTCCATGGTAAAACCTTTGGCATAGCTAACTTCAATGGTATTTTCTGCACAAAGCTTTACCGGCAGCACCTTATCTGAAGGTCTGTTGTTATTGCTATTTGTGCAGCAATATGCCGACAATGCAAAAAGCCAAAAAAGATGTAACCTCATCTTCAACTCATTTTATAATACAGCGGGGAAAAGGAAACCATGCGTTACGGATGGAGTCCGATCCTGAATTCCCCGAGGTATCGAACCTGAATAAAGACGCAATGGCAGGTCTTCTGGCTCACTCCCTTGTTATCCGCCTTCCCGTCAAACATACATAATGACAGTGACTTGTTGAATAACAATTGCGGAGATTACAGCTGCGGGGGCAGCTCCGGAATGACGCGTAAAAAACGTTTCACCGGATTCCCTATGAAGCAATTGTGCCATTACGGCTGATACAAATATAGTAAGCCTGTGCTTTATATTCCCGCTTGCCGGAAAAGATTTTCATTTGGCGAACGGAATCCATTACCCGGCTAATGTTCCCAGAACAATCAGAACAATGCCAATAAAAATTCCTGTCAGGGCAAGCCCCTTATGTTTCAAGTTCCTTTCACCAAAGAATACTGCCCCCGAGATAAATGAAATGATGACACTGCTTCGCCGTAATATAGAGAGCACGGCTATTGATGACCCGTTGTACGAAAGGGCATAGAAATACAGAAAATCGGAAACCACCAGGAGGATCCCTATCAGATGAATGAATACATTCCAGGAAAAAACTGTTAAAGCTTTACTGCGCGGATACCAAACGAAAAAAACAAAAGGCAGCAATACAGGTACCATATAAACAGAATACCATGCCTGGATAAACACCCGGTCGTAATGACTGAAAAGAAACTTATCGTACAAACTGCTGGCAGCACCCAGGAGGGTGGCTCCGATGGCGGTAAAGATCCATTTGTTGCGAAAAAAATCAATGCCCTCTTTCCTGCCTGCCAGGATAAAATAGTAGAAAAATCCAAGTACTGTGACAATGCCAAACCACTGAACTGCCGTAAACCGCTCGGTGTAAATCAGCATGGCACCTATCAGGGTCCACATTGGGCCGGTGGAACGTATGGGGACAACAATAGTGAGAGGCAGCCGGCTCAGAGCATTATATGCCAAAAACCACGATGACCCTACCAGCATGGATTTATACAATGCCAGCAAATGTTCTTTCGGGCTTCCGGGTGGAATATACAGAAAGGCTCCCTGATGGATCACGCCGGTATGTGAGAATATAATAAAGGGCAGGAAGATAAGCGCCCCGGTAAGACTGGCCAGAAAAAGGACAGGAATGACCGGGTTGTTATTCAATACCTTTTTACGAATGGCATCATAGAATCCTAAAAAAATGGTGGAAAAAAGACCGTAAAAAACCCACATGCGCTACAAATTAAGCGCGAAGATAATAAAATGAGGAATTACAGCTATTTGACAGAGTCGGTCAATTCCAGCGGGGTCAGGTAAAATACGGGCATGAACGAGCCAAAGATTGCCTTAGGCAGGGAAGCTAATCGTTGCACTCCGCGCGGCAAATGCTGCAAACGCTCGCGTCTTTGACACGACCTTATCAGAGAATTATGATAAAGCATTACGGTATTACTAAAAAAATCAAAGTCGAATTGTTTTCTTTTATAGAAAGCCGCCAGGTCA
>Ga0307422_1001041_pt1 | contig 14603 bp, 15 predicted proteins | sample SalMarWE160290MG_FD_202153 | JGI IMG/M metagenome (GOLD analysis project Ga0307422, IMG submission 202153) | Salt marsh sediment microbial communities from the Plum Island Ecosystem LTER, Massachusetts, United States - WE1602-90 | ecosystem: Environmental > Aquatic > Marine > Intertidal zone >...
CTCCCTCCAGGCGCATCTGCCGAAACGCAGCGGGGCCGATCGCGGATCGGCGGACCGCGGACCCGGTGTCCGCGCCCGCTCCGTCTCCAGTCTGCCTCGGCCGCGTGGTACGCTCGCGCTCGCGCCGGTTGCCGCGGCACCGGCCGCGCGTTCGGGCGGGAGTAGCTCAGTCGGTAGAGCGTCAGCCTTCCAAGCTGAATGTCGCGGGTTCGAGACCCGTCTCCCGCTCCAAGCCCCCTTCCATGCTCCGGACGACACTCAGCCCTGGCGCTCGGATCGAGCCCGGGCCTGTGTCAGGCTGCTGCAACGCTCAACGACCATCTGACGAAGACCGCGGCGGTTCGGGTCTGGAGAAGAGCCTGGTCCCGTCATCGTTTCGGAGGCGGGAGATGATCGAGGCCTCGAACCACTCGAGCGCCTCCGCCACATCGAATTCGACGCCGGCCCTCAGGAGTGGTCGTACATCGTCGAAGATGCCGCGGGAACGCTTGGCTGCAACCTTGGCTCGCAGCTCTGGTGCGCTGTCGACACGGTCGCCGCCTCGGTCCATGTACGCGACGAGCAGCCGAACGATCTCCGCTTCGTTGATTGCCGCGTGTTTCCGCGACCACCATAGGTCGAAGAGATCACGGCCCTTGTCGCGCTGACAGACGGCCCGCAGTTTGGTTGCCAGCATTTCGTCGATGGGGTGAGTGGGCACTCGCACCGAGCCGCTCGCTGCCCGGTGGTGGACCCGGAAGCCCTTCTTGACGACATGCGCGAAGTGCTCGTGCGTGTTGATTTCTATCTTGAGCTTCCGCGTCGGTCCGCTCTCACTCTGGAAACGGAAGATCAATTTCGGAACCTCGCCGGTTTCGGCCCTGGGCTTGCCCAGCCAGGCTAGCTGCTTGCGGATGTGATTGAAGGTCGGACCGATGCCCTCAGGTTCGCGCTGTACGAGGTCGATGTCTTCCGAATAGCGAGCCGCGGGAGGGAGCCACAGCTTGTGGAGCGCGGTACCGCCGCGGAAGGCGAGGCGGTCGCAGAGGAATGGGTCCGAGAACAGATCGAGGAGGGCCCTCGTGATGATGAGGTCCTGCTCCACATCAGCCTCGTCCGCCCAAGGAGCGTGTTCGCGCCAGGCTAGGATGTCGAAGCGGGGGAGCATCAGTCTGGCTCGACCAGGGCGTTGACTATCACGCGCCATCGCGGATCGCGCTCGCCAGCCGCTGCGCTCCGGGGCACCAGTGGCGTCAGCTCGTGCGGTCTGCGATCGAGCCACTCGGCAAGAACGTCCGTGTGCGGGGAGTCGATCCTGTCCAGCAGATGGCCGAGCCGCTGGACCTCGGTGGCCCTAGGTCCCACGCGGAGAGCGTCCCGCCACCCCCTCCGGGTCCCGAGCGGAGCCAGATCGGGTATCAGGGAGGCAACGTTGTCCCATCCGGCAGCGCGAGATGGATACGCGACGAGATCGAGCATCGTCATTTCGGGGGTGGATACGCGAAGTGCACCGGTCGGTGTTGTCACCTCCACTACGGGTGCCAGCGACGCTCTCTTCCGAAGGACGAATTGGATGCGCTGGCGCCCAGCGACCTTCTGCCGAATCTGGCGGTCAACGACAATCTGCACTTCCTGGGGCGCCTGGGCACTAGCGCCGTGCTGGACCGCGGCCGTCAGGAGGCCCACATAGTAGGGCGCTTGGAGGAACTGGAGCATCGGTCCGATGAACCACCGCCAGGGCGGGGCACCATCATGCCGGTACTCTGGGGGAACGATCACGTAGAAGCCGCGGAGAGGCGACAGGAGCAGTGAGTCGCGCTGGGCACGAGCAAGGGCCGACAGCGTCGAGTTCAGACTGGCACTTCTGGAGCGACTGGCCTCGGCCAGGGTGAATGTCACCCGGCCTTGGCCGTACATTGAGTCGATCCAGTCTCTGACGGATGTCACATGACGAAAATGTCACTTCCTGGCAGTTTCGTCAATCCTCTTCCTCTTCCTCTTCCTCTTCCTTTTCCTCTTCCTCATGACCCTGATCCCTATCATCATCGAGCACGACGACACGATAACTGGACACCCTACGCTCACCCCTCTGAGCGTGATGCTGTAGCGCTCAGGCGTCCCGGCCTTCCAAGCTGAATGTCGCGGGTTCGAGACCCGTCTCCCGCTCCAGATCCCATTTCACGCCCAGCCCGCGCCGACGTTCCGTTGTCAGTCGAACCAGACTGGGCCGCCCGGGTTGCAACTGGAGTTGACGGTCTGGACGTAGCCCACGTCGGGCCTCCATTCGTCCAGGTTGTAAGTGTTTCGCCAGAATGCGAACTGCCAGTGGCAGATGAGCTGATCCCTCATCCCATTGAGGTTGCAGCACAGGCCACGATTCCTGTACTTCGTGTAGAGTTCGTCCCAGGCGAAAGCCCCGATGCCATAGGCACCGCCGTTCAACCTACCCCATGTTGTTGGCGAGACCTGGAGCGTCCAGCCGTACCCCGAGTGGTAGACCCAGGTCGCGTGATCGATCAGGTCGATGAAGAAGTACGGGTCAGCCACAATCGGATAGACGGAGGTCGAGGACGGCTCGATGGTCTGGACGAGGGTTGTACCGCGAACTGCGTAGCTCGTGGCCACCGACTGGCCTTTGGCGTCTCTCGCCCAAGGCGTGGCGACGCCTCCCAGCAGTGAGCCGTCCGCGCCCAGAATGAAGATCCCGCCGTCGTCGCGAGTCGTGAGATGAGCGCCCTTGGGCAGGTCCAGACTGTATGGGATCGAGCTGCCGGCCCTGGGGGACTGGAGGACGGCGGCCACTCGAACGGAGGCGCCGAACGCCTGCACCCCAATCCCTATGCCTCCAGTCGAGCCATAGACAACCGTCCCGTCGTCCGCCAGCGAGGCGGGACCGGACACTGCGCCCGCCAGGCTCAGGCCGACCGCCCGACCCGAGGAGCTGCTGCGCAGGACCACCTCTCCCGAGGCGTCGGCCGGCATCGACACAGCTGCTCCGGCAGAGAAGGCGCGGTCGGCTCCGCGGACGGCCAGAGTCCGCGCTTCGACCGCTGGTGGAGATACCTTGTTGATTGCCGACGCGACGTCGTTAGCGTCCCCGTCGCTCGCCTGGATCGGACTGGCTCCGATCCAGAGGATGAGGCTGATCGCCGTCGCGAACGCGGCGGCCGCCCGAAGATGGTTCACGTCGTTCCTCCTCGTTGCGAACGCTACTCGAAAGGCGCAAGCAGGGAGGGGTCGGCAGTCGACGCGGCCGCGGCCGACTTGGATGGACCCGACGGGGCGACGGATACAGCGTAGTAGTCCTTGGCGACGAAGGGCGCGCCGATGTCGCCTAACGCCACCAGGCCCGCCTGCCTCGCAGGATCGCTCCCGAACACGACGATGTCGTAGCTGGTGTCGCCGATGCTGCAGGTGTAGTGCCAGGTCCCCCGGGTGCCGGCCGGATCGAGCGATTCGAAGTTGCCGCAGTGGGCCTGGCTCGCGACCGAGTAGCCGAGGTTCTCGGCCTGCGTGCTGTCGGTCGGCTTGGTATCGAGCGGAACGATCGACGGACCCGCACAAGATGCAGCAGCTAAGGCCGCAACCATCGCAATGGCGACTGGAAGTCTCCCCAGCGCAGTCCTCACACCCTGCTCCCTCATGGCTGCTGCCAACACCGAGCGAGCCTAACCGCGACAGGGCGGCGGGTCGATAGGGCGTCTGCCGTAGCCTCCGCGTGCCGTCGCAATGGGGCCAACGACGACACGATAACTGGACACGTTACGCTCGCCCCTCTGAGCGTGATGCTGTAGCGCTCAGGTGCCCCGGCCTTCCAAGCTGAATGTCGCGGGTTCGAGACCCGTCTCCCGCTCCAGATCCCGTTTCGTGCTCAGCTCGATACTCAGCCTGCTCCGGCTGCCTTCCGAGTAGGCTGCCTGAGCAGGCGGCCCGACCCTTGCCATCCACCGAGGAATTGCAGGGGGCGGGGCCCTCCTCCTGCTCCTCCTGCCCCTGTAGGGCCTGATGAAGCGCCTCAAGCTCAGGCCGCTCGACCACCCCTTCCTCATCGTCCTCCTTTTGATGATGATCATCTTCTTCGTCTTCGTCACCCTCTTCTTCGTACAACCCACCAGTGCGCACATCTCTCTCGCAGAATGCGGCTCAGTGCTTCGACGTTGGGACTCATGCCCGCTCTCTTGCCGGCGAGTGGATCCTTGAATATGATGGGCCCTTATTCAAGGTTGTTTATCGAAGCATAAACATGGAACTCAGGGAGCAAAGGATGCCGAGGCCAATCGAAAGGATCTGGGAGCCGTCTCCCGAAGCCTACGGGCCGAGATCTTCCCGAACTCCCTTCCGCTACTCGGCGTTCGTGCCAGATCCCATTCGCGAACTGGAGACGCGCCTTACAGACAGCGTCGTCGCGGAGATGGAAGCAGCCGCAGTCGGAGTCCGCGAGCTACAGTCCAGCCCCACGTTCCGTGGTCTTGAGGTCGTGGGTCGCCAGCTCTTGCGGACCGAAGCTCTTGCCTCGAGCCGGATCGAGGGCCTGGAGATGAGTCAGCGGCGCATCGCCAAGGCTTTGGCGACCGATGAGGACCGAGACGAAACGGCGCGAAGCGTAGTTGCCAACATCTCCGCCATGGAGTTGGCTGTGAGGATCGCGTCAGAAGCACGGGTCCTAACCCTCGACGATGTGCTCTCGATCCACGACCGACTGATGGTCCTGCCAAGGGAGAGGCGCTTTGCAGGCAGACTTCGAGACGTCCAGAACTGGATCGGCCAGGAAGACTCGCCACGCAACGCAGAGTTCATCCCGCCTCCTGAGGGGCGGGTCCCTGAGCTCATGGCCGACCTCGTCGGGTATCTCAATCGCGACGGTCTATCGCCGATTGCCCAGGCAGCGATAGCCCATGCCCAATTCGAAACCATCCATCCCTTCGTTGATGGCAACGGACGTACGGGCAGGGCCTTGATCCACATTGCGCTGCGAAGGGGCCGTGTCGCCAACCGCATCGTGCCGCCAGTCTCTGTTGTCCTTGCCACCAACAGGCGCCGATACGTCGAGGGTTTGACCGCGTATCGCGAGGGGGATCTGAACGCATGGATCCTGTTCTTCGCGAGATCGCTCTCGGATGCGGCCTCAGCGTCGAAGCGATTGGGCATCAGCTTGAATGAGCTCGAGGCTCGGTGGTTGGAGTCTGTCCGGCCGCGGCGAGGATCAGGAGCTGCCAGCCTAATAGGCAGCCTCGCCGCTCATCCGATGCTCACCGTGAACACAGCTCGGGAGACCATTGGAGGGACTTTTCAGTCCGCTAACATGGCGATCGGCCGCCTGGAGGCCGCCGGGATTCTTCGGCCGGTCCGGGGCGATTGGCGACGGAATCGGCTTTGGGAGTGTCCCGAGATCCTGGCGCTGCTGGACGAATTCGAGGCCCAATCGGCGCTGCCTACTCGTGCTGCTGAGCCGCCTCGTCCCGCCCCTCGCCCACCTGGGGGATCCGCCCTCCGGCGCCAGTGAGGCAGTCTGCATCCGAGCTTCCCACGACACGATAACTGGACACGCTACGCTCGCCCCTCTGAGCGTGATGCTGTAGCGCTCACGCTCATCGGCCTTCCAAGCTGAATGTCGCGGGTTCGAGACCCGTCTCCCGCTCCACTCACCGTTTCACGCTCGGGACGACACTCAGCCTGCGAGGGGTCTCCTCAAGAAGGCCGTGGGTCGTGTGCCACAACGCTCAGCCTTGCCCAGACAGGTCTCCATCGATTTCGACCACTGAGATCGCGTCCGCGCCCGCGATGGCAAAGCGACGATTGGCCGAGTCCAGCGCCGTTGGCGGAACGCGCATTGCCAGCGTGACGAAGGAGTCCACCTGGGTCCCGCTGTCGATCTCCGGCCAGCTAGCGATCACGCAGCCGGTGCTCAGATCGATCAGTTTCGGATGTCTGTAGAGGCTCACGCAGCGGTTCCGATCGATTGCCATCACGGTTCCGATCGGTTCACGCATGGTCACCTTCGACAGCCAGGTCTGGTCGGGAATGGACCACAGGCCCAGCATGTGCGTCGGGGCATCCAAATCCTGGTCTTCCGGATCTCTCGGATCTTCCGCGTAGCAAGCCACAAGCAGACAGTCGTCGCCCACATAGGCGACGGACCCGACTTCCCACCGTCGAGGTCACTGTAGCTCCAGCTGACTAGGCCGCCTTCATCTAGCAGTTCCGGTCGAGCAAGAGCTTCCGAGAGGTCATAGACCATGACGCTGCTGGTGGCGCCCCAGAACCATCCCGAGCTGACGAGGTAGATGTTGTCAGGAGTCACCGAAAGCCGAGAGTGAAAGAAGTCGTATGTCTCGGATCTCGACTTGGTCGGGCGGGCGCTCAGTGACTGGCCCGTCTCCGCGTCCTCGATTTCGAGCCTTTGGTAGGAGTCGGGGCAGTGGATCAGTAGATCCTTGCCATCCACGCTCGCCAGTGCCACCGGGTACTCGTAGCGGTTGGCGTAGTAGAAGCTGCGATCTATCTCCCGAACCGGCAGGCCACTTCTCGTGATGACGAGCCCCTTGGTGCCTTCGTTGACATACAGCACCGAGTGCTCGCCACTCGGCGAGACAGTGGCCCGATCGAAGGAGTAGGCGTATTGGAAGCCACCGGAACTAGAGCTGCCGTCGAGCCGATAACGGACACCTCCACTCGCCAGGTCGACAAGTTCGTCGCCTCGCCACAGGAGCGAGCGAACACCTGCGGCCGGAATTCGAGTAACGCGCCCGACGGACTGAGGTCTGGGTTCCATCCGCCCTCCATGCCGCCGTCGGCCGGGTAGCCTGCTCCGCGGCTGGTCCTCCTAGCTTAGCGTGAGGTCCTGCCCGGGCGGCGAGATGGACGACACGATAACTGGACACGTTACGCTCGCCCCTCTGAGCGTGATGCTGTAGCGCTCACGCTCACCGGCCTTCCAAGCTGAATGTCGCGGGTTCGAGACCCGTCTCCCGCTCCAGCACCTTTCACGCCCAGGGCTGCCCTGGCGAGATCAGTCGGGCACCCACTGCGTGACCCAGAGGCCGTGGGCGATGAGGCGATAGCCGCTGCCGTCGGGGTGGGCGACGAACGTGACGTAGGTGCTGTCGTCGTCGCCCCGGGAGCGAGTGACGGCCAACCAGCTGCCGTCGGGCGACCAGACTGGCGTCCCCGAATAGCCGTGGTCCGTGATGAGTGTCGCGCCGGTACCGTCCACCGCCGCGACATACACGTCATCGACCTCGGCGTTGTTCGGATACGGGTACGTGATTCGCAGGAAGGCGAGCTTCGTGCCGTCGGGTGAGAACTTCGGGCAGCCCATGCGGTCTTCGTAGGTCACGCCATCGAGTATCTCGGTCGCTCGGACGCCGGCTTTGCCGGGCGTGAGCTCCGCCAGCTGAGTCCCCGATTCATCGACGATCAGAAGTCGCTGGTTCGGCGATCTCCCACCGTCGTCGGCCGTGACCGCCAGACGATCGCTTCGGGGCGACCAATCCAGCCCGGCGTAGGCGTCGACCTTGTTACGGACGACCTTCTTCGACCCGTCGACACCCCAGATTTCCAGCCGGCCTTCATAGTCGGGTGCGTCACCGTTCACAAGGACGGCGAGGCGGCTGGAGTCTGGCGCCCAGACGAAGTCCTCGACCCTGTTGCCGAGGTCGATATCGCCGCTGCCATCCGGCCTGATGACATGAAGGGCAAAGCTGTCGGCAGGCGTGGGCCCGCTGGAGGTGTAGGCGAACCAACGTCCGTCGGCCGAGGCCGTTGGCATCCCGGGCATGTCCCAGGCCTGCCACGAGGAGCCCCGCCGGTCGGTCCGCCAGAGGACACTGGTGCCGGAGGTGGAGCCGGGGCGCGGCCGGGAGGCGATGACCGAACCATCTGATAGCTCCTTCAGGTTTTCGACCCGTTCTCCCTCTCCGGCCACTCTCATCAGCGTTCCTTGAGGCTCGATGAACCAGCCCTGGTCGTCGCCGATTCCGATCAGGCTGCCCTGATGCCGCCACGCCGCACCCTCCAGACCGACGGTGTCAGCACAGACATCGCTGTAGCTAAGCGGCGGAATCGTCCCACCCGGGGTGGGCATCGGCGGTCCCTCGTTCGATTTGACGACGGGCGGGCCGCTCGCGGGGAGTTCGATGGTCGCCGCACCCCGAAGCGTGACACTGCCCAGAGACGTGCAGTCTCTCGGGTCGGTGAACTCGATCGTGATGTCGATGTCGGTGAACGCGTAGCCGGCGGAATCGTAGGTCGAGTGAGCGCGTATCTCCGTGCCGGACAACCCCGACCCGGAAGGTTCGCCCAGGCTGAGCGAGACGAGCACGGTATGGTCGGTGGAGTTGATGAGTCGGGTAGTGCTCATCACGGCCGGCCCGTAGCTCGGGACGTAGACGGCCGGCCACTGACTACCGCGTGGCCAGACGGCGCCGGCCAGGACGGCAAGGACGACAACGAACAACGCAATCAGCGGAATCAGCGATGCAGGCCAATCGTCCATGATCCAGCCCCGGAGTCGCCCCGCCAGCCTCTCGAGTCGCTCTCGCATCCCCATGCCGTCGATGCTAGCCGAAGGTCGAGGCTCGCTGCCCGCCTGGTCAGCGGCGTAGCGCCTCCAGCAGGCGGACGGCTATGGCGTCGAGGTCCGGGTTATCGTCGTGTCCTGAGAGATGCACGGCATGCTCGTCCACGGTGAACCAGATCATTGTCGCCGGGGGAACTCCGCGGGGCGCGAACGGAGCGGTCCGGGCTGGGATGTCGCCGACCGTGCGGTCACGCCATCGGCCACCGCGACCCTCCACGTATGACCGGTACGCCGCGGCGAGGTGGTCGCGGTCTACGCCGGGGACTCGGTGGACCCACAAACACGGGTTGGCATGCTCGGCCAGGCCATTGACTATGTGCACATCCTTCGCTGGAACGCCGAGTGTCCGCAGGGTGCGATTCAGGGTCGAATCGCCATAGCCACGAGCACTGGCCGACGACATCCGCATCGGCGTTCCGGCAGCGGCGGCGACGAGCGCCTCCAGGTCCTCGTCCACATGGGTTGGCGGGATCTGATCGACCCTGATGATCTTCGATCCGGTGAGTTGTGAGAGGGCGGCCATGATGTCATCGACGCTGGAGCCCGGCGGAAGTGGCTGTATCTCCGGAAGCTCGATACTCGCCGCCATGTCGGCGAGACCCGGCTGCTTCCAGACGGCATTCGGGCTCTTCGGTCCGGGCCGGCCCGCCGCGAGCCACTGCTCGTAGGCAGCGTCGATCCGGCGTTCGATTCGCGCTTGGTGCTCGGGATCGTCGGAGACGCCGTAATCGGGCAAGGCTCCGAACTCGGCGTCGAAGTCGGCTCCATAGCCGGACGGGTAGTAGGCGGCCAGGAAAGCCGATGCTTCGCGCTTGAGCATAGAGCTGAGCAGCTGTCCGTCGACGAGGTCGCGCAGATCGTTAGGCCGGATGCTCCCGCTGGCGATCTCCCGCGACATCGAAGCGGAGAAGGTTCTGGCGTTCATAAGGTCGTGCCGGACTAGCCACACGAACATGAAGCCGATGTGCGTGAAGGCGTTCTCTACCGGTTGACCTTTCGCCGCGGCATCGCCGTCGTGGAAATCGACGTCGTCGAACTTGGTCATCTGGCTCCCTCCTCTGCCAAGGTTCATCGACGGTCGCGCCGCAGCGGCGCTCAGCCGACTCAGTTCTGCTTTCGGGCCCGCATCGCCGGCCATCCAGGAGTGCCGTCGCGCGCCGTGACGGATGTGATGGTCGTGCCCAGTCGAGACGCAAGGCCCTCGACGGCCTCAATCACTGTGGGCTCCTCCCGTGGGCGATAGCTCAGGGCAACATCGGCTTGTTCGGCGACGCCACGATTCCCGAATCCGCCATGCGAACGGACGACAGCCGGAGCAACTTGAGCCAGCAACTCATCGTGCGACATGAGTGGCGCCAGCTCGCGGCCCATGGCGGCCATCCAAGGGTCGATCTCCATCTCGGGGGGCACAAGGGCGAAACGACCGGGCTCCAGCGTCGGTGCGAACGCGACCGTGACCTCACACGTCCTGCCGCTCCACGGATAGTTCTCAGTCTGGGGCAGGAAACTGACGTTGCCGGGTTCGAAGGGCTCGACCTCCGCGAACCCGAGGTTTCCTGTCAGCCATCGACGGACGAACTGGACGAGCCCGATCGGGGCCTCGTCGGCCCAGCCGTCGCGATGGCCGTGGATCGCGATCCACCAATCGTCGGGATCTCCCCTCGTCAACCATCCGACCGTCCAGCCGATGCCCGTGCCACCCAAGGGCAGCCAGCCGCCCGGGGCCGGGAAGGCCGGCCATGAGGGCTCGAACTGCGGGAACTTCTTCTTCATGCCGAGATGGCTGTCGATCTCCCACTGAATGCTCTCGACGAACGTCCGCTCGGGATGAAGCGCCTGCGGGATCTCGAGCTCTCCGAGGCCGGAGACGAAGAAGCCGGAGCCGTAGAGGTCCACCAGCCCCTTGAAATCGGCTGGGGGAGAGAAACCGTTCTCCTGTTCGAACCGATCCCAATCGACTGGGACGCCAAACGGCTCGGCGGGTGGAGGTGCAATTGTGCGGATGAATGTCAGGTCCGTCTGCCAGTCCTTCGACATGCTCGACCCCTCTTCGCTGGCCGCCACACCGTAAGCGTAACAACCGACCAGCGGATATCGAAGACACGATAACTGGACACGCTACGCTCGCCCCTCTGAGCGTGGTGCTACAGCGCTCACGCTCCGCGGCCTTCCAAGCTGAATGTCGCGGGTTCGAGACCCGTCTCCCGCTCCACTCTCCCATCTTGTCGATACACTGCAGTCGCTCACTGCGCAAGAGGGGACAAGTCGAAGATGGGCGGCTCGTGTTTCAGTTTCCTGGCACATCGGCGGCGGTGCCAGCGCCGAAGGACATCGACGCCGCTGGCGACCCTGCGCGGCATCGGGCTAGCAGGCCTCCTGGCGCTCACCGGCGCCGCAGGCTGCACTAGCGCGGCTCAGAGCCCCAGCACCGAACCGACCCAGACGGCCAGCCCGAGTCAGGCGCCCACAGCCAGCATCGCCGTGAGCCCGTCGAGCCTGCTAGCCGTCGGCTGCGGTCCCGCCGCAGCTGTGACGATGCCCACCGACAGCGATCCGACCCTTCTGGCCTTTGGGCAGCCCGCGGAGGGTCCGCTCGAGGGTCTCGTTGTGACCCCGAGAGACCCACGCGTCGAGGCATTGCTCGAAGCCCTCGTTCCGGCGCAGCCGCCCGCGGGCTCAACTCTTCAGAGGTCGTTGCTGTTGCCCTGGACGGCCACGGGCGCGACCGATGAAACGAAACTGCTGCTCGTCTACGCGCCGTCGAGCACCGATGGCTTGAGCGCCGAGGAGATCATTGGCGCGGGCGGTTGGTTCCTCGCGGAAGAGCCCGCCCGAGGACACGACGCTCTGTCGATCCAGAGGACGCTAGACTCATACGGGCCTGGAGCAAGCCGCGGCTACGCGATGGTCCAGGTCGGACCGTACCAGGGCATCCTCATCCACGAGTCTGCGCCCACCCCGCTCGGCCGGCCCTATGGGCTCCATTGGTCTGATGGCGCCCGCGACCTGTCGCTCAGGGCAGCTGCCCCGTCGAACCAGGTGATCGACTTCGCCCGGTCCCTCTACTGTCACTAGCCCGGCTTGATGCCGCACCTGCGGATGTGACCGACGGGCGACGACACGATAACTGGACACGCTACGCTCGCCCTCCTGAACGTGATGCTGTAGCGCTCAGGTGCCCCGGCCTTCCAAGCTGAATGTCGCGGGTTCGAGACCCGTCTCCCGCTCCAGATCCCGAGCTGACCCGGCGCTGGAGCGGGTCGCATTGGATCGCTCTTCGGGGTCAGCGCGGCGCAGGCGCAGGGGCGGACTCGTCGAGAGGATCGCCCCGAAGGTCGATGCAGCCGTCACAGCATCGAGCAGGCCGCCGTCATTGCGCTGTCTGAACGCGCCAGAGGGGAAGAGCGTCGTGGAAGCGGTTCGAGTTGACTTCTGCTTGGCTGCCAGCGGGGACTCTCTCATGGCCGTTCGCACCAGATACCAGTCCCCCGCAGGATCTGCAGGGGGAGCGACCTCATCTTCCATGTAGCCTGTGAGGCGGGGGATCCAGAATGAGCACTTCGCATTTCGTCCTGTTCGGGCATCGGCCGGGCCTGCGCCGGAGGGCATCGAACCAGGTTGCGCCTCTGCGCGGCTTGGGGCTTGCAGTCCTCCTGGCGCTCACCAGCGCCGTCGGCTGCGCCAGCGCGGCTCAGAGCCTCAGCACCGAGCCCAGCGACATGGCCAGCCCGACTCTGGCAGCCACGCCTACGCCGACCCCCACGCCGACCCCCATCCCGAGCCCGACGGGCGCCTTCGTCGCCACCGGTGACATGACCCATGCCCGTGGCGCGGCCATGGCCACGCTGCTGGCGGACGGCAGAGTGCTGATCGCGGGCGGCTACGACGAAAGCGGCACCGCCGGCTTCGACGACCCATCCGGCCAGTACGTCTTCGTCCCAATCACCCCGTACGTTGCCTCGGCTGAGCTGTACGATCCCTCGACGGGGCAGTTCACGCCGACTGGATCGATGACCACGACTCGGGCAAGGGCCCTGGCAACGCCTCTCGCCGACGGCCGCGTCCTGATCGCAGGCGGAGACGGCTGTCTCGACCCAGCCAAGTGCACGTTCGAAGACTGGGCTGGCGAGACCGCCCTCGAGTCGGCCGAGATCTACGATCCAGCAACCGGCGAGTTCACGCCCACCGGCTCGATGTCCGAACCTCGTCGGTTCGGCTCCGCCGTGCTCCTGGCAGACGGCCGCGTCCTGGTCCTTGGCCCGTACAGCCGTCTGATCGAGGTCTACGACCCCGCGACAGGTGAGTTCACCCAGGCCGGCACCCTTGAGAACGTCTACACGGGTGTGGCAGCAGAGAACTACTCGGGCGCGACCGTCTTCTACACGGGTGTGAGGGCAGTCCTTCTGCCCAACGGCAAGGTGCTCGTGGTGGGCAACAGGCTGGCGGCAAACAACACCATGGCCGGTCCGCGCGCCGAGCTGTTCGACCCGGAGAGCGGCCTGTCGAGTTCGATCTCGGCCTCGTTCCCATCAAGCTCTGTGCCAGGCAGTGCGCGAGTGCAGGCGGCGATCGTGCTGCAGGATGGTAGGGCTCTCATACACATCTTCGACCTGGACTCGCGGGTCAACCACCTGATGACCTACGACTCCGTGACGGGGACCTTCACTCAAGCGGGGTCGTTCCAGGGCCCTGAGGGGCGCTTTGGCCCTGAGGGCTGGCTTCCGGGGACTGTCACTCTGATGCGCGACGGCCGAGTGTTGTTCGCGGGGGGCACGCTCGAGGAAGTGGATAGCGTCTACGCCGGCCTGGCCGGTCTGTACGACCCGGCCACTGGCTTCGGGGTGCTCAGCTCGAAGATGATCCAGGGCCGCACCGACCAGATCGCGGTGGCGCTACAGGACGGCACGGTCTTGATCGCGGGCGGGATTCACCTGGCACCCACCGATTCTGCCGAGCTGTTCAAGGCCTAGGCTGCGGGACGAGATACCGAATCCGCCTCGGCGCTCGGGGCGACCGCCAGTCCTTCGGCATCCGGCCACGACACGATATCCCGAGCCCGACTGGCACGTTCGTCACCACCGGCGACATGACCCATCCCCGTGCCGAGGCCACAGCCACGCTTCTCGCGGACGGAAGGGTGCTGATCGCAGGCGGATACGACTGCATCGGCATCCCGATCTTCCAGGACCTCGCCTCGGCTGAGATCTACGACCCTTCGACCGGAACCTTCGCCGCAACCGGGTTCCGGTGTATCGATGTAGTGGTGCGGCCGCCACAGCCGCGCTCGGTCAGGGAGTCGCGGGCTGCCAGGGAGTGGCGGCGTCGGCGCCCTTCGTAACCACCACGAACGAGTCGGCGGAGGCGGGCAGCCACGGTCCCGTGGTGCCGTCAGGCCACTTGACGCGGACCTGGACGTCGATCGCCGCGCCGAGGCCGAAGTGGATCCAGCCCAGCTCGCCGCTGGAGTGCCCGCCGCCCACGTTCAGCTCGCGCCGCCAGGTCTTGTCGCCCGCCTGTACCTCGATCCACGCCCCGATCGCGTCGGTGTTCGGAGCAGGCTGCGAGAGCTTGACGTCCAGCCAGTGGCCCATCGGCGCTGGATTGGCCGCGTCGCCCGTGCCCACGTTGCGCCACAGCTTCGCCGGGGCCTGATAGAACATCTCGACCAGGTCCAGCTGGCCGTCCAGGTTGAAGTCGGCCAGCGCCGCGCCCCGCCCCCTGTCGAAGTCGACGATCCCGGCCGCCTCAGCCCGATCCACGAACGTACCGTCCGGCTGGCCCAGGAAGAGGGCGCTCGGATCCTTCGAGGCGTATTCGGGCACCACGCTCGGGTTGCCCTTCGTGATGAGGAGATCGACGAAGCCGTCGTTGTTGACGTCCTGGAACTCGGGGTGCCAGGAGGTAGACGGCAGGACGTCGTCCCCGGCGCCGGGGCGGGCGGACGTCACGCCCATCTTCAGGGCGATGTCGCGAAACTCCGGCCGGCCGGGCCCGCCGGCCAGCTCCTGGAGCCTGTTGTCGGCCTGGCTCGTCAGGAAGTAATCGG
>Ga0307422_1001043_pt1 | contig 14599 bp, 11 predicted proteins | sample SalMarWE160290MG_FD_202153 | JGI IMG/M metagenome (GOLD analysis project Ga0307422, IMG submission 202153) | Salt marsh sediment microbial communities from the Plum Island Ecosystem LTER, Massachusetts, United States - WE1602-90 | ecosystem: Environmental > Aquatic > Marine > Intertidal zone >...
GCTCTTTGCTTAAGTTTTTTGCCAGAGCAAATCCGGTCCGCATGGTATCAATCGCGCTATCATACCGGCCCTGGGCTATTTCAGAGTGTATCTGAAGCGTCAGGATAAACGCTATGTTGCGATACTGAGTCAACTTTTGTAAAGCATCGTAAGTCCAATCGCATCGTTCGCATCTGGCGGCCTGTTCGAGCAGTTGGTAAGTCGGTTTGAACTTCTCCAGAACTGTCTGCACCTGTTTTTGAGGAAATTTATCCAGCGGAGTTTTGCGCCATTGATTGATTTGGTCTATATCGAGGTTTTGTGGTAAAGATTCGATGGCTTTTATATATAGTGGTGCAGCACCGGCTTCAATTAATTCCTCGGCTTTCGGTAAAAGCTGGTATTTCTGGGCAGATTCTGTTGCCTTGGATGGGTAAAGTGTCATTTTAACCGGAGGTAAAGCTCGTGCCGCGTATGTGTTGGAAATCATCAATAAAGAAATCGCCAGAAAGATTGCAGTGGATTTTACTGATCGGCAGGTAAATGTTTCTATATTACATTGAGATGTTGCCATTTAGTTATGTATCCTTTATTGTCTTAGTTTGATTTCATATCGTACCGCATCTCTGTCTTCTGAGCCTTCGGTGCCTTCCAGTTCAAGGACTGCTTCGGGACCGGTACTTTTATATGAAAATGATTTTTTTGTCACAGGGTCATCAGGGATTGTAAGCTCAGTGACGTCACTTAGTTTTTCGGGAAGTTTGCCGTTGTGAGAGCCGGCATATAGACGCAATGCCTCAATGCATTGCAATGCGACAATTTTACGGTCAACATGATTCATCATTTTGCGAATCCTGTCATGTGCAGGTTTCAACTGTTTTTCAAACTGTTTACGTAGCAAAATGTTGTAGTTTTTGAGATTATCAGTTTCGATTTTGATCGCTTTATTTATATCAACAAGTGGTTGAGGTAAATCCTTTAATGCCCAATAGAGATTCGGTGCATTATCGGATTGAATGAACTGTTCAATCCTGCTTATATTCAGCGCCGCTATGGCAATACTGACCATTCCCTGAATCAAAGTGGGGGCTTCTCCCAGATGTTTTGCTATTGTAAGAGATGTCTTTAAGGTCTCGATGGCCCGGTCATATTGGCCTTGTGCAATTTGGAGTTTGGTTTGTACATCGAGTACGAAAGCAAGTTGTCTGTATTTGCTTAGATCATCCATCACTTGTTGTTGGGCCTGCTCTGGTTTTATGAAAGGCCAGTTGCACTGTTTGCATCTTGCAGCCTGAGAGACCAAATCTAAAGTCGGTTTGAGATTTTTCAGAGCTGATTCGACCTGTTCGACAGGTAGCTGGTCGGGTGGCAGGCTCCGCCAATCGGAGAATTGTTTAGATTGGAAATCAGGAAATGATTGGATTGCTTTTTGATATAAAGGGACTGCATCTGTATCGGTTTGCTCTTCGGCCGAAGGTAAAAGCCTGTATTTCTTGGCGGCTTCTGTTGTTTTAGATGGACTAAGCGTCAACTCAATCCATGGCAGGGCTAGTTTTGCGAATGCCGAAGATGTAATCAGTGACAAAATAATAATAGTTGTAATTGAGCGTTTCATTTTATCTTTCTAAAATAAAATTAAGCGTCATTTTCCTGATTAATATATCTGTGACATTATTTTTCCATGTCCATTTTAAGAGGAAAATCCGCAAACTTTGTTGAGTTCATCCTGTGTTGTAAGGCCGTCATTTATTAATCGCTGGCCATCGGTCAGCATGTTTGCATGTCCCTTGCTCATGAGCAGGGTCTCAAGTTCTTCAAGGTCTGCTTTAGCCAGAATGGCTTTTCGCAAATCGCTGTCTAATTGGACCATTTCCGCTATAAGAATTCTACCTTTATAGCCTGTATTAAAGCATTCATCGCATCCTGCCGCCTCGAACGAATCTGCCTGTTCGGATTTCTTCTTGCATCTCTGGCAAAGCTGTCTGACCAGTCTCTGGTTTAAGACTGCTGATATACTTGAAGTGACCTGGTAAGGCTCGATACCCATCTCAAGCAGTCTCAGGAATGCACCTGCAGGTGTGCCGCTGTGCATTGTGCTCATGAGTAAGTGTCCGGTTAGTCCCGCTTCGATGGCGATCTTAGCGGTCTCGGCATCCCGAATTTCCCCAATCATTAAAACTTGCGGGTCCTGCCTTAGCAGTGACCTCAGTGCCGTAGGGAAAGTCATCTTGCCATGCGGCGTAATCTGCGTTTGTGTTGCACCTTCAATCTTGATTTCAACGGGATCTTCGAGAGTCACCACACTTTTACCGGGGTAGTTTTTGAGAATATGTCTTAAAAGTGCAGCTAATGTTGTGCTTTTACCGCTACCGGCGGGGCCGGTTAACAATAAAACTCCCATATTCTTGGCGGCAATTTGTTTTAAGGCTGTATATAACTGATTTGAAAAACCTAATTTCTTTAGTTCCATTAGCTCTGTGTTGCTGTAGAATAATCTCACAACCGCTCTTTGGCCGTGAATTGTAGGAAAAACTGCAAGCCGCTGGTCTGTTACCTGGTCGTTTTGACTTTTATTGATTTCAATTCGGCCTTCTTGGGGTATGTCATTACGATAGGTTAATAGCCCACCCAAAACTTTCAGTCTTGCTATTATGTTGTCGGATAGAGACTTGGGGAGTTTTTCGACGGTATTAAGAACGCCGTCGAGCCGATATTTTACTGCTAATTCAGCTCCGGTGGGTTCGAAATGGACGTCGCTTGCTCCGAATTTTACGGCCTTACTGAGCAGGTCATCAACGATATATACGACATTCTCAGCCTGGGCTTGTTTGTTGTAAGTGCTTTTTTTAGAATTACTTATGTCCATATCAATGTGGTTTTATGAAAACTTCCTATTTTCCAGTTCTTCAATTTAAAACCAAGACGCAATGAGTACCTTAAACGTTACGTGAGAAAGCAATATTTTTTAAACATTTAAGTGATTTTTATGTTAACATATTGTGTATTGCTGCGTCTTAACAAACAGAACAAGATTATATAATCGAAACGGACATTTATGCTTGGTAAGGCCGTAAGCTGTGGGGCATTGTGGGATTTTATTGGTTCTGAGGCTATAGCTAAAGACCAGAAATGGATATTATCCACAATGCAGAAATATGGGCAGGAGTTAGTCACTATGCTCTGGCGCATCCTGGGTAATGAACAGGATGTATGTGATGCCTACCAGGATACTTTTTTACAATTAGCACATTATGAAGGGGGGCGAAAACCCGACTATGTTAAAGCTTATGTTTTCCGCGTGGCAAATAACGTAGCGATAACAATGTTGAGACGTAGAATAGCTGAGAGGAAAAGATTATCCAATTCTACTGTACGGACGATTGAGCATTCACCAGTTAGAGAGCTTGACTCCAAATATCTTCAGGAAGCTTTAAGAGATTATATGGCACAATTGCCTGAATATCTCAGGAATGTCATCACGCTGCGAGACCTGGCGGAATTATCCTATGCAGAAATAGGAAGGATATTAGGTATATCAGCAGGGACGGCGAGGGTATATAGATGTAAGGCAATCCAGTTATTGGCCGTTTGGATGGGAAAAGAAGAATAAAAATGGTAACTTCAAAAATAAAGAAAAAGACATCTTTGAGCAATAGATCAAATAAAAGAAACACCAACCAGTGTAAACGAATCAGGAACTGGTTATATTCGGCTTTAAGCAGGCATATTAACTCCGAAGCGGACTGGGTGCAAAATCATATTGCTAATTGTCCGAGGTGCCGGAAGAGATTCATATCATGCAGTAAAGTCAATCTTGCTTTGTCTTTCATCACGTCTCAGCCACTGAATTTGAGTTTATTAAGGCGCGCTAATGAACAGACTGTTAATGTGCTAAAACATAGTCTGCGTGAAGCGCCCAAGGCCTGCAAACTCAAGCAAATACAACCTGAGCCAAAACTGTTGCAGAGATGGTCTAAACATTTGCAGCCTGTAGGTAATTTAGTCGCTTGTGCTGCGATACTGCTTCTTATGAAAACCGGCATTTTTTCATCTATTGATGGTTTTCAGACCAGAGGGCAGAAGGTAATCAGACAATATTATGTCAACCAGGTGGGTGAAGACCTGGCAGAAGAGCTATTCCCAACCGATTCAATACATTCATCTTAATTGAACACCGATTGATTAGTATTGCCATAAGGTCTTATTAACCAGTAGGTTAGGTGTTCTATGCGGTGCTTTGAGCTATCAGTATAAAAAAGGGGGGTGCAGTCAAGTCGACCTCAGATTTTCCCGATAAATATTCCGGGAAGCTCGTCTTACTTCTCTGTCGTGTATGCTCAACTCAAAGTCCTATAGGACGTTGAAAAAAAGCCGTTTTTCTGGCTTGAGCTGATTTGATTGACCAAATTTTATTACTTATATTTTATTTACCATGGCACGGATTTTCGGATTTAAAGCAAAAGTTCAGTCAGCAGGACTGAATCCCGTTGATGACTATCCTGAAGATGAAGGTCTCGAGGAAATAAGCGGCCTTTCGCAACTGTATTCTCCTGAGCAGGATTCTACCGTTCATATACGAGATATTGCAGATGTGCTTCGCGAAATGGGCAAGATTTCCGAGGAACAGTTATCTGAACTAAGAGATATACAGCAAAAAACAGATGATGATATCTGTAAGATAATCATTGAAAAGAACCTCGTAGGTGAGCCGGATATTTCAATGGCCCGGGCGAGTCTTTACGGATTTGAGTTTCGAAAGATTGAGCAGGACCAGGTGGATGAACAGGCATTTTCTAAATTGAAGCTTGACTATATCAAGAGCAACAGGATTATGCCTATAGCTATCAACGGCGAGAACCTTGTGGTAGCAACAAGCCATCCGGGCGACCTATTTGTTATTGAAGATGTTAAAAGACAAACTCAGATGAATATCGAGATAGTTGTTTGCCAGGATGAAGATATAGATGGCATCTGTGATCTTTTGAATGATCAGAGAATCGATTACGATCTCGATGAGATCATTAGTGATATGACCGACGTGGAAATTGTTCATGAAGAGGTGGTAATTTCCGAAGACCTTGAAAAAATGGCGGGCCAGTCACCTGTCATTAAATTTGTGAATTACCTGATAAGTAACGCAGTTCATGAGGAAGCCAGTGACATTCATATTGAGCCCAAGGAAAAGTACATGAGGACTCGTAACCGCATAGACGGTGTGCTTTTCGATATGATGCAGTCGCCGTTAAAGATGCATCCCGCGATTGTCTCACGTATTAAGATTATGGCTAATCTTGATATTTCTGAAAGGCGATTGCCACAGGATGGGAAAATAAAGGTTTCCATCGGCGGCAGAGCAATCGATTTGCGAGTCTCGACGTTACCGACAAATTACGGGGAAAAAGTGGTTATTCGTGTTCTGGACAGCAGAGGTATTTTACGAGGTCTCGAACAGTTGGGTATGGAACCCGATATAGAATCTACTTTTGCCGAACAGGTCAGGCTGCCCAATGGGATTCTGTTGGTGACCGGTCCTACAGGTTCCGGTAAAAGCACTACCTTATACTCTGCTCTGGCCAAGATGGATGGTGATAAATTAAATATTTCGACCGTTGAAGACCCGGTGGAATATGAACTTGATTTTTGCAATCAGGTTCAGGTCAATGAAAAAATAGGACTTGATTTTAGTGTTGCATTGCGAAGTCTGCTGCGACAGGATCCGGATGTTATTATGATAGGTGAGATTCGTGATAACGAGACGGCACGGATAGCTGTACAGGCTGCGTTAACGGGACATTTGGTCCTTTCAACATTGCACACAAATGATGCGGCAAGCAGTGTGACGAGATTGGTCGATATTGGTATTGATCCATATTTGATAGCTGCTTCATTAAATGGAATTCTCGCTCAACGATTAGTCCGAAAGATATGTCCGAAGTGTAAAGAAAATTATCAGGTGTCGGAGCATATCCGTAAATATGTTGAGCAAGCCGGAGTCGATACGGGACAGCTTTGTCATGGCGTAGGTTGTGACCATTGCAGGAATTCTGGTTATGTCGGTCGAGTGGGTATTTATGAATTACTCGTTATTGATGATATGTTCAGGGATATGATTCATGAAGACTCGTCGGTGAACAATATGCGTCGTGAATTTCGTGAGAGCGGACGCAGGGGTTTGTTTGACGACGGAATTATAAAAGTTAAACAAGGCCTCACCACAATAGAAGAAGTACTTCGCGTGACTGACATTTATGGGAAAAAAGAAGACGAAGTCTTTATCGAGAACTTAAATTCCGGTGAATGATGAGTTTATCCGGGCAAAGATACGGGAATTTTCGCTATTCTCTGAACAAATTGATATTTTAGAATATGCGTAATAAATCTTTCATAATTGGCTTGGCATTACTTTTGATTGGTAGCGGTACCCTCTGGTGGGTAGTCTCCGAGCTAAGCAGGGAGCGTAAGGAATCGGATTTCTTTAAGTTGAAATACGGGTCGGAGACGAATGAGTATATCCAGCAATATGAGCAGTGGTTGAAGTTGCCTCCCGATGAACGTTCAGAACTGCCTTTGGGATTGGATAAGAACGGCAGTTCCAAGACGCAGGAGCAGATTAGGCAACAGCAGCGGGAAAGACTTAAAGCGGACATAGATAAATTAGCAGCGGGAGAGATGACTGTTTATCCGTTTGCGGATGATTTTTACGGCGAGAATTGGCAAGAGGAATTACAGGAGTACAAAAAGCGAAAAGAGTTAAGCGAATTTATTTTTACGGGTTCAATTGTGTGTTCATCTTTCGGGGGGATAATTGTCGCATGGTTTGTATTGCTTAATATAGCCAGACTGTTCATCAGGATTTTGGCCGGTTTGAAGGATCTTTTATTTATTATTTTTAGAGGAAAAAGAGAATCCACTGAACCGGAGCCGAATGAGGCCGAGGAAAAAGAGTTGGAGCAGGAAAAGATACCTGATAAGAAGCAAGATGAATTCGGGGAGCTATCCAGGGTCCTTGTTAATTCAGGCTGGCAGCAGCCTGAATTTGTGCGAGGTAAGACGAAAATCCGCAGGCAGAAATCAGGTATTTCCATAAATAGCGAGTCTGTCCTTGAAAATAAGGAAGAAGACAATTCAAAAGGGAATTCGAAAGGCTGGTCGGTTCAAAAGTCTGAAAAAAACCCGGAAGTTCGAAACAAAAAAGAAAGCATCCGGTCCAAAGAAAAACACAATAAAGAGACGATGCTTGTGGCTAATCCTGAACAATCGAATCCAATCGACAACACACTCAAAGATCTCACACAGCAGGTTTCAGCGATTCGTGAATATGCCGCTAACCAGCAAAACAGACTGGAAAAGCTCCAGGATGGTTATGACTGGAATATAATAAGGAATTTTTGCCTGCGTATTATCCGCTGTATTGACAACATTGAAATTCGTATAGCACAACTAACTGAGCAGGAACGTGAGGTTACTGATCTCGAAGAAATAAGAGATGAATTAATCTTTGCTTTGGAATCAAGTGGTGTCGAGCAATTTGAGCCGGAGATTAACAGCGATTATCGAGGCCAGGAAAAATACGCGGAAGCTGTTAAAGAAAAGAAGAGTTGCGATGATCCCAAGCAGAAAGGCAAAATTGAAAAAGTAATAAGACCGGGCTATCAATGTTTCATTGATGAGGAAAATTTCAGGATAATACGTCCGGCTCAGGTTAGACTTTACGCATGACCAATAAATGGCCGATTATGAATCAAGCTGTGATTCATGAGCTGTAATATTGGAGGTGTAAAATGGGTAATATAGTGGGAATAGATCTCGGCACGACTTTCTCAGCGTTGGCGATTCTTAATACAATCGGAAAGCCTGAGATAGTCCCTAACGCCGATGGTGAAAGGCTCACGCCGTCTGCGATTTTCTTTGATGAAGAAAACGATGATTTAATTCGTGTCGGTGTCGAAGCGATTAACTCTCGGCATCTCAATGCTCAGAGATCTGTTCGCTGGATAAAACGGTATATGGGAGATACCAAATATCGTAAAAACATCGACGGCAAAGACTGGACGCCGGTTGAACTGTCCGGTTTGATTCTAAAAAAGCTTAAACAGGACAGCTCTATCGAGCATGGTGAAATTCAGGACGCTGTTATTTCTGTACCCGCTCATTTTGATGAAATTCGCAGGAAAGCAACCATGGACGCTGGGAAAATGGCCGGTTTGAACGTGATTGGTATAGTCAATGAACCGGTGGCCGCCGCCCTTTATTATGCGACAACTCGTAAGGTTAAGGGTAAGGTTTTGGTATATGACCTCGGCGGTGGAACCTTTGATGTCACGGTAATGGATGTCAATGGGCATCAAATGGATATTATTTGTTCACAGGGAGATCATGCACTTGGTGGCATTGATTTTGACAAGCTTATATTGGAGATGCTGGAGCAGCGTTACAAAGAAAAATTCAATACCAGCCTGATTGATTCCGACGAAGACAGAGCCAAATATGAAGATGAAGCCGAGGATGTTAAGAAGACATTGTCACGCAGGGATGTTGCAAAAAAAATGCTCTACGGACCGGCCGGGAATATGAGAGTGGAAGTAACTCGTGAAATGTTCGAAGAGGCTATTTCTTCGCTGATGGCTCGTACAGATATACTGGTGGAAGTCGCTCTTGAAGAGGCTGGTTTACAGCCGTCTGAAATTGATAAGGTTTTACTGGTCGGCGGCAGCACTCGAATGCCTATCGTTCAGCAGCATCTGGAGAAAATGTTCGGATTTGCACCTGAGATGGCGGTTAATGTTGATGAATGTGTTGCGTTGGGTGCGGCGTTACACGCCGGCTTGACGATGATGAGAGAAAAACCTGATGCTGTGCCGGCCGGTGTTTCCAGCGGTCTCAAAGATATTAACCTCACAGATGTCTGCAATCATAGTTACGGTACAGTTTGTGCTCCTGTTGATAGGGAAACCGGTCGACGTGTAATTCAGAATCGTATCATATTAAAGAAGAATACTCCCTTGCCCTGTGGAGCGTCACAGACTTTTTATACGGTTTCTAAAGGTCAAACAGCGGTTGAAGTAACTATAACACAGGGTGAAGATACTACTGTCGAGTATGTTAACAAGATTGCTACGCATAAGTTTGAGCTGCCACCGGACAGACCAGCAGAATGTCCCATTAAAGTCACTTATAGTTACGACATAAATCAGAGAATGCACTGTAAATTCGAAGACCTCGAATCAGGCAGAGTCCTTGCAGTGGATCTTAGCATGAATAAAAATGGAGAAATGTCAGAGGAAGAGGCAACTAAAAAAAGCGAGCAACTTAATGGCTCCAAAGTTGAGTAGCAATATGTACAGGCATATAAATGGGCGGATTCCTGATTCTATTTTTAATAGTCGAATTAATATTGGCGGTGATAATCTTCCCTGACGTAATGGGCCTTCCAAAGCTTGCGGATTTACTAAGCCGCTTCAAGAGTAAAACTTTATTTACCAACTCAGGTCCCGTGCAGACAGATAATCATATCTCAAGTTCGATTTACGATTTGCCAGATACGAAAAACGAGAACGAACCGGATTTGAATGTCCTAAATTGTAAAATTCAACAAACGAACCATCAGGAAAGTGACTGCATTGTTGATGCACTGAGTGTTGAGATTTGCGGCTCAATCCATGCTCCAAGCGATAAACACCATGCCACCATAAGAATTTCGATTCAGGATATTACAGAAGGTTCGACCGCTCCTAAACCGGTGCAGGCTAAAGTTAAACAATGGCAGGCGGAGAATTCACCTTTTTTTTGTTACAGCATCGACCTTGGCAAACTTCCTCATCATGTCACCACACTGTCAGACTGGACCTCTGTTGCTAAGCTGCGTGTTGACTGGCTTGTGTTTCCTTACAAGGGAAGAAGAAATCTGCGGTTTGATATCTCGATATACTCTGCACGGAATATCCAGGAACTTGCCAGTGCATGGTGCTGCTGTAATTATGACAATTCCTCATTTGGTTATATGGAATTGCAGGGGAATATTGAGCGAACGAAAACGTTGGCGGTTGCGCTGGCATTTGCTGTCAGCGCCGCAGACAACAGAATGTATGATTGTGAAATTAAGCTTATAAAAAAATGGGCAAGAGATAATATAGATCCGTCTATGGAATACGATAGAGACGGGCGTAAACTTGACAAGGCGTTAAACGAGATTGTCAATTTTTTCCGCGATGGAAATAAGCTCGATAATTATGAAATATGCCGGGAAATTGTTGAAATCGCACCAGCTACTGGGCGTTATGATGTTCTGGACCTTTGTTTGCATGCGGCAAAAGCCAATGGTACAGTTGTAATTGAAGAGCTGGAGTTCCTGAGGAATCTGGCGAACTGGCTCGAGATTGACGGCGAAAAGTTCCGGACAATGATGGAGAAGGTCATTCCAATTGAAATGCATCAGGTCAGGGACGTAGAATCGATACTGGGCGTTACTTCCGATATGAACGAAGATAAAACCCGGGCTCATCTTAATAAAGAGTACGTTAAATGGAATGCCAGGGTGACTAATACGAATCCTGAAATTCAAAGCCAGGCCGACCAGATGCTAAAATTAATTGCTGAAGCAAGAGCTCAATACGTCCAAAATAATCTCAGTGTGCAGAGTGAGGAAGATACACTTGTTAAACAAGGTAAAAAAAAGTAAAGCTTCCTAATGAGACTCTTCGTACACTAAACCTGCCTTCGACTGTTAATATATAACATGCCTTAAAACCTCTATTGCCTGCACTTGTATAATGCGTTATTATTATTTCCATGAAATCTACATATAAAGTTACTGTAGCTGTCATGGTGATTACAGCATTCGTTGTGCTCGTGGTGATAATAATGAATCGAGCACAAACAGATGTTGATAAACAAGTGCCGGAAACAGAACAATCCAAATCTATAATTGTAGATCAGACCAATTGGCCGATGTTCAGAGGCCAGCAGAGGCTGTTAGGCAGACAGGAAGGGAATTTACCGGATTCTTTGGAGATTATCTGGAAATTCAAGACCGAAGACCAGGTCAAATCTTCTCCGGTTATTGTAGATAATCTGGTATTTGTTGGCTCGTCAGACAAGAATATTTATGCAATTGATGTAAATGATGGCGAGGAAGTTTGGGTGTACCAAGCAGACGATGTAGTTGAGGCGACTGCTTGTGTCATTGAAGGTTCTGTTTATATAGGTTCATCCGGAGGTAATTTATATGCCCTTGATGTGAACGACGGCTCACTTAGATGGAAATATGAAACAGATGGACAAATCCTCGGTGCCGCCAACTGGACGCTTTCGCCGGATGGTCAGACGATTTGGATTCTTGTCGGCAGTTATGATAACAGACTTCATTGTGTAGATTCTACAGATGGCAATGTTGTATGGATCTATGAGACTGATAACTATATTAATGGCTCACCGGCGGTAGAAGAACAAAAAGCCGTCTTCGGCGGCTGTGATGCGATGATTCATGTTGTTTCTCTCGGTGACGGCAAAAAAATTAAGACAATTGACAGTGGTTCGTATATTGCTGCTTCTGCAGCTATCCTCGATGGACAGGTCTATGTTGGAAATTACGATGATGTATTCATCAAAGCTGATATTGCGACCGGCAAAATCCTATGGAAATATGAAGGCGGAAAGGCTCCATTTTTTTCTTCGCCCGCGATCGGCCGGGATGTTGTAGTTGTTGGCTCAAGGGACGAACTTGTTCACTGTATCGGTCGTAATGATGGTAAGCCGATATGGACTTTTCAGACATTAGGTGAAGTCGACTGTTCGCCGGTTATATGCGGCGATAAGGTGATAGTCGGTTCCCAGGATGGTAGGCTGTATATGATAAGGCTTTCGGACGGCAGTAAGGTTTGGGCCTATGAGATTGGTCAGGCGATAACTTCTTCGCCGGCTGTAGCAAATGGGATGGTTATTATCGGCTGCGACGACGGTTATATTTACGCTTTTGGTACAAGGCGTTAGAACCGGACAAAGAAGTAATGAAGATTGTTCAAATTACACCGGGCTCAGGAGATAATTTTTACTGCGAGAATTGCCTGCGCGATGCCGCTTTGGTTAAGGCAATGCACAAATTGGGGCAGGATGTTATTTTGCTGCCAATGTATTTACCGTTGCAGGTGGATTATAAAGAAATACCTCACAAAGCGCCGCTCTTTTTTGGCGGTATTAATGTATATCTTCAACAAAAATTACCTTTTTTCCGAAAAACTCCTCGGTGGCTCGATAGTCTGTTTGACAGATCGGGACTTCTTAACTGGGCCTCACGTAAAGCGGAAATGACAAGTGCGAAAGACTTGGCGGAGACGACAATATCAATGCTGCAGGGCAAACAGGGACGACAGACAAAGGAGTTGAACAGGCTCGTTGAATGGCTGGCCCAGGATGAGAACAGACCTGATTTAGTAATTCTGTCTAATGTTCTCTTGATTGGATTGGTCAAAGCTATCAAGGAAAGACTTGGCGTGCCGGTACTGTGTTTGCTTCAGGATGAAGATGGATTTCTCGACGGATTGACTTCTCCATACACGGAAAAGGCATGGGAAATAGTTGCCGAAAAATCCAGGAATGTAGATGCCTTTATTTCAGTCAGCAGGTACTTTGCAGATGTTATGCAGCAAAGGCTTGGTCTTGATGCACAGCGGCTTGAAGTGGTGCGATTGGGAATTGCGCTGGATGGGTATATACAGCGGGATGTGGGGCCGGAGCAACCCACAATTGGTTATCTTTCTCGAATGTGCCCCGATAAAGGGCTGGATACCCTCGTCGATGCCTTTATTCTGATAAAAAAGAATGATAAATTAAAAAATACTATGCTGCGAATTGCCGGTGGAAAAAGTGCAGCAGATGAGCCGTTCCTAAATGAAATTCGGCGGAAGTTGGATTCTCATGGTTTGAGTGGCGATGTTGAATTTTTGACGAGTTTTGAGCAGCGTGCGAAATTTGAATTCTTACATTCGCTTTCTGTCTTGTCGGTACCGGAAAAGCATCCGGTTGCTTATGGATTATATGTTCTTGAAGCACTTGCATCGGGTGTGCCTGTAGTAGAGCCGGCGATCGGAGTATTTCCCGAATTGCTGGAAATGACGGCCGGAGGGGTGCTGTATCAGGAAAATACCGCCGCCGGTCTTGCCGCTGCAATGGAACCGCTGTTACTTGATTCGGATTACACGAGCAAGTTGGGTAAGCGGGGCAGAGATGCGATTAATGAAAAATTCAGTGTCGAGCACAATGCTATGGAAATGGTAAAAATATTTGAACAAATAGTTCGGTAAGTTTGGTAAAGGTTATTATGCTTGAACTCGTTCATGTCACGAAAAATTATGATTCACCCGGTGATACCGGCAGTGTCCGTGTTTTGAAGGATATAACATTTCAGCTCAATGACGGCCGTTCATTAGTAATAGTCGGGCCTTCGGGAAGCGGCAAGAGCACGCTGCTTAATATTATTGGTGCTCTGGACCGCCCGACACAGGGACAGGTTCTTTTTGATGGCCGTGACCTGACAAAACTGAATGATAAGGACCTTGCAGAAATTCGGAATCGCCGGATTGGTTTTGTCTTTCAATTGCATCATCTTTTACCTCAGTGCACCGTGCTTGAAAACATTTTGGTGCCGACTCTGGCAGGTAAAGGCGAGCTTTCCGGAAAAGATGCTCATAAAAGAGCGACTGATTTACTGGAACGGGTCGGATTGAAAGATTTTTTGCAGTATAGACCGGCAGAGCTTTCCGGGGGACAGCGCCAGCGCGTGGCGGTTGTCAGGGCGTTGATTAATAAACCTAAGCTGCTGCTTGCTGACGAGCCGACCGGCTCATTAGACATGGCCGCCTCTGAGAATTTAGCAGATCTGCTGGTGGAATTAAACCAGAGTGAGCAGGTGACGATGATAGTCGTGACACATTCGCTGGAATTTGCCGGGCACATAGGGCCGGTATCAGAATTGAAAGATGGAGTGTTGAAAGAACGAGGCCGGCAATGAATTTATTCAAACTCGCCCAAAGAAGCCTTGTTTTCTACTGGAGGACAAATCTCGGCGTTTTGTTAAGCGTTGTTGTCAGCACTTCTGTATTAACAGGAGCTCTGTTTGTCGGTGATTCTGTTCGTCACAGTCTTTTAATGATGGTGGATGCTCGGCTGGGTAAGACAGAATTCGCCCTTATGCCACAGAAAAGATTTTTCAGAGCTGATTTATCCGACGAGATTGCTTTAGAACTAAATACGAAAGTAGCACCCCTGCTACAGGTGCGGGGAATGACCACCAGTAGCGATGGTTCCAAACGGGCGAACAAAGTGGAAGTGCTCGGTGTGGATGAACGATTTTATGGGATCGGGCCCTGGCAAAATCCCTTCACGTCGGTGGCAGCCTCATCCCGAAGGGATGGGGATGGAACGATTGTAATAAATAAGCCGTTAGCTGAAAGAATGGCAGTATTGCCTGGCGATGAGATTGTACTGCGAATTGAAAGGCCGAGTTTAATGCCGAGGGATGTACCAATTGCTCCGGACTCGGATTTATCCACGGCTTTTCGTTTGAAGGTCGGTGCGATAGCGGATATTTCGGAGTTTGGGCGTTTCAGTTTGCAGTCAAATCAGA
>Ga0307422_1001044_pt1 | contig 14597 bp, 18 predicted proteins | sample SalMarWE160290MG_FD_202153 | JGI IMG/M metagenome (GOLD analysis project Ga0307422, IMG submission 202153) | Salt marsh sediment microbial communities from the Plum Island Ecosystem LTER, Massachusetts, United States - WE1602-90 | ecosystem: Environmental > Aquatic > Marine > Intertidal zone >...
AAAAAGGATTTTCCAGGAAAGGGTGCCTTCGCCTGCTTCTTGCAGGCTTCAGCGGCCGCTCAGGCTAAAGCCTTCACTAAATGGGTGCAGTCGGGCGTCGCCCGACACCCTCAGCGGCTATTGGCGGTATTTCCCCCCTGCACCCTCCATTCCGCCAGCCGCTCCTTGCCCTGTCAGGCAAGGTTAGAATAAAACCCTCGCTTGGTATGAAATACCTCACAAAAGACAGCTCGGGTTTTATGTATAGCCAAGCCATGGCAAAAAATTTATTAAGATTTTCTTTGCCGTTTATTGTTTTCTTTACTAAAATGAAAACTTAATAGATGGCTTGTCTATTATTATATTGTGGCATAAAGGCAGGTGGTTTTGCTTCGGTTAGGGTTAGATAAAGAAACTAAATCTCCGGTTGAGCTTTCCCCAGAAAACAGAAGACAGGGAACCTACATAGCCGGAGTAAACGGCACCGGCAAAACAGCCCTGCTGATAAATACTGCTTTGTCCGACGCTAAAAACGGCGATGGGCTATGCTTTTTAGATCCCCACGGGGACGCGACAGAGACACTTTTAAAACTAATGCCTGAAAACCGCAAAAAGGACGTTATCCTTTTTGACCCGTCGGATATTGATTATCCTTTTGGACTAAACCTGTTTGAATGCCAGAATATCAGCGACCCCAGATTGGTTGATTTGGTTTGCTCAGAAATTGTCGGAACTTTTAAAAAGCTCTACCAGGAGAGCTGGGGACCAAGGCTTGAGGATATTCTTCGCCACTCCATATTGACGATAGTTCGCAATCCGGGCTTGACCCTGCTTGATCTGCTTCTTATGCTGTCAAGCTCTGTCTACCGACATAAGCTTTTAGAGAGTGCTAAGGACCCGTTGATCAAAAACTACTGGGAAAAAATATTCCCCTGGGAACCGAAAGAAGTAAGGGAATGGCTGGCCAGCTCTTATAACAAAATTGGACGATTTTTAGCCAATCCGTTAATCAGAAATATTGTCAGCCAGCCTAAAAGCAGTTTTAACATTAAGGATATTATGAACCAGGGCAAAATACTTTTGGTTAATCTGGCCAAAGGAAAAATCGGCGAAGACAATTCCAGCTTGTTGGGAAGTGTTCTTGTCGGCAAGATTTTAATTGCCGCATTGTCAAGGGCTGAAATTCCGGAGGATCAGCGGCGACCGTTCCACTTGATTGTTGATGAATACCACTCTTTTGCCACTGAATCATTTCCAACGCTTCAAAGCGAAGCCAGGAAGTTCAGAATTGATACTATGGTGGCGCACCAATATCGGGACCAGCTGGACTTCTTAAACAAAGGCTCAACTTTAAATGTGGGAAATTTTATCCTTTTCCGCATAACCGGCAGGGACGGTCTTGAGCTCACAGCTCAATTTGACAACACGCCGCCTGAGGCTGAACCGGAAAGACAGCCAATGCTTCATAGGACCAGCCGGAAAGGAGTTTTCAGAACAGGGGACAGGACAGAATATATTCTAGGCGAAGGCAAGAAGCGCTTATACAGCGATGTAGTTCAGGAAATGGCCAACAGACTTTCAAACCTTCCTAATTATGAGTGCTGGTGCAAACTTTTAAAGAATGGAGAGCTTAAAGAATATCATATAAAGACATTGCCTTTGCCGAATGTTATGAATTTTAATCAGGCTAAGGAGATTAAGAGTGCTTCAAAAAAGTTAGGACAAAATAGAGCCGACGTGGAAAAAGCGATAAAGAAGAAATTCGGGACGGCTGAAATATTAGCTGGACCTAGAGATTTTGAATGATATCAGAAAAGAAAGGAGATTAAATGCTTTGGTTAATAACAATGTGGAGCCATAAACTGTCAATCACCCGATTTGTCAGGTGGTGGCTTAGGATGTCATTTCTGGATAAAGTCTTGTTTCTTATCCTGGTCAACATAATTTTATTTATAATTTCTCTGTTTACTGTTTGGCTATGGAGTATCGCTTCATTCATTATCCTTTCTATCTATTCTCTTGTAAGAGTAGCTTCTTTAAGAACTTTTGAATCTATTGAAGGTCTGTCTAATTTCTTCTCTGATTTTACCTCAGGAGGAGGCTTTGGCTTTTTTATTTTTGTGAGTGTTGTTTTTGGTATAATACTTCTTTTTTACCTATTTATAGGAAGTATCAGTATACCTGTACTTTTAACTGACACAATTGTTGACATTATTGTTACCAGGGTTCATACAAGAAGAATGTCAAGAAAAGAAAGCACAGCTTTAGCAACCAGGACAGAATATATAGGTGGACATCCGAAACTGCCGCATAGCCGCTTTGTGTATATTTTGCTTGAGGGTACCAGAAAAGATCCTCTCATATCCTTATATCTTCCTGGCCAAAGTGGAGTTAAATTTAGTATCCCAGTTATTGACATGGTAAAAACAGAAGGCAAGGAAACTGACAAATACGAAGCCTCTGCAGGGCTAGGTATTTTCTTAACTACCGTTAGCCCGTCTGTTTGGAGAGGAAGAAGAATTCATTTTAATATTGATTATGTCAATAAAGGGAGGATACAGACAGTTGAGCTTGGACCTTTCTTAAGGGGCAATGAGGAAATCCACAGCTGGAAAAATTTCCTAGTCTGCATGCAGTCAGAAGCCGACACTGGAGAAGCTCCCTATGGTCCTTGGAAAAGTTTACCTGCAGAAAAAGCCTGATTAATAAGTTAATATAAATTATATGGGTAATTTAGGAAAAGAAATAGAAATTAAAAAGCAATTGAAGCTAGCGAAAATTTTTAAGGCAGTAATTTCTGCAGGCTTGACCACTCCTGTTTTTATCTCGGCTTCAGATTGTAAGAAAAAAGTGCCTACCATTAAAGAAGTAGAAGAAACTATCCATGACTAAAAAAACTAAAGCAAGGCTTCCAAGATATAAAAGAGCTAAAAATCCGCCGCCAATGAAGCTGACCGACAGAGACAAGCGCATAATTGAATGGGTTTATCTATTTCGTTTTTTGACCAGAGACCAGATCAGGCTTTTAGAGTTTGAAAGCGTCTCTAAAACAGCCTGTCAGAGGCGCTTATCGCTTCTTTACCATAATAAGTACCTCTCAGCTATACACAAGCCCACGCACGCCGGCTACGGCTCTTCTAAGAGAGCTTACTGCTTGTCTCAAAGAGGCAAAGAGGTTATCTCTTTTATGTATGACGGCATGGACTCAAAAAATATTAAATGGAATAAAAAAAACAACCAGGTAGAAATATATTTTTTAGAGCATACCTTAGCTGTGAATGATGTTAGGGTGGCTTTTACCATTTCCGCCAGGAGCTTAGGGTACGAGCTTAAATGGATTCCTGAATGGGAGCTTAAGGCATTAAAGGAAAAGGTAAGAGATCCGGAAAGTCCGGGCAAATACTTAGCTGTTACTCCAGACGGATATTTTCTTCTTAAAGGCGAAGGCAGGGAAGCAAGATTTTTTATTGAAGCAGACAGAGCCACGGAAACCAACCGCCGCTGGAAAGATAAGATAAGAGGCTATGTTGAGTATATAAAAACCGGCCAATACTACAAAAGATACAAAGCAGAATCCTTAAGAGTTTTAACTGTTACTACAACCCAAGAAAGAATGGAAAATCTTCAAGCAACAACCAAAAAAGTTAGAGGCGCCAGCTTTTTTTGGTTTACTACCAAAGAGAAGATTTTTAACAACAATGTGGTAATTAATCCTCTCTGGATAAAAAGCAATAAGCAGGAGCTTATTGCCCTCTGGCACAAAGGTAAAGATTAAGAAACAGACCTATCAATGGATTGTTTATTTTGGCATACATATATGTATGCTTTAACCCTTACCGCCGCTTATAAGGGCATTCTAGGGCTTCATTTCAATAAATTTATAGATACTTAGTCGGTATTAATAAATTTTAATTTTTTTGAGTAGTTTTCATACTTTTTTCTAATCTATTGATCATATCTTCATTTTTTAATATTGCTTTTTTCATAGAAGCAATTTCTTTGGTTAAGACATGTATAGATTCCGATAAGGGTGATGATATATTGTTCAACAAGCTAGCCCATTTTTTTTCTCGTGTGTCACCCTCAATTTCTTTAATTTTTTTAGCCCCCTCGGCCAATATTTTAGATATTTTCTCTTGAATATTATCTTTTTCTTTCATTTCTATCCTTTCGTTATTTGACAATTGCCTAATTTTAACACCAATGCTTAGGGTAATCTAATGCTGTATAATGAAATAATGACCTTCAAAGATCTGGCTTATTTTCTATCATTTTTCAGCGTTAACGGCTCCACTGTTTTAGGAAACGTCAGCCCATTTTGGCTAAACCTTCCTTATAAAATCAAACAGAAAGACCGCTACGATCATATGCATATTATCGGGACCACTGGCAAAGGCAAAAGCAAACTGCTAGAGCATATGCTTTACCAAGATATCGTCAAAGGAAGAGGAGTAGCCCTTATTGATCCTCACGGAGATCTGGCCGATGACGTGCTATCTTACCTTGGCACTCAAGGCTACTTTAAAAAGCAAAGTAATATTGACAGAATTGTGTACATTAATCCGTCCAGAAGAGATTACAGTCCGGGAATAAATCTTCTGGAACTCCAAAAGAATGAAGATCCCGCCGAACACGCTAACGATATTATCGAAGTCTTTAAAAGAAGCTGGGACCTTGAAAACGCACCGGTTTTTGAGGATATTATGTTTAATTCTTTAATGGTCCTTATGGAAAACGGATTAAGCATAATTGAAATGCCCAGGCTTATAACTGATAAAAATTACAGGGATATCCTTTTAGAAAAAACTGATGATCCAGCTGTCAGCCAATTTTTTCATAACCGCTTTGATAAGTGGCCAGCAAGAGAGCAAGCCACCCGGGTAGAATCAACTCTTAATAAAATCTCTCGGCTTATAGGAAGCGTCCGGATTAGAAATATATTCGGCCAGCTCAATTCGTCTATTAACTTTAGACAAATCTTAGACGAAAACAAGGCTTTAATTGTTGATCTTTCCTATTTAAGCGAGCTTTCAGCAAAACTCTTTGGCGGCTTTATTACAACTTTAATTCAGCAAGCCGCCATGGCCAGGAGGACCAGCAAAGATTTCTTTGAATATCTTGATGAGTTCCAACTATTTGTCGGCTCTGAAGGCGGATCTAAAACTTTTAGCCGCACTTTAGCCGAAGCCAGGAAAAGACACTTGTACCTGGTTCTGGCCCACCAGCAGTTAAGCCAGCTTGACGAAAGAATGAGAGGCGCTTTAGGAAATGTCGGAACTCTGGTCTGTTTTGGTCTTGATAGGTCAGACTCTGAAATACAGGCAAAAAGAATCTTTCTACCTCATGGCGAACAGGTTAAGCAGGAAGCTAAAACAGACAGCCAGCGCCCCCTTTATTTTCCTTTATATGAAGATGTCGAAAAATATATCCAGGCTTTGGATAAAAGAACCTTATCACCCAGGCAAGCGTACGTAGTTTCAAAACAAAGGAAAGCCGCTCTTATAAAAACAATCGATGTTAATGACAGCGGCTTTGATAAAAGACAATTAAATAAAATAAAGCGGCTAAGCGCAAAAAATAATGGGCGGTCTTATAAAGAAGTTATGAAAGAAACAAGAGACCGCTATTATCAAAAAGTAGATTTAAAAAATTTAGTAAGAGATTTTGAACCTACCAGTTAAAAACTGTTTACAAATTTGTAAACAAAGATTTCTTTAATCCCCACCCCAAACCCCTTTTCAAATTCACTAACGCTGATAAGGACTTTTATTCTTCAAGACCTTATCCTCATGCCTACAGCATAAGGAAGCTTCATTTTTTCAAAATGATAGCTCATATCAAAAGCCTTTTTCTCTGGATTTATTTGCTTCCTGGGAGGAATTATACGCAGAACCTTACTTCCGTAAAGGTTGTATTTTCCTTTGCGAGCATAAACCGCCTTGCTATTTATCCCTCTCAATTCTTTTAGAAACGTAAAATCTCCACCTTGACTACAGCAAGAACCTTCTCTTTTTTTTCCGCTTGTGCGGAAGCAAATTATTTTTAAAGAGAAAGGAAAGACAATGAAATTACTAACACAGGAAATCAGAAAGGTTATTCCGCAGCTGTACTCACAAGACGGTAAAGGAGACAGGGCTATTGCTTATGTGAAGTTCTTTACTCCTTGGTCTAACTGGACTTGGTACGCTACTGAATTTGACGGAGAAGATACCTTTTTTGGTTTGGTTGTAGGACTTGAAACAGAGCTTGGTTATTTCAGTTTAAAGGAGCTTTCAGAAGTAACGGGACCCTGCGGCATGAAGGTTGAGAGGGATTTATATTTTGCCCCTAAGCCTTTGAGTGAATTAGAAAAATTTCATATTAATTGAAAGGAGAAAAAGATGAAGTGCAAGAAATGCGGGAGTACAAAATTTTATATCAAGGGAGTTGACATTACCTATGATTATGATTTTAGAAACTGCACCTACAAAGAGGTCGAGGAAAACCTGATGAATGGCAACTATGATAACTATAACTACTTTAAAAGCTATAGCGAGGTTAGATGTTCAAACTGCGACGATGTCGTAATCGAACTTAGCTAAGAAGCAAAATAGCCAGCCATAATTTTATAAAAAGGCTGGCTATTTTAATACTGAATTAATTTTTATTCTTTAGTTATCTATTCCTGTACATCCTGGCTAAGGTGTAATTCCAAATAATTTGCACAGAGATGTAAATTCAACCGATGAGCCAAAATGTTTAACAACTTCTTCTTTGGTCATTCCATCAGCCATTCTTGAAAGCCAGGTATTATATCCTTCTTCATCAGGTTTTCTATTAAATATGGCCTTATATAAGAATGTTAGAAATTCCTCGTTCGTATATTCAGAAATTACATTCTGGCATTCTTCACCAAATATAAATCGGCTGATTAAATCAGAACCCGTTATGGTTCCGTTTTCCAGTCCTGCAGTCCATACATTCAGTCCTTCCTGCTCCGGATTCCTTCTTAGAAACCTGTTATAGAACAAGGTTGTGAATCCAGAGATATCCTTCTCATAGCTTGATAATGGCTTCTCGTTTATAGCTGGCCCTGCCGGCTTATGTTCTTTAGGTGCTGATTTTTCTTCTACCGGTGGCTTTGGCTTACCGCGTGCCACTACAGAAAAATCGTAGCCACCAGCCCAGTAGTCTTCAACAAAGAAGCCGGCCCAATAATTTCCTGCTGCCAGTGTCTGAGTAATGGTATAACTCCAGTCATCGCTGTCAATAGGGATTGTCTCATCATCGATATTGTTCCAGGTACCGTCGCCCATATCCTTATCTAAATAAAAGTACGCTGTCTTTCCCGATGAGTTTGTGGCATTAAGAGTAAACGTGGTTGTTTCACCTGCATATCCCACTGATATATCGAAAGATGATTCAAATCCCCATATGGAAAAGTTTTTGGTATCCTGGGTAATTCCATCTATGGAGAAAACAGCAGTATAGTCTCCTGCTGAAAGAGTTGTGGAAACCTCATGGCCCCACCATTCATCTGACGGTATTGTGCCTGAAGTTGTAAGTACCCCCGTACCGTCTTTTGTTACAACAAGTTCCCAAGGCAGACCGGCACAAGCGGTTGCATAAAGGAAAAAATACGCTGGCTCGTCCGGGCTTCCGAGACTAAACCCCATGGTGCCTTGGTTGACAAATAAATTTGCACCACCGGTTACTCCTTCATACGTAGCAGTAACAAATGTACCACCTTGTGAAACTCCGGTAAAAAGACCCGCGCCGTTATTTGTGGCTATGCCTGGATCATCTATACCCCAGGTTGCTGTAGCGGTTACATCAGTTTCACCGCCAACACCATCGATAGCCGTCGCTGTAAACTGAGCGGTTTGCCCCAGTGCAGGTATTTCTCCGTACTCTGGAGTTATTACAACAGTCGCCGTATCAGCATGTATCATGGCAGGTGCTGTAAATAAAACACTCAGAAATACGGCTATCATCAAAACCAATGACTTTTTTAATATTTTCTTCATTTCTACTCCTTTTATTCTTTTGTTTTTTTAACTTTTTTTCTGTTTCTCTTTAGTCCTTCGCCTCCCTTCTCTTTTTATTAACTCTGATTTATCCTCGTTATAGTTATCGTTCGCACTAACTACGACTTTATAATCAAAAAAAATCTCTTTTTTAGAGACCCCTAATGCCTTTGCGATTTTACTCATGTTTTCATTAGAAGGCATTCTTTTACCTTTTAGCCACCTGTTCAATTCTGCCGGGCTTTTATTTATTTTCCTGGCCAGCCAGACCTGTTTAATTCCTTTTTCTTTTAATATTTCTTCTAATCTAGTCAACTAGCTAACCCTTCTTTTAATGTACGAATCAGCGCTTACGATAACCATTTTTAACACATTTGTCAATATTTTTTACCAATAATTTTATAAATAATTTATACTTTCCGTGTGAGTACCAACGAAAACAAAATTTATACTATCAAGGATTTTTATCTTGCTTTTAGAGATTTAAAGAAAAAGCAGAACTTGTCCCTGGGACAAATCTCTATAAGAACCGGCCTTTCCAAATCTTTTCTAAGCGATATTATGAATAACAAAGTCTTACCGCCAAAGGATGAGTTTATAGAAAAAATAGCCAAGGCTTTTGGGGTAGATCCTGATTATTTTTTTGAATATAGAATCCGAAGGTTAACAGATTTCATTTATGAGAATAGAGATTTTTTAGGTGAATGTCTCAAAGGGAAATTAGATTACCAAAAAACAAAAAAATCTAAAGGAAACCATTAGTATTTTTAGTAAGAGATTTTGTACAATTTAGTGTTTTTTATCTTTTGGTGGATTTGGGTCATGGGCTGGCTTTACTGTATCACTGTCTCTGATTTTCCCATCTTCGCCATGAATTCTTACTTCACCGCCGCCAGACAATCCAGCTAGCCTTTTAGCTTCCCTTTCAGCTTGTGCTTGAGTTCTTTCGGTTCCACTTGCTCTATCTGACCCCTCTTTTTTATAATTCCAACCACCTCTTGGGCTCTTGGACACATGGTAATTTGTCATTTTCCCCTCCAAAGAAAAGTTTATTATAGTTATTATATAAATAGCTTTGGTTTATTACAATATTTTGCTATATAGTTCGCTTTATACTTGACACTCCAAAAACCCTGTGATATGCTACGCTTAATATGTATAATATGTAGTATATTAGCAAAATATGACCAGAAAAAAACTGCCAGCCATTTTAGAACCTGAAGAAGCACAAAACTTACTAAAACAGCCCAATAAAAGATATCCTACCGGACTGCGAAACAAGGCCATGATGGCGCTAATGCTTCACTGCGGACTTCGCATCTCTGAAGTTGTTAATCTAAGACCCGGCAATATAAACCTTACAAAAGGAAAATTAAGGGTCCAAAGCGGTAAAGGCAACAAAGACCGGGACCTTGCCATTCCGGAGTATTTAACTGACCTGCTTGACAGCTGGAGAAAGAAAAGACCGCCCAGCGACTATTTCTTTACAACCCTAAAAGGCAAAAAGCTTTCAAAACGCTACCTTCAGCAAATGGTTAAAAGGTATGCTGAGAAAGCCGGGATAAAAAAAGGGATTTCGCCTCACACTTTGCGCCACACATACGCTACTCAATATTACCGGCAAACCAAAGATATTGAAACACTGAGGCGAATTTTGGGCCATTCAGATATCAGCACCACCACAATTTATATAACCCTAGCCAATATAGATGTCGAAAATGGAATGAAGTCGTTTAAAGGTTTTTTATAAAATTAAAGTATTTTTTACTAATATAATCAAAATCTCTTTTTATTATTCTTTTATTATCAATTGAGTTAAAATGAGATTCAAATATTTTAAAAATATTTTTCTGAAAAGCTTATGAGTATTAATGACCAATTTCTAGAATTTTACGAAAATATTAAGTTAACATCTTCTCAAAGAGATGACGCTAAAACTAAATATACCGGAGTTTGTAAAAAACTTCATGGTGTCTACTATCCAACCATTACCTATAATGGTAGCACTAAATTATTAATTGGTTCATATGCAAAGCACACTCATATAAGGCCTGCTCGAGATATTGATGTTATTTTTATAATGCCTTCTGATAAATTTGACCAATATAATGACAATAAATCAAATGGCCAGTCTCAACTCTTACAAGATATTAAAAAGATTTTAGAAGAAAAATATCCCGACACTTCTATAAAGGCTTTTGGAAAAGTCGTTATTCTTGAATTTTCTGACACTCAACATAATGTAGAACTACTACCAGCTTGGGAAAGAGAAGATAAAACTTTTATTATTCCTAACTCTGAAAAAGGAGGTTATTGGGAATATTGGGACCCTCGTTCAGAAATTCAAGCAATTGAGGATTCTAATGTAAAGACTAGACCTTTAATTCGTATGGTTAAAAAGTGGTCTGAAAATTGTTCTGTTAAGTTAAAATCTTATCAAATTGAAAAGAAGGTATTAGATTTTTTCTCAAGTTCTAGTTCTTTTGAAGACGAATATTCCTTTTTAGTAAGGGATTTCTTCTTTTATTTCTATCAGTCTACTAGTGATGAAGCATTAAAAAGTAATTTAAATACCGCATATAGTCGAGCAAAAAAGGCTTGCGATTTTGAAAAAGAAGAGCTCTTGGAAAAAGCTGTTGAGGAATGGAGAAAAATATTTGGTGATGATTTTCCGATAACTCTTGGAAAAAATATTGCTTTTTCATCTGATATTTTGCAGCCTACTTTAGGAGATTGCTCTCACTGCAAACCTTTAAAATGGCCTTATAATCAAGCAAGCAAAGTTAGAATAGATGCTTATATTTACACCTTTAATGAAGATATTGATAAAAGAAAGAAGCTTGGTGGTATAAACTCAAATGGAAGAAACTTGTTAAAAAAACTTTATTTAAAGTTTATTGCGAAAACTAATGCTAGAGGTGGTTTTGAATATTACTGGCAAGTGGTAAATACTGGAACAGAAGCAAAAAATGCTGTTAAAAAAGACGGCTCAATTGGTGATTTGAGAGGTCATTTTATCACTGGGAACCGAGTCCATTGGGAACAGACAAAATATATAGGGAAACATTGGATAGAATGTTTCATTATTCAGAATAATGTTTGTGTTGCCAGGAGTGGGAAGTTTTTAGTAAATATCAAATAATATTTTATGGATAAAGCAAATTTACAAGTTATTAGAGAATCATTTGGTCGTGTAGTCTATTCTCACAAAACACATGAGAAGGAAGCTGAACGGTTTAGCTGTAGTGCTATAAGAACAAAATGGATAAATATAGTTCTAACCTCTCTTACTTCAGGAACCCTAATTAGCACAATAATAACAAGTCAGACATTATTAGCTTATATAAGCGCTATCCTAGCAACAATAACCTTAGCTTTTATAATTTTTCAGTTGAGTTTTAATCCTGAAGAAAAAGCTGAAAAACATCGGCAAACTGCCAAAGAACTATGGCTTCTGAGAGAGAAGTATATAAATTTAATAGCAGACATCATAATTGATAAAATCGACTCAGATACGATTATCCTAAAAAGAGACGAGCTTCTAGAAAAATTATGTATCGTTTATAAATTCGCACCTAATACTAGCCCAAAGGCTTATCAGATGGCTCGGAAAGCACTAAAGATAAATGAGGAATTAACTTTTAGCAGTGAAGAAATTGACCAATTCCTTCCTGAAGAATTGAAAATGGAAAAACCAAAAAAATTGTAAATTGCAGGATTCCATCCCCACACCCCAATCCACCCTTTTTAACGATTTGTTTTTTTTCAAAAACAGCGAGAGTTAAAAAGCCCCAATTTACAAAATTCTTCCTCTTTGCTTTAACGAAAAGCCGGATGATAAACAGCATGAAATCATTCAAAGGGTTTTTTTAGGAAAATTACATTTTCTTTTTTTTCTTTAATACCAAGTCTTTCACTTGTAGTGATTCTTCTTTTAGCTCTGTCTACATCCTCTTTTTCAATTCTTATTTCCTGTTTTAAGGCTTCAAGCAATTCTTGAATAGCAATTTGGTTATCATACTCAACACCATAACTTAAGGCCAGTTGACTGGCGAACCCTTTGATTAAGCCTTCAAGAGCTTTGCCGAAGCCCACTCCTGAATACCCATAGTCCATACTTACTACCTCCAGCATATCAGTAAATATTGCCAAAATTTTGCTCATATACTCATATTCACTTGTTCCGTTTTCGCCTTGCTTCTCAAAATCATATTCTTTAGCAAATTCAAGAAGATACTTGCTTGGTTTATAAGATATCTCGGCGATAGCGCGCTTGTCCTTATAACCTGTTTTTATATTCATTTTTAGCTCCCTTCTTATCTATAATTCTAAGACCTTTTAGGTCTTTTTACATTCTCTTTTTTAACGAAATACATTACTCGGAACCTGCTTTTTACAAGTCAAGGTTGTTTTTGTCTTGCGAGCATAAACCGCTTAGCTATTTATCCCTCTCATTTTTTCAAAACCGCCAAAACTCCACCTTGTACTTAAAGCAGAACCCTCATTTCTAACGCTGTCGCCAAAAGCAAATGTTTATTTTAACGAGAGGAGAAGAAATGAAAGGTTATCAGCAGTTGGGGTTCTGGGTTAACGAGGAATCAAAGGGAAACTATGTCCCTAAAGTCCAGGTCAGCATGGTAAAAGAAATCTATATCTCTAACACTTCTTATAGGTGCTCTGAAGAAGTAGCCAATAGCGAAATCGCAGAAAAGGAATTGAGAAACTCAGACAGGGAAAAGTTTATCTGTGTCCACTTTAACGCAAGCAACAAAATTATCAGTTACGAGATTGTAAGCATGGGAAGCTTGACCGGTTCAATAGTTCACCCCAGGGAAGTTTTTAAAGCCGCTATTTTAGCCAATGCCGTTAGTGTTTTGTTTATGCACAATCACCCATCAGGCAATACGGAACCAAGCCTTGACGACATTGAAATTACTAAAAGACTCTGTAAGTCTGGCAATATACTGGGAATTAATATTCTAGACCACCTAATCATTACCAGAAACGATTACTTTTCTTTCAGAGAGAAAGGGCTGATGTAGTTTAGCCCTTTAAAGACATTTCTTAATATTTTTGTTATATTTAATCCAAATTCTAATTTTATCTATTAAAGGGATATGATATATAGCAAAACAGATGACTCTCATCGAAGATTCACAACATATAAAAATTATCTGTTGAGTTTAAATTATTTGCTACAACTCTTATACCCAAATTACGAGAGTATTTTGTCAACCTTAAAAGATATCCGCCCAAAACCTGATTCAGATTTTAACAGAGTAAGATCTCTTTTGATGAACTCCTGGAACTCTGAACTTCTTTTAAATTTACCTTTTTTATTTCAAGAAGATTTTTTAAAATTCTCTAATCATTGGTCCCCCGTTCAGAGCTATTATTCCATATACCTTAGTTTAAGAGCTTTAATTGTTGCAAAAAATATGGGGGCCAGAGGAGACCATTCAACAACCCTGCAGGTTGTTTCATCTAACTTTATTCAAGGAGAAAAGATTATTCCTTATCCCTGGAATATTTTATTAGATTGTTCAAATTACTGTTGCATAAGAGAAGCTTCCACTGTGAGTTTTATAAATCCCTTGGAAAACCCTTTTTACTTCCGCAAAAACTTAAATAAGCTTCAAGACTCTGTCTGTTTGTTTATTAAAACGACTCGAGAAAGAATTATTAAAGAAAAATGTCAGGAATGGAAAGAGAGCCACCCCTTAAAAAACAGACCAAGAAAAAGATTGAAACAAGGAGTTAAAAAAACTATTTCCAAATCTACACGACCGATATCAATTTTTGATTGCCTTTACCGCTTAAGGATTAGGTCTAACTATCAAGACGTAGATATTTTTATTTTAGGTTCATCTGTGCCTGAAACAAAACACTATTTTAGCGCCATTTGCAACATCACAGACAAAACTTTATTTGTATTAGAAAAATTTTTATTTGATTGTTTGGGTAAAACAAATATGAATAAAATCATTGATGAATACCTTAAATCTGATACTCTTAAAATTAACCCAAAACTTGGTTGCGGCATTTTTAGACGAAAGTCTTTTTTAAACATCTCTTAATAATCTTCTTGACATCTTCTTTCAATTTCAATTATACTGTAATAAATTCAATTTAAACGGGAGTATCCGCAAAATGGCTGATGAAAACAAAGACGAAATCCTAACTATACAACAAACCGCCCAGCTCTTAAAAATCAGTCCCAGAACAGTTTATGACCTGGTTAGCGCTGAGCGGCAACCCGGCAAAATTTTTGCCAAAAAAGTCGGTAGATCCTGGCGTGTTTTGCGGCGGGAGGTTGAAAGATATCTGTCCGAAGAACCCGGAACGACGTATCAAATGACGCTTAATCAAAAACAATAGAAAGCGTCTTTTTTTTAGTTATTGTTTATGTTTTAATAAAAAATGATGGCCAATAATAAGAATATCGATAAGCAGAAAAGAATCATACGGGAACAGCTTGGCCTCCCCATAGAGAACCTCAATCCCCCCAAAAAATACAAAGACGAAAAAATGGTTACTGTTGAAATCCAAAAAGAGTTTGACGCTTTGGATAAATCTTGGGAGAACAAGGTTTTTGTAAAACTTTTTGTCGCC
>Ga0307422_1001045_pt1 | contig 14597 bp, 16 predicted proteins | sample SalMarWE160290MG_FD_202153 | JGI IMG/M metagenome (GOLD analysis project Ga0307422, IMG submission 202153) | Salt marsh sediment microbial communities from the Plum Island Ecosystem LTER, Massachusetts, United States - WE1602-90 | ecosystem: Environmental > Aquatic > Marine > Intertidal zone >...
CGGTAATAATTTTAGCAAAAGAGATCATTCCACTATTCTACATTCTTTCAACAAAATAGAAAATTTAATACGGAAAAACAAGAGGATAAAAGGGGACATTTCTACAATAAAAAGTAAATTGACGGAACCATGAGGCAATGAACATCTATTATCAACAATTTATCCACACAACAAATGGAAAACCTTTGGTTAAAAATAAAAGAATACATAAAGAACCACCATTATACACTTATCCACAGGGTATACTACAACTACTAAATTATTATATTATTATAAGTAATAGAAAAAAGGAGGAAAAATGTTGTTCTCAATAAATGCTGAAGAATTCGTTAAAGAGTTTAAACCTATAATTCAAATCGTACCTATTCATACAACCTTTCCTATTTTATCCAATGTTAGGATAAAAATAGAGAAAGAAAAACTTAATATCTTTGCTACCGATCTGGATACTTCTTTAATATACAATACTGATTCATGTAAAATAGAAAAAACAGGTACAATAGTAGTTCCTGCAAAAACTTTATTTTCAATAATGGGAGAAATAAAAGGAGAAACAACCTTTCACAGAGAAGAAAATAGAGTTAAAATAGAATACGATAAAGGATATTTTTATTTACCTCTTATGGAAGAAGAAGATTTTCCCTCCGAACCTGTGATAACAGAGGAAGAAACCTATGAAGTAAATACAGAAGAACTTGAAGAAATTATAGATAAACTTGTTTTTATCGTTCCTGAAGACTCCGCTAAAAGAAAAATGAGTGGAATGTTATGGGAATACGAAGACAAAAACTTAAGACTGGTTACAACAGATAGTTTTAGTTTAGGCTATAAGGATATTAAAGTTGATCTTGGTAATGAACCCTTTAAGTTAGTAGTCCCCCCAAAGATTTTAAGACAGCTTTCTACTTTTGGTGCGAAGAAAATGAAAATTGGTGTAGATGAAAGTAGAATATATTTTTTTGGAGAAAACTTTATACTTGTTTCTAACTTGATAAAGGTCGATTTCCCTAATTACAAGGCTGTTATATCGGAGAAGAACGATAATGTTCTTTCTTTGAACAGAGGATCCTTCCTTTCCTCTCTTAAGAGGGTTTCTGTATTCTCTAATGATAGGCCCAAAACAATAAACTTGGATTTAGGGGACAGTTTAAATATTGAAGTGTTTTCTGAAATAGGAGAAAGCAAAGAAGAAATAGAAGGAGAATATAAAGGAGAAAAGATAAATATTGCTCTTTCTTCTAACTATTTAATGAATTTTTTAAGAAAGATTAAATCATCCAAGGTTACTTTAAGTTTTGAAGCTAAAAATAAACCTATTATAATAGAAGGAGAAAAACAAGAAATTTTTTACCTTTTAATGCCTATAACGATAGAATAAGTGTTAAATAATAAAAGCTTATTTTTTATCTCAAACAACTTTTTTGATTTTATTTGCTTTTAGGCATTTAGAACAAACATATACTTTCTTAATTTCTTTATTTATCTCTGCTCTTATTTTATGTAAATTTGGTTTTTGTGTTCTTCTTGTTTTTCTTTTAGAATGACTAACTTTGTTACCAAAAGTTGTTGCCTTTCCACAAACAAAACATTGTTTTCCCATTATTACTCCTTTTTTCTTGGTATAATAAAAGGAATACCGGTTTTGTCAATGACTTTAGTGAATAAAGAAACAGCAAATTACACAATAACGCGAAATTTTTCGGATTTTTGAGTTAATTTAAAAAATAAATTTACATTTTAATTTGCCATTTTGATATTTCATTTTTTGAAAGAAGGCCATAAAACTCTTAATATTTAAGTACTTGACTTTTTCTAGTTTTTTTCTATACTAAAAATAACGATAAAAAAAAGGAGGTAGTATGAAAAAATTACTGTTAGGAATGTTACTTTTAGTCCTTTTGGTTTTTGGTTGCGCTTCCAAAGGTGTAACGAAAGTAGGTAATATAGAACTCCCCGATTGGTATCTAAATCCTCCCAAAGACGCAAATTATATATTCGGAAAAGCTACTTCTACTTCGCAAGATCTACAGCTTGCTATAGATAAAGCAAAACAAGAAGCAAGACTTGATATTGCAGAAAACCTTGAATCCCATATTATGGCATTAGTCAAGAAATTTGACGAAGAAGTGGGAGGGGTAGAAGACTCTGAGTTTCTTACTCAGTTTACCAAGGTTTCTAAAAATGTTGTAGATCAAACTCTTGTGGGTTCAAGAGAAAATAAAACTAAAGTCAAACAAGAAGGCAAGGGATATCGGGCTTTTGTACTTATGGAATTTCCAGTTGGAAAAGCAAGAGAAGAGCTTTTAAAGCAACTATATTCAAGTGAAAACAATCAGTTATATACGCGTTTTCGAGCTTCACAGTCTTTTCAGGATTTAAAAGAGGAAATTGACAGTCTAAGGAAGTATAAAGAAGGCCAGGAGGAAGGGTTAAAGGGTTTTAAATAAAGAGTTTTTATAAACAAGCAAAAATATTTTTACCTCTTTGTTATTTTAAGTTTCTAATGGTTTAGTTGAGCTCTGCAGTACTTGTCGTACTGCAGAGCTTTTATATTTTATCGAGAAAAAATATAATCTATATTTGATTGTTTGCCTGCAAAGTCTTTATACCTCCATTAAAACCTTGCGAAAAACGAAAATTGAAGTAAATTATATACAGGATGATTTTTAAAATAAAAAAGAGTAAAAATTATCGTCCGTTATTAGCAGTAATAATCTTTATGTTCCTTCTAATTCCCTCACCTATTTTTTCTCCTACCATGCAGATAAGGTGGCATAAAGAATACGAAGTGCTACGTCATCAAGCTTTATTGTATGCCAGGTCCAGCGGAGTAAGAGGTGATAGCCAAACAATCAAAAGAGCTTATGATTATTCTGTTCGTTTCTGGATGAGGTGGCCGGTTGTAGTTCGTTGGATTCAAGCTGAAAGTGATTTTATTCCGAGTGCGACAAGCAAGGTTAACGCTAAAGGACTTACTCAAGTAATGACCGGAACAGCTGCTTATATTGGAGAAGTTCTCTTGTATTCTGGTTCCGTTGGTTTGACTATAGAGGAAGAAGAAAAGTTAAGTGAAGTGAGTTATAATTTATATGAAGTGGAAGACAATCTTCTTCTTGGTTTTTCATATCTTAAGTTTTTATCTATATTTTCAGAAAATCCTGAGGAAGCTTTAGCAAGATATCTTGCGGGGAAAAAGTGGGTCGACTTTATCGATTCAAGGTACGTTAGAAGTATTTCTGATGGTAAACCCATAACCCTGGATGTTGCTTTATAAGGTAAAGAAAGAATACAGAAGTTAGGAGACAAAATTCCTCCCTCTCCCCCAAAAAAATAACACAGAATACACAAAGAAACAAATGAAACATAGAGAGTACAGAACCACACAACACCACCTTTTTATTGTGTTTGTTTAAAATCCAACACGTATCTCTGGCCTTTTAAACATATAGAGCATGTAGGTATTGTAGTTTTTTACTAATTAACAAATCAACTGATTAGGTAGAGCATTTTGACGATAATTTCCATTGCGGCTCCCGATATCAAAGGAAGTGTAAAATTGTCGTCAATGCCGAAAGGAAAGAACTCGACAAGTGATGCAACCAGTGAACCGGAAAACAGAACAATTAGTGCAGGTTGAGGTAAAAGAAAAGAGATCCCCAAACATATCAAAAGACAAGCAAGGCTTCCTTCTACCGTTTTTTCCGTGTTGAGGCGACTCTTCCCCCATCGTACACCTATAATATGGGCGGCCGTGTCTCCGAGCGAAAGAAAAAGCAGTACCGCAATAGCTATCCATTTATCAAAAAAATATACGGAGAGAAAAGCAGCAACCGCAAAGTGAGTAGCGGCTGTTAAAGTCTCTTTCTCCTTTTTCCAGAGTAATTTTCCGAAACAACGATCAAAAAAATCACCGATTGGTTTAATCTCCAGACGAAGGAAGTCAATAAGCAGAGAAAAGACGCCCAGAATACAAAGACTTATAACCATAGGAAACCTTGGAAGAAAAATATAGTAGATTGGAATCAACGCGGTCAAGATGTGTAACAGTTTTCTTATAAAAACGTATCTACTTAGAGCTTTCATATTTTTAGAAGTTAACATGGTAAACATTAAAGTCAAGTTTTTGAATTGCGAGATAGGAGAAAACAAAAAAATAAAAAAAATACTGATTTTTGTAAAAAATCACAGGTGAGCCCCTTGACTTATGATAGGGTTTTTTTATTATAAGAATACATATACAAAATGCATAGAATGAGTCTTTTTATATTAACAATTGACATTATAAAGTTTTTTTGGTATTCGAAAAAAGCGAAGACATCGTATCTCTAGTAAAAGAATGGTTTATATTTTAGTTCTAAAGGAGGGGTAATTAATGGAATGGCTTATTAGAAAAAGGTCTGGAAAAGTTGTTCCGTATAACAAAAAGAAGATAGGCGTTGCTATTGCTAAAGCTCTGAAAGCAATAGGAGCAAAAGAAGATGCTACTTCTATAACGAATCAGGTAGAAACTTCACTTTATATGAATTTCTTCAGAATCGGAAATGTTCCGACCGTCGAGGAAATTCAAAATTACGTTGAAGAAACCTTAATGCTAAGGAAATTGCCGGATGTAGCGAGAGCGTACATTCTTTATCGAGAGAAGAGAAACGAAGCTCGTAAAGTAGAAGATGTCTTCAGAGATGTTGAAAGCATAATGGGAAAGTACTTAAAGAAGGAGGACTGGAGAGTTCAAGAAAATTCAAACATGAATTTTTCTCTTCAGGGTTTAAACTTTTACGTTTCTTCGTCAGTTACTGCCCGGTACTGGCTTGGCAAGATTTATAGTCCGAGAATTAGAGAGGCTCACAGCAGCGGAGATTTTCATATTCATGATCTTGGAATACTTGGACCCTATTGTGTAGGTTGGGATCTGTTGGATCTTTTAAAGGATGGCTTTAGAGGGGTGAGCGGGAAAGTTGAATCTTCTCCTGCGAAACATTTAAGAAGTGCTCTTGGTCAGGTAGTTAACTTTATCTATACTCTTCAGGGTGAAGCAGCGGGAGCACAGGCTTTTTCAAACTTCGATACGCTCCTGGCTCCGTTTATTCGGTTTGATGACTTGGATTATAAAGAGACTAAACAAGCTTTACAAGAATTTTTATTTAATATAAATGTGCCTACCAGAGTAGGGTTCCAGACGCCTTTTTCAAATATTACTCTGGATCTTAAAGTTCCGAATAGCTTCAGGGACAGCAAAGTTGTCATAGGTGGAAGAGAAAAAGACGCGACCTATGGAGAGTTCCAAAAAGAGATGAACATGATAAATAAAGCTTTTGCGGAATTGATGATGGCTGGAGACGCAAAGGGGAGAATCTTTACCTTTCCTATTCCGACATATAATATAACAAAAGATTTTGAGTGGGAAAATGAGGAGCTTATACCTATGTGGGAAATGACAGGTAAGTATGGAATTCCCTACTTCAGCAATTTTGTTTCGTCAGATATGGATCCTGAAGACGCAAGGAGTATGTGTTGTAGGCTCAGATTAGATAAAAGAGAATTAAGAAAAAGAGGAGGAGGGCTTTTTGGGTCTAATCCTCTTACAGGAAGTATAGGTGTGGTAACTATAAACCTTCCGCGAATTGGGCATCTTTCAGGTGACGAGGAAGAATTTTTTGATAGGCTTTCAAATATTATGGAAACGGCAAAGGAATCATTAGAATTGAAGAGAAAAATTATTGAAGACTTTACAAAAGAAGGACTATATCCTTATACGCGATACTATTTAAGAGAAATAAAAGAAAAAATGGGCTCTTTCTGGGCAAATCATTTTTCCACTATAGGGCTTATAGGAATGAACGAAGCCTGTGTAAATATGTTTGGAAAAGGATTGATGACGGAAAAAGGAAGAGCATGGGGAATAAAAGTGCTTGGATTTATGAATGAGAAAATTTCTGGGTTTCAGGAAGATACAGACAATCTTTACAATCTTGAAGCTTCACCGGCGGAGAGCGCGTCATACCGTCTGGCTAGAGAGGATAAGGAAAGATTTCCCGATACTTATACAAAAGGTACCGTCTATCCGTATTACACTAATTCTGTACATCCTCCCGTTGATGAAGTGGAGGATGCTTTTAGCCTTCTCGAACATCAGGATCCACTACAAGTATTATTCACAGGAGGAACTGTCGTACATATATTCCTGGGAGAAGCGATTGAGGATTGGAAAACAGTAAGAGATCTTACGAAGAAAATAGTAAACAGATTTTCTCTGTCGTATTTCAGCTTTACGCCGACTTTCTCAATATGTCCGGTTCATGGCTATATATCAGGAGAACATTTCTACTGTCCGCATCCACACACCGAAGAAGAAATGGAAGAGTTTGGAGATGTTGTAGAGCTAAGCAAGAAGAGACTTGGGGGAATGCAAAAAGGATCTTACAGAAAAATTGAAGAGGAAAAAACAGAAAAAGAGTTGAAAGTGTCTTTAAATAAAGTAAAATAAAAAGAAGGAGGTATTTTGATAGAAGAACTAAAAAAGAAAGATATAGAAGAGACAGAGAAAGTTTTAGCAGTAAAGGCTGAAGTTTATTCCCGGGTGGTAGGTTATTATAGACCGGTTCAGGACTGGAACGAAGGCAAAAGAGAAGAATTCAGAGAAAGAAGATATTTAAAAATAGAAGAAGAATAAAGTAAGTGATCAAGTCTTTTTTAGGTACCAGCCTGATAGAGTATCCTGGTAAAATCTCATCAGTAGTTTTCATAGGTGGATGTAATTTGCGTTGTCCTTTTTGTTATAATTTTGATCTTGTTATACCAGAACTTGTGAAGAAAGTCCCTGATATACCTGAGGATGAAATCATAGAGAAATTAAAGGAAAGAAAAGGTTTTATTGATGGTGTATCTTTTACAGGAGGCGAGCCTCTTCTATCTCCTCGACTGCCATCTTTTCTTAAAAGAATCAAAGAAGAAGTAGAAATTGATATAAAAATCGATACCAATGGGACGTTGCCGGATAAATTAAAAGACATCCTTCCTTTTGTTGACTATATATCGATGGATATAAAATCTTCGCCGGAAAAGTATCCCTTTGCTACTGGAAACAAGATCGGATTTGAGAATGTAAAGGAAAGTATAAAAATAATAAAAGGGACTCAGGATTACGAATTCAGAACTACAATGGTGCCGGGTATTGTGGACAAAGAAGATCTTAAAAAAATATGTCAGAATATAAAATCCGTGAAGAAATATGTTCTTCAGGGTTTTAGAAATACGAAAACTCTTTCCCCTGAGTTTTCGGGAATTTCTCCTTATCCAAAGGAATATTTAATAGAGGCTTCAGAACTCTTAAAGGATTGTTCTACGGCAGTTAAAATTCGCGAATAGAGAATGTGATCTGTTAACTGAGAGTATTCTTTTTTTGTTTTATACTTACAATCTCAGGTAAGAAATGTCCGCTTTTTAAGATCTGTTTATCGATAAAAAAGAATACAAGGAAATATAAAACCATAAGACTCATGCCTGATAGGAAACCGGCAAGATCTGTTTGCCAGATATTTTTACCGATAAGAACGCCACCAATAAGAAAAAAAAGAGGAATAACAAAGTTTAATACTGTAGCTATAAAAAGATTTTTTTTTGTGTCAAGTTGTACAATATCTCCTATTTTTGCACTTCTGTCATTTCTGCAAATTATTTCTCTTCCTTTTTTGTCGATACGGCAAAATTTGGCAAATTCGCAGGATTCGCAATTTTCCGGCTGTTCAATAAGAACCGTTGCTCTATTTTTATTTGTTTTGATAACTTTCCCTATTGCATTCATAATTAATATAGCCACAAAGGCACTAAGACACAAAGCCTCCCTACACACCCCTTTTTAACCACGAGATTACACCCTGGTACAGTTGTTCCCTGTTAAATATCGCTTCGCATTTCACAGGGTAAACCTCCCTACCCCGATACAGTCATTCTTCCTTACGGGACAGGCAGGGCAGGCAGATTAACGATAGACTTTTCTTTATTTTTTGCTGCTAACTGCTCTCTACTCTCTATCTTTATCCAAACAAATCCGTACTGAGGTATCTTTCTCCCGTATCGGGTAAGATTACAACTATCCTTTTTTCTTCGGGCAATCTTTTTGCTACTTTTAGCGCAGCCCATAGGGCAGCCCCGGAAGATATGCCGGCAAAGATTCCTTCTTCTTTGGCAAGCCGTCTTGAAGTGAGAAATGCGTCTTCGTTTTTAATTGTTATTATTTCATCGATTATTTCTATATTTAAAACTTCGGGGATAAAACCTGCCCCTATACCCTGTATTTTGTGCGTGCCCGGTTTGCCTCCCGACAGCACAGGTGAATCTTCCGGTTCCACAGCGACGATAAGAATTTTTCTATTCTTGATTTCATTTTTAAGAACTTCTCCAACGCCGGTTAGTGTTCCGCCTGTTCCAACTCCTGCAACGAAAGCATCAATCCCCGGAACTTGCTTTAGAATCTCTCTTGCGGTTGTTTTTCTGTGTGCTTCGGGGTTTGCCGGATTTGTAAACTGACCCGGGCGGAAGTAGGCGTTTTCTTTTTCCAGTTCAGTTGCTTTTTCAATTGCGCCTTTCATTCCTTTTTCTCCGGGAGTTAAAAGAACTTCTGCCCCCAGCGCTTTTAATATTTTGATCCGCTCTTTACTCATTGTATCGGGCATAATCAGGATTAATTTGTACCCTTTAACAGCTGATACATAAGCAAGTCCGATACCCGTATTCCCGCTTGTAGGTTCTATAAGGGTGTCTCCGGGGCTTATTTTTCCTTTTCTTTCTGCTTCTTCAATCATGTGAAGACCAATTCTATCTTTGATTGAGCCGAGGGGGTTAAAAAATTCAAGCTTACAATAAATTTCTGCAGAATTTTTTTCCGACATCTTGTTCAGTTTTACAACGGGCGTATTTCCTATTAAACTCAGAATGTTTTTTGCTACTCTGCTCATTTTAGTTTCTTTTTCTCTTCTCCAGGCGAGGGTGTTCGGCGACAAAGACAGATGTGTAATCAGGAATATCTTCAGTGATCCAGGAGTTGGCTCCGATATTGACATGATTGCCAATTTTTACCGGACCCAGTATTTTGGCTCCTGCGCCAATCACGACATGATTGCCAATGTCGGGGTGTCTTTTGTAACCTTTTTTGATTTCATCTTCACTTTTTTTTTCGAAATGAAGAACCCCGAGAGTTACATCCTGATAGATTCTTACCCAATTACCAATAACTGACGTTTCCCCGATTACCACTCCGGTACCATGGTCTATAAAGAAATAGTTGCCAATTTTTGCTCCGGGATGAATATCGATTCCTGTTTCAGAGTGAATAACTTCAGAAATTTCCCTGGCATATCCACTTGCTCCGAATGTGTATAAAAGGTGAGAAACCCTATGGATTTCGATAGCAAGGAATCCGGGATAAGAACGAATGATTTCAGTGTAGGTTTTAGCCGCCGGGTCTCCTATATAAGCAGCTTCGACATCTTTTTTGAGTTTCTCTCTTATTTTTCCCAAATTTTCCAAAATCTTACCAACAATTTTTTCTACTTCTGCTTTATCTTCGATATAGGGACTTATTCCTTCGACAAAGAGGCTACCCAGATCTTTAAATTTTGAGGTAAGCCCGCTGCTGTTTTCTTTTCTGGCAAGTTTCCCACAGTTCCAATATTTTGGAAAAAGCACCTGCCTTATTAAATTTATCTCTTCAAAAGGATACTTCCTTGAAGAGAACTTTTGCGTGAACTCTGTAACAAAAGGAGCCCTATCTCTTTTGTAGGATGTAAGCAAACATTCGATTGACTTACTTCCCTTTTTTAACGCCATAGCATAACCTCCAAATAATAACATATAAATAAACATTCATAATTGTCAAGGTTTTAGCGGGTCCTTTGTGACCAATAAAACAAAAACTTCTAACCTTACGCGGCTATCTTCTTGGCAGCCAATCGGTTAGTTGGTTTTTGTGCTTTATGGGGTTTTGGTGTGCTTTTATAGGGGTTTGTGTCTTTGGAGGTGTACGCTTAATGGTTTCGTTTTTTTTGTGTTGACAGGAGTAAAATCCGGACTATAGTTTTAATATGTTTGTTGAAGGGCAACATAAAGGCATAGCCAAGTATAAAATTTCCGGTAGCGTCGTCAAGAGCGCCTGGGTTGGAGGGATGGTTCAGCTCTTCAAAAACCTGCTTGACAGAAGGGCTGTTTTCTATTACAATGAAAGCAATAGGGGAATAGAGGTTTAGAAAATATGTGTTTTAATATAACAAAGCTTTTTCTTGTTTCCTGAACAAGGGAAAAAGATTATAAAAAAAATTAAATTAAGGGGGATTAAATGATTAACAAACAAAGCTTTTTCTCAATCACTAAAATTTTATTAGTGGGGGTTCTTTTTACGGTAAATCTTTCCTGTTGCCGCAGGGAAGTAGAGAAATCAAAAAGTGTAGATGAATGTCTCGAGAAGCAAATCGCACTTAAATTTGACGAGAAAATACCTCAACGGTATACAGTAACTTCAACATTGTATAATCGAGATATGGAAGGAAATATTGTAAGCAGTATGCAAATTAAAGGAAGGTTTTCTCGTTTGGTAGAAGACGAAGAGGTTCGCTGTAGATGGAGCGATGTTAGAATGTTTTCGACCAGGGATACATTAGGTGAGTTTCCGGATGGAAAAAAGTTGGATTATATGGAAGGTTTTTCGTATTCTCTTTCTGAGGAAATACTAACGGAAGATTTTTACATAGATTTTCCCGAAAAAGACAGGACTTTTATGAAAACACTCATCTGGGACGCTCCCTGGATTGAGGTTGCGTATGTTGGCATAGATAATATTGAGTACGATAAGCCTTTTTTTTCTGCTGACTTAGAGAGTAAGGACGTGAAAGTACAGAATTTTGCACTGTTAAAAACGAGGAATTTAAAGTTGAATTGGACGGGAATTGCAAAGAGAAATGGGGAGATATGTGCCTTAATAGAATTTAAATCCCTTTCAAATCCTGTAGAATCAAAAACGGATATTTTAAGTATAAAAGGCAGGACCTGTTCCTGGGGTAGTTTTTGGGTGTCGTTGGATGACCACCAGGTTGAATACGCCGTTATCAATGAGGATGTAATAATGGAAATGAGCCTTTCCGGCAATCCTCTCGGTCAAGTTTTAAATATGCAGAGAGAGGTAGTTTTTAACAAAATAAGATAACTCTTTCTTTTTATTTTAAACTTTCTATAGAACAAACCGAAAAAAGGAGTAACGTATGAATTTGTTTGGCGGAATAGAAGCCGGAGGAACGAAATTTGTCTGTGCTGTTGGTACAAACCCAGAAGATTTACGAGAACCATATCGTTTTGGTACGACATCCCCCAAAGAAACAATTGAGAAGATAATTAAATATTTTAAAGAACAGAACAAAAGAGAGAAAATTTCGGCTATCGGTATCGGATCTTTTGGGCCGGTTGACTTAAAAAAAAATTCTTCCACTTACGGATATATAACATCTACGCCAAAAATCAAATGGCAAAACACAAATTTTTACGGAAAAATCCAAAAGACATTGAATGTCCCCGTAGGATTTGATACGGATGTAAACGCGGCAGCTCTCGGCGAACACCAGTGGGGCGCAGCACGAGACGTATCGGATTTTATTTATATTACGATTGGAACGGGTATTGGTGGGGGTGGAATAATTAACGGTGAATTTTTACATGGGTTAATCCACCCTGAGATGGGGCATATTTTTATTCCGCATGACACGAAAGTTGATCCATACGAAGGGAAATGTCCGTTTCACAATAACTGTTTCGAGGGTTTGGCTTCGGGTACGGCTATAAAAGATCGTTGGGGTAAATCGGGGGAAAAATTAGGCAGGGACCACCCGGCTTGGGATCTGGAAGCAAAATATATTTCTTTTGCAGTAATAAATTATATTTGCATCCTATCTCCCGAGAGAATTGTTCTTGGCGGAGGAGTTATGAAACAAAAGCAACTGCTGCCCATGATACATGAAAGGGTGAAATCTTTACTTAATAATTATATCCAGGCTCCTGAGATTACGGATAATATCGAAAAATATATCGTTACTCCGGAGTTGGAAGATAACGCGGGTGTACTTGGCGCTATTGCGTTAGCCAAGGGAGAATACGGAAAGCAATAGCTACTAAGAAACAAAGAAAAATTTTTTACCACAGAGAGCACCCCGATACAGTCATTTTTCCTTACGGGGCAGGCAGAGAAAAAACAAAACACACAGAGGGCACAAAGAAAAAGATAGTGTTGTTTAAATAAATCCCAAACTCAAAACCCTAAAGAAGAACGCAGATAAAAAAGGATTAACAGGATTTTTTGTTATTTTAACTAAACCTCAACCCCAAAAACCTAATAACGGCTACCAATTTCCGCAAATTAGCTTCTCAGATCAACCAAAAATCTTTTTAATTTTTCATAAAACTTAAAATTAAATCCTGTGTATCTGCGTTTATCTGCGTCCAAAATAGTTGGGGTGGAGGGTGCCTTTGGCCGTAGCGTCTTTGCGGCAATAAAATATTTTTATAAACTCTTTCTTATCTCTTCGAGAGATTCTTTCGCCTGGGGAGCCATATCGAAGAATTTCCTCAGTTTTTCACAAATACAATTTTCACAATGTGCACAATTTTTGACGGCTTTTTCTGTTGCGCAAGTTCTTATTTCACACATATTGCAATATCCTATATGTCTGCCTTCCTTTGATAAGCATCCGTCGCAATTTATATCCTGGATTTTAAACGTATGCTTATACTGCTTAGTCCACTCCTTTGCGATTCTCTTCCTTTCTATGTTATCGTTATTTTACGTTGCAATGAAAGCAGGGCACTCACTGCATACAAGTCCACAAAAACCAATTAATTTATCCATTACGCCTCCTTGAGAATACGTTTTTGTTTTGAAGGGTTTCTCAAAATGTTTCACGTGAAACATTATTAAGTCAATATCGAGATAATGTTTCCTTTAAAGCTTAATTCTTTTTTAAGTTTAAATTTGTCTCCGGTGTATTTGCCATAGTATAAAATTTTGCTGGCTAATCCCTGCGGTATTTTTTTCGGGTTAACGGCTCGAACAAAAAGCCAGTCGTAGGATTCTTTAAGATCTTCCGGTGTTGACACGAATTTGTTTATCACTTTTAGGTCTAAGTTTAGTAACAGGCTAATGTGCTCAAGAAAGGTTACGGGTTTGCCTTTTGATTCTACAAGGTGAAGAATTGTTTGCGGCTCAAGAATTTTCAAAGGAATACTTGCTATACCCCCTCCTGCTCCAAAATCGAGAATCTTTTCTCCTTTGTTAACTATTTTGCATGGTATCAGAGAAGGAACGAGAAGCTTTGTTATGATCTTTTCCTTTGTAAGTTTTCTGGAAATAAGATTTATTTTTTCATTCCATTTGATAAGCTCTTCCGTATACTGAAAAAGCATAGATGTTTTTTTTCTATTGGTTTCGATTTGAAGGTCTTTTAGGAATTCTTCGAGCGAATGTTTCACGTGAAACATTAATAATGTATTTTGAAAGACAGTGTTGCTTTAGGGTCTCCGTTTTTGTCGAGAGAGAGATTGCTTTCGAAATTATAAAGCTGTGCGTCAACATAGGCATCTAAAATTCCAAGCGACCAGACTAAAGCTATCCACCATGCGATTTGTCTTCTTTTGTCGAGAAGATCACTTTTTTCTTGTTGGAATTCCGGAATTGTACCATTCCATTCTCTATCTATTTCGTATAGTCTAAGTTGTGTTTGCGTGCCCTGGTATATGAGGTAGGATTGTGCTCCTCCTATCAGGATGCCTTTAACGTATCTTTTGGTGTAAAATTGTCCGCCGCCCGGAATAAGAGTAGTAAGCAGTATTGCGGTTTTTGCGGATTTTGAAATTAGGAGAAGTATATACAGCATATTATTTCAAAACAGCTATTGTGAGGCCTTCTCCTCCTTCGTAATGGGGTGGAGTTTCTATGTTTTTTATTCTTGGGTCTTCCTTTAATTTTTTGTGAATCATGTTACGCAATATCCAGCTTCCTTTTCCGTGAAGAATTCTTACCGAATTATAGTTCGCAACGATTGCTTTGTCAAGAAACCTATCGGTGGCTTCCCAGGCATCCTCCTGTGTCATTCCGCGAACAGAAATTTCTAATGGGACATCCAGGTCAACGTGATAGTCTATTCCGGAAAATTCATGAGAAAGTTTAACTGTTTTTTTCTTCGTGTCTTTCTTTTTTTGTGAAGTCTGGCTAAATGTTTTTTTGTATTTTTTTATTGATTCTTTTGAAGCTTTTGTTTCCTGTATTTCTTTAATTGTTTTTTCTACTATCGCGCGTGCTTCGCTTATGATGTTTTCGGCTTTTTCTTTCGCTTCGTGAAGAATTTTTTTCTTTTCTTCATAGGCGTTTTTCATTCTTTTCTCGTATTCGTTCTTTAATTTCGAAAAATCTTTTTTAAGTTTAGAGATTTCTTCCTTTTGCTCACGCAATTTTCTGTTTCTAAGAGAAAGCTCTGCTATTAGTTTTTCTGCTTCAAAAACTTCCGAGTCAATAAATTTCTTTGCGTCTTTGATGATATTCTGAGGTAAGCCAAATTTTTCCGCGG
>Ga0307422_1001046_pt1 | contig 14568 bp, 15 predicted proteins | sample SalMarWE160290MG_FD_202153 | JGI IMG/M metagenome (GOLD analysis project Ga0307422, IMG submission 202153) | Salt marsh sediment microbial communities from the Plum Island Ecosystem LTER, Massachusetts, United States - WE1602-90 | ecosystem: Environmental > Aquatic > Marine > Intertidal zone >...
ATACGGACTGTTTAATATTGAATCTACATCGCTTTGTTTTCTACAAGTATGGTAATTCGTATCACTCTCATAAATAAGGAAACATTCATCAACTTGAGCAAATTTTTCATAAGAACCATATTTTCTTAACATTTCCTCAAATATATCCTTATCAAAAGTTGCCATGGTAATTCCTCCTATAATATTTGATTACAATAAATGTTCATATGCTAGTATTATAAACATAAAATCAAGTTTCATTACAGTCGCCGAAACATTGCTGAAATCAAACCGACTAAATTCAAAACCTGCGGTTTCGGTCGGCTGGAAACTTTTATTAGGGTTAACAGTAATTTCATTATAACTCTTTTCCATGTTATGGGTAAAGCTAATGTCTTTTTTCTTTTTTTTATAATCAATGATTGATTTACCGGTTTTCATATTCACTTTCTAAGTTATAAAATTTATCTACCATGTCAAGCGAAACTTTTTCTCATCCCAGAAATCACGAAGAGGCTAATTTGTCAAGTGTCGAGATTTGACCCCAGATACACCAGATACATAGATTTGACCCCAGATACACAGATACATAATGCTGTATTATAGCCAGTGTCAATTAATTACTTTTTAATTGATTACATAGATAAATAGAATGAAATACCAGCACTAATATTTAACAGTTGGCTGGAAAACCCTCCTTCCCTCTCTATTTCATTTCCTGAATTATCATAATAAAACTTTGGATAATATCCTTTTTCACGATAATTAGATTTAATTTGATAATCAATACTTGCATTAAGTACAGTGTATTTATTAAGAACAAAATCTAGACTGCCCCCTATATTTAATGGTATTGGGTTCCATTTTGAATTATATAATGTATTATCACCTATTATTTCGATTTCATAATTTTCCGATACCGTCCATTCAGAATTTTTAATTTCCAATTTATCGATGGGATAAGAAATGTTAAAATTCGACATTATTTTTTCTTTTATTAGATATACAAATTTGAAAGTAAATATAATAGCTGAATATTTAACTTCCATATCATAGTGTTCCCAACTGGCATTATGATATGATCTTATCGAACAAATTTCAAAACCATATCTTTTATTATCATCATATTTAACTAATCCCCCCAATTTGAACATATAGCCATAACTCGATTTAATCTCTGGGATAAAACAGGAACCATAATAAAGGCCAATAGATCTAGCTTCACGTGCATAGTATGTTTTACCATCAAAATCACCTCCAATAGTATTAATACAGGGCCCAACGCTTATATATAAATCAGTAGGTTCTTCCTTTTTAGGGAAAGTTGTAGATAATAGATATTCATTACATATATTGATAGTATCATACGGTGATTCGTTTTCATTGGAAACGCAAATCCATTCGTCATTATTAAACGCACCATAAGCCCAATGTATGCAGTTTTTGCTAAAGATTATTTTTGTGAGAACATTCTTGTAATGAGGCTGTTCTTCTCCATCAATAATATAAAACCATTCATTATCATTTAATGCTGCATATGCCCAATGTTTGCTATCGAGGCTAAAGGTGATACCAGCACTAGATAAATCATCGTACATTGGATGTTCTTCGCCGTCTATTACATAATATGTTTTAGTAGTAGACAATCCTCTATCTTTTAATACCATATATGCACAATGTGAACGATCCGGACTAAATGTTAATTTATCATTAATAATTTTTTTTACATGAGGTTGTTCTATTCCATCAACTACCACGCAATAGCCATCATCGCACTTTGCTATATATGCGACCCTGGAACTATCTGTAAAAAAATATATCTTATTCTTAACAATTTTTCGATAACGTTTGTGTGAACTGGAATTTACAATCACTTGATATCTTTTATCTGGTGTTCTATTGATTACAACTCTTTTTTTCCCATCAGGACTGATAAATTCTGTCTTACCATACAAAATAAAACTTTGTAATAAAAGCAGTAAAATAATAGGTAGATTTTTCATGAGGATTTCTTTCTCATAAATATAACGCCAAGTTTCAGCCGCCGAAACATTACCGCAACACTGCGTTGGATTTGTAATAGACCGTTTGCGGAAATTAAACCGAGTGAATTCAAAACCAGCTGTTTCGGTCGGTTGCAAACTTTGTTAGGGTTAATCGTAGTTTTCTTATAATTCATTTCTGTGTTATGGGTAAGCTAAAAATCTCTTGTTCCATTAAGATATTTTTCACTTATTTTACAAGCTTCCATACTGTCTCCATTGTACTTTAAATTCACCGTTCTGTCAAGTGTTTTTTTTGCGTCAGTAATAATCTTATTTTTTTTGCTATAGGGTTCTTTGAACCCTAACATAGTTTATACATCCTAAAAGGATTAGCAAATCCATCATAAAAAGATGTATAAACTCCTATACATTTTTGTCTGGGTAACCACTTAACATTCTTAACATCAATAATATATCCATAATAATTCCAAATTCCTTGTTTTCTTTTTATCCATCAAAAAGTGAAGAATAAACTCCTCATTTACATTTTCACGATCTCTAATTTTAGTCACATACATTTTATTGGTTAATTCCTATTCATAAAACATCAACTGGGCTACGTACACCTTTTCCACCCTTGTTCAACACATGGGTGTAAATCATAAACATACTTGGTCAAGAAGTTTAGGTTTGTTTTTTATTCTGTAATTTGTCTTTGTATATTGCCCTGTAATTTCCATATCGAAATTATAAAAAAAATCACATCATTGTCAACATTTTATATGAGTTGGTGCGTTAGGGCGTAGAAGCGTTAGTGAGTAAAAACAAAACAATAAAAAAATCAGTGTTTATACATGGTAATTTATTAGATTCAAAGAATCTATCATTTCACATTTCAATGCCTGACCCTGTTGTTCTTTTGCTTTTTTTGTCTTCTGGGTTAAATAGTTCAATATATTTTTTCATATCAAACATTCCATTAGTTGCAAACAGGTTTCGCCAGAAAGAATCAATATCAAGTTTTTTATTACAATGAAGTAAATAAATCAGGTATAAATTTTCGGTTTTAACCGCACAAATAGAACTTAACTCAGCAGCTTTAGTCCAACTATCTGAAAAAGCCCATGGGCGCTCTTTTAGTGGTTTATCAACAGCACTATTCCCTATAAAAATACCTTTGTAATTCTTTTCTCTTATCGTTCTACCACGATCTATCCAGTCAAGAAGTTGCTTTCTACCATCTTCATTGAAAGTATCAGATTTAGTACTCTTTATCTCGAGAACTCCTTCAAAAACCTCATCATCGATTTTAATTGTTATCCATCCATCTTCTTTATTTGGTTCATTTGGATCTTCAACATGAGCTCCCAAAGTTCGTAAAATGTTTCTTACAACTGGTTCTAAAGCGTACTCCCTTTCGTACAATAGCTTTAAACACTCCCTTATCTTATTCTTTTCTTTCTCTGCTTCCTTAAGTTCTACAAATTCTTTCTGAATGTTGGATTTTATCAAATCAATTTTTTCATCTACATTTGATTGCCCTGGAGCATGAAATTCAGTAAGCCATTCCGGCTCCGGTAACTCTGCCTCAACGCCGCATAAGTCTTTTAATACTAATTGTAAAGTCTCGTCTTCATTTAAAGATATTTGTGGGAGAAAAACAATTGGTCCAAAAGATATAAAATCTTGACCATAACAAAATTTATAAATTATACTAAATAGAATAGAATTATTATAACGGTTCCAGCAAATCTTATCAGTCTCAATATCAAACTTGTTTTTTAAAAAAAACATCGGAGAAATATTTAAATTAGCTTCCACTGTGTCTTGATTTATACGGCATGAACGTAACGAATAAAACCACTTTTTTAGATTTTTAACATATTCATCATAAACTCTATGGTCGTAATCATTTACATATTCTATCGAATCTCCAGCTTCAGAATCCCAATAATAATCTATCCCTGTCCAGCTTAAAAAAGGAATTTCTGTTTTTTCATCTGTTTCTTCATCTAATATATCAATTTTGAATCGAGGATCTCCCAAAATATATATGCGTCCTTCATTTCTTATAATATCCAAGCAACTTTTATAAGATAATTTTTGAAAAATATCTTGCCAGGGTAAATCTTTTTTATCTTCATCTGATAAAGAGAGTAAATTTAATATTAAAACATCATAGTCTCGAATATTTTGAATATTTGTAGCACTATTCCACTCAACACAGAATACCTTTCTGCTTTCATTAGCGAAATTATATCCTTTTGCACCAAGCACTAAAATTTTTCTTTTTCTATTCATTATTTATACTAACGTCAAGTTTCACCCGACGAAACATCATTAGGGTGCAAACTTTTGTTAGGGTTTTTAGAAATTTCATTATAATTCTTATTCACATTATCAAACCATTTACTTTAAAAAGATAACTTAAGTTCTCACTCTGTCAAGTATACTTATTCAAGTAATTAATGATCTTTTTTATCTATAGAAAATTCAAAAAGCAAGACCTGACCCGTTCCATTAAAACCGTAGAAAGTAAGATTTAATATATTCTAATCTTAATCATTTTTTACATTGATATTCTTTAAGTATGTTATATGAATCTATACTAAATGAACTATAAGCAATATCTAATGCTGTACCAGCACTGCTTGTAGCGTTTACGTCTACACCTTTATCAATGAGCATTTTTATTGTTTTAGTATTGTCACTACTAGCCGCAAACATTAAAACGGTTTCGCTATGTATAGTTTTTGCATTTACATCTGCACCTTTTTCTATCAATTTTTTAGCAACTGCATAGTTATTCCTTCTTCTTAATGCCACCATTAAAGGTGTTAAGCCTGTAAAATTATTTGAATTTACATTTGCTCCTGCTTTAATTAATATATTTACACATTGTAAATTGCCACTTTCTGCTGCATACATAAGTGCATTATTTTCATATTTTATATCTCTATGAGTATAAACTCCTTTTACCTCAATATCTGCTCCATTCTCAATTAAACATTTTAATATTTCAACACAATCTTTATAGTCTCCATTAGCAGCTACTGTCATTAATGGTGTACTACCCACAGAATTTATAGCATTTATATCTGCTTTATTGTCAATTATATATTTTACAATTTCCATATTCCCCTTATCACATGCAAATGTCAATGCAGTATGATATTTATAATCTGATTCTTTAAGAATTGAATTTATATCTATTCCTTTTTTATATAATTCTTTCAATGCTGCTATATCATTTTTATTAATAGATTCAAGTATTAAATTGTCTACATTCATGTAAATATCTCCTTTTTATGATAATGGTTTCATTCTTAATTTTTTTATGCTAACGCTAAGTTTCAGCCGCCGAAATATTGCCGCAACACTGCGTTGGATTTGTAATAGATTGGTTGCGGAAATTAAACCGAGCGAATTCAAAACCTGCGGTTTCGGTCGACTGCAAACTTTTGTTAGGGTTTCTCGAAATTTCGTTATAACTCTCATCCTTTACATGGGTGAAACAAAACTTTTTAATTGATTTTTTCCTTCTCATAATTTACCTTACTAAATTTATAAAATTTATCTATCCTGTCAAGAACTTCATTCTACATTTTTACTTACTTTTTTTCTTTGTATTCTCTGTGCGATTGTGTAAAATTTCTCTATTTCGTATTTTTCGTGTCTTTCGAGGTTTAATCTTCTTTGAACCCTAACGTCGCGTTTCAGTGGTTGTGCGCCAAGAGCTATTATCCGATTACCTGATTTTAGAGCAAACATTAAAATTTAAAATTAATGGTGCGCGTTAACAATCCACTGCAAACGCATTGTTAGGCGATCTTGTTGATTTTAAATACTTATCTTGTTTGTATTATTCTCGCTTCATTGTAAGGTTATTTACACCCACCTTCTTTTTTAGCATCTTCCTCAAATGATGCATACATAATACTCAATTAAAAGTTACTGCCGTTGGTGGTGGCTTTTAATTGATTCAAGATTTACAATAACTATTTAAGAAGTTTATAATATCTGACATCCCAATAGAGGCTATAGATACGGCTGACTGACGTATATCTTCAGTGATCCCAGTCGGTATCATATACCATGAAGAATCCTCTCTAATCTGAGCTATCGGCATATTCCCTCTATCAATATTTTGAGCAATAGGCTCTAATTCTTTTTCGTAGAGATTAGCAAGTTTATTATAAAATGATTCGAACTGGGAGAATGTCCCGCCTTTCTCTCTTATAGCCCCTGCAATCATGCTTAGAACTATGGTAAATAAATCTCTAGCTGTATCACGTATATTAATTTTGGAATTGGATTTTCTTGCAGCCCCTATTTCGGCCAGCAGTTCACCCTTTTGAGCCATACTGTATATTTGAAAGTTAACTGGAATTTTAATGCCCCCGAACTCAACTTCCTTACCCTCTGAGTTCGTATCAAATTGTTCCGCAAGATCCCAGATTTTTTTTGCACCGTCTACTACATACTGCTCTTTCTGGTTTTGTTCGTTTTTTCGAGAAGCTATCATAATAACGACTATGATAACAATGACTACAAGTATCAAATATCCCATAAGTTACCTCCTATTATAATTCTAAAGCCAATAGGGTACATACTATTTCTATAGGCATTATTGTTGTACCCCTTACCAATAAGGCCTAACGGCAATAATAACCGGTTGAAAAACCAAGAGATACGTTACTTTAAAAAGTAATTCCACAAAACTAAAATCAACGAAAAGATAGTGCGTTTTTCAATCCGGTTCATTATTTGGTTATGTGTTTCATTTTCAACGTCATGCAATATGGCATGACGCGGATTTTGAGTACTTTTGTATCAAGCCAAGATGAAGTTGAAACGGATTAAAACAGCCAATTTATTTAATTTTATATTTCATTGTAACATCACTAGTTAGTGTCATTCTTCCAGGTACTATATGTACTTCAAATACCGAATTGCATTTTTTACACATTACCACATTATCATTTATACCTTTATCTTTAGCATAACTTGCACCATCCTCAAATGTTATTTCTTCATTACATTTAAGGCAATATGCTTTTTGTTTCATAAGCTTATTTGCTAAAACATCGCCAAAATCAAATCCTATACCCATAATAATTTCCTCATTTAATTATATATTATTGACCTGTATAGCAGATACTTACTATTTTTTATTGGTGCAGGCAAGATTATGAATTTACCCTCGCCAGGTTCCAATACCGTCCCAAACCATTTCAAGATTTCGTGCTACAAAAGGTCGCTTTTCTTTAAACATTGAGTGAATGGTCAACATAAGTTCTTTACCACCAGAATCAAAGAGTGACTGACCAATTTCCCTTACTGGCTTTGCTTGTATTGAATCTGTAATAAAGCCTTCACCCCGTGGACTATTATCATACAAGGCTATAAGCTTATCGATAATCCCATCAAGTTTCATTTCTGACATAATAAACCTCCTAATTTTGTTTTAACAAACCCAAAAAAATAGCCCTATCCACCTCATCGTTAAGAAATATGCCTGTACGACCCTTTACTAAACCTATTTTTCTACTATTATTTTCTTTATCATTTAAATACATATGGATATAACCCTGATGACTAGTTATGAGGATCTTGCCATCTATTTGTTCTTGTGAAGGACTCTCACCTGCCCTATCATGTCTATAGCATTCAAATTGTAAACCAAAAACTTCCTCAACACTATTTGCAGTGTTATAAGGTAAGCCAGATGTTAACGCGACTGTAACTTTCATATTGAAAACATTATTGTTTATATACCTCACGACAGGGGCAAACGTAGCAACAAAATATTTCTTATCTTCACCTTTAGGCATTTTTACTGGTAAGAAACTAAAATCATCTAATTTTGTTTTTTGATTTTTAACAACATCTACAAGATAATTTTTTATTGCTATAAAAGCCTTTTCTTGTATAGTGCACCACATGAAACCATATCTATTATATATACTAGCCATTACAGCATTACGTGTCCAATTTAAATATCTCTTTACAAAATCTGCTTTTTCAACTGCAGTTGCATGTGTTCCTTCCAAAGTTTTATATTGAGCAACCTTTGCAATAGCATAAAAATATATATTAAAATCAAACTCTAATTCTTTCCCCTTTACCATAACCTTTATTTTCTCTTTGAACGTATCTAATAAATATTCTTTTGATATTTCTTTGAGTTGATCTTGTGTAGAAAAAGGTTTTGTGTCTTTAAGTTCATTACATATTTTTTCAAGTATTTTATCAAGTCCAAGTCTGTCCCCCTTGGCAGAAAATGCTTCGTTTATCTCTTTGTAGTTTTCCACAAGGTTATTAATTGTCAATCTTTTAAACTTTAATGTTACATCAACACCATGAAGTTCAATTTTACTTTTATACTCCCCTCCATCATAAATTGTATTCCACATTTCAACTAAACGAACAAACTTGTCATCGTCATTGTTAATGGCCTTTTCTATCATATAAAGACCTCCTCCTTGAGTTTAATTTCTGCCTACAATGTTATACAAGTTCCAGAAACCTCAGAATGTCTTAATATTATAAAAGGCCAACAGCTTTGCACATTTCTTTTAACCGCTCTTTGTCCTTTTCACTTTGACATTTTCTGAGTAAATCCTTGACTTCTTCATCTACATCTTGCCCCATTTTTTTCTTCATTGATAAATAACCAAGTTGCCCACCTAAATCCATAACATTATCCATTTTTATCTCCTTTCCTTTTAAGTTTTAGAATTCATTAAAGAGTTCGATTAAAACTATATGCCCTTTTTAGTATTATATAAGGTATTTATTATCAGTACGGCAAAGATGTTAGTGACGACAAGCATTATGACCGCGAAGTCTTCAGCCATTTCTACTTCCTTGAACTTTTATAAATATAGCACATAACATAGTTTATATGTACTAATATAAATAGCAAAAACACCATTGTTAAGCCGTATAAACTGATTTCAACATTTCTGGCTAACTCCTTATACATCAACATATTATTTATATCGCACCTCCTTTTTTACTTGAGTTTATATGCCATAAAACAGCCGCATAAACTCCATGGTTTATACACTTATCCTATCAGCGGGGCTTCGTACACCTTTTCCACTAACCCAACCTATATATGCTTCTTCAGCTCTGATGCTATAGTGTCTGGTTCTGATTGCGGAACGCATTTGATCAAGAAGTTTAGGCTTACTCTTTACTCTGTAATTTGTCTTTGTATATTGCCCTGTAACTTCCATATCGAAATTATAATAAAAATCACATCATTGTCAACCTTAATTTTAACCGCAAAAACAGTGTTTACCCGTAGCAATTTAGCAGACCTCCTAAATATACCATTTCACATTTCAATGCCTGACCCTGTGATTCCAAAAATACAACCTCATGTCAATACTACTGTCACAGATTAAAGCACCGTCCCTATTTTCTCTGGATGTATTTGTTAGGCGAAAATAGCGTTATATTAAAATTAATGATAATTTAATTTTTTATTTTTTTTTATTAAAAGTTATCTTAACTACATTTTCATCAACTCTGCTGCCATAACCATACTTAGTTTTATAATACCATCCATGGTGTCCACCTAATCCTGATAAATTAATGAAAACATTTTCCAGAGAGTTTCCTTCATGTAATGTAATTTTACATTTTGCCCATATATTTTTGATATATTTCCCATTTTCTATTAACTTTGTAGATCCTAATATGTCTATTCGTGATACATTCTCAATATTAATTTCTCTTTTATCATTACCATCTTTATCATACGCAAAATAAAAACTATGACTACCATATTTTCCTGTATTTATCCAAATATAATCCTCTGTCTTGCCGTCCTTTCGTGTCACTGTACCATAAAATTTATCTGTGCCAACACCACTACTTTTACCCCCAGAGCTAGTTCCAGGAAGTGGTGGTGTTTGAGTGGGTAGTGGTCCTGGCTTTGATGGTGATGGTTTTATTGCTTTTCGCTTACGCTTAAACCAAACGATAATTAAATATATTATAATTAGTGAGCCAATAAAAAATGCTGGTATAGTGAATACCTTCATACGGAATATGTCACCCCAATATTCTTTTTTATGGTATTGTTTTAATATCCACGAATATGCACAGAATGCCAAAACCGAGATGCCAATAGGAGGGGGTATTATTTTAAAAATATATCTTAATATTTCATCCATTTTAAACCTCACATATTACAACATAACATCAAGTTTCGGTCGCCGAACCATTACTGAAATCAAACCTCGAAAATTCAAAACCTGCGGTTTCGGTCGGCTGCAGACTTTTGTTAGGATTTTTAGAAATTCTATAATAATTCTTATTCATGTTATCAAGCCAATTACTTTAATAAGATAATTTAAGTTCTCACTCTGTCAAGTATATTTATCCAAGTAATTAATGCTTTTTTATTTATCTATAGAAAATTCAAAAAGCAAGACCTGACCCCGTTTTATTCATATATCATCATTTCTAGATGTGTTGTTATCATTCTCATTTTTTCCTTAATTTTTTCGTCGTCAGTTAAACTATATTGTTGTTCATAATGAAACTCTAATAGCATAAAGTCGTTCAGAAATTCTGTTCTGTCTTTATCGAAAATCCGATCCATTCCAGGTCCCAACACATATGGGGAATAACCTTTATCGATACAATCTAATTTATAAGCATTTGCTAAGAATAAAATGAAATCATTCGGATTTGCCTCATTTTTTCTTGCAATTTGAAAAACCTCTTCAACAGCTTCATCTGCAATTGGTGTTAATCTCCTTAAATTATCTTGTCTGATCATAAAATTCACCAATCATATATAATAAATTTTTTATATGTATTTTACCATTCTTTCAGTTTAAGATAATTAACGCAGTAATTCTCAAACTTATAGAATAAATTTATACAGTCACAATAAATTTCTTCTAACTTGACCTTTATTTCTTCTATTTTTATTATTTCACCTGTGCCGAAGCCAATTCTGAGCGATTTGTCTGACTTGGAAATTTTATAATTTTGTCCTCCATATTTTTCTATACCAGGTCCAATCCTATGTGTATGCTTATGTCTAAAATTTAAAGGAGGGCTTATCAAATCTTTATGGATTTTTTCGATTTCGACAACCATATTTCGAACTTCCTTTATATCCATAAAATGCTTTTTTAGGATATTTAGGTTTATCTTTGATTCTGCATAATTCCATCCCGTAGACTCACTGAAAATTTCTTTATATTGAAAAGCAGTCGTTACTGTTGCATAAATTATACTTTCTTTAAAGGAATAAATAGCATCACATGTTAATATAAGGTTATCTTTTATTTCGCCAACAAGAAGACGAAGTTTTTCTATTTCTCTTGATTCCTTTTTATATAGATTTTTCCAGGCGAATAGTTTCGTGATATAATTCCTTAATCCGAGAATTTTATTATAAAGATTATTATAGTTATTATTTAATGGCCATAAGATCATAAAATACTTTATGTGCTCTCCCTTAATTGAAGTTGGGAAGGATTTATCGAGCTTTGGGGTAAATTTTATGATATTTTCAATTCTTTGACTCTCCTTTCTACATTCATGAAAAAATATACGGTACTTCAACAACTCTTTTATTAAAGATATTTTTGTCCTAATAAGCTTAATCAATTGTTTAACCGAACCCTACAATATCCTTCTCAACCTCAGGGTAAATTTTATCAATTGCTTTTTGGACTTCAATTGTTTTGCTGATTGCTGTTACCATTTTGCAGAAATGTTTAATGTCGTCAGTTGATAATTTTATTTCCTGCCTATTCTTTAACCATGAATCCAGTACTTGGTAACCCCCTATATAATATTCCCAAACTTCAGGTTCAATACCTTCAAAATATTGTTTATCTTTATTTATATAAACTCGTTTTTCTTTTGCATTATAATTCCTTCCGATTCGTTTGGGTTTTGCTATTCTATAATTTCCCTCTCCCTGAAAGCGAGCAATTGTAGAACTTAATTCATCGGCTTTCAATAAATGTAAATCAACCAATCTTTCCCCTAAATTTCCCATTTGTTTAAATAATTCATAATTTTTAGTAAAAGGAATCCGTGGGAAATCAATTTTTAAGAACTCTGAATATTTTTGTCTATAAGTAGGAGAGAAAAGAACTCCATAGAGATAATATAGAACTTCTTCCGATGCATACTCTTTTCTATAAGAATTATATAAAACACTAAATAAATTTTTATTTAAATTTGATTCTCGTTTTCCTTCTGCTTTCTCATTACTGAATAACCCTTTTTTATCTATTTCTGGATAAAGATAAAGTGGGAAGACAAATGATTGATGCCCTATTAAATGTTTATCGGACACGTTGACAGTAACAAAAGTTTCTGTAAAAACTTCATTCTTCGGGTTTTTTTGCAAAACAACACCAATATTACGATTCAAAAAGTGCTTCATTATTCTCCTTCGCAATCTTTGAATAATTCGAGGATTATAGAGAGTAAACCTATTGTCAAATGGTCTATATGTATATGGGATAACTTGCTTCTTAATAGCTTCATCCTTCAATTCTTTGTACCATTCATCTACTAACTCATCTCGAAGATTATAAGACTCCATAATAACGCGAAAAGTTTCTTCGTCCACTATTGCCAATTTTCTGATCAAACTGTCTTTTTTAAAATCTATTAAGACCTTATCTTTTCCAGTTGCGGTTCCTGCATTATATTTTATAAAAATGCTTTTCACTGAGATAAATTTTTTATAATTTTCGCCCAATTCAAAATCCTTCTTTACAAAGAAAAAGTGCGGTTTGGATAGTTTCAACTCTTTCCATTCTATTGAATTCACATCTTTATTATCTAAATAATTATATTTCTTTTCTCTTATTCCGAAAACATCGTTGTAGTATATTTTTCCTAATCCTTTATTCTCTTCATTTTTAATAAATAGAGCAATAGAAACCCCCTGCATTATATCAAATACATTTTCATCTTTCCCACCATCAGGAGTTTTTTCCCCTATGCGACTATTACCATGAAGATTTAAAATATATATGTCATCAAAGCTTTCTGTCAATTTTTTCCTCATCCCACGATGTATTAAACCAGAGAGGTAAGAATTATTGGTTATCAACCCAATAACACCCTTACCTTTTTGTTCGATCTTCCAGTGAGCAAATCGGAGAAATTTGATATAATCATCAGATAATGGCTGAATATTTCTCTCCTCACGAACATCTTCTTTATATAAATCCATTTGCTGCTCGATAAATTCGGACTTATTGGCAGAACTTACCGAATACGGTGGATTACCTAAGATTACCAGTATTTGCTGTTCTCGTTTTACTTTCCCTGCAAGATGTGATTCCTCTGAGAGAGATACCATTCCGGGAAGCCTCGTTTCTGGAAGTTCTTCCATATCAAGTGTATTAGTAAGGTACAACTTAAATCTATCGTCTTCCTTAAGCTTGTAACCTAATTCTTCCAGCAGGAAAGACATTTTTAAATGACCCACAGCGTAAGGCGCCATCATTAGCTCAAACGCATAAAAATTTTCTAAAATGTGGTCTCTTATAAAACCTTCTTTCCCTCCTTCTCCATACTTTGATGTGAACTCTTCAACTGCTAATTTGGCAGCTTCCGCAATAAAAGTTAATGTGCCTGCGGCTGGGTCAAGAACAGTAACTCCTTCCGAAGCAAAACCCTCGGGTTTGTTAAAATGCTCTTTTAATATTTGATTCAAGGAACGGACGATGAAAGATACTACCGGCTCTGGAGTATAATATACACCTCTTTTTCCCCTTGTTTTTGGGTCATATTCAGCCAGGAAAGTTTCGTAGAAGTGAACAATTGGGTCTTTCCCTTTCCCTTCGTGGAAATATTTACGAAGAAGACTTTTTACATCTGTAACGGCAAGAACTTCGGAAATATCATCTACAATCCATTCCATACTTTCATTAATGTCTCCGAGGGATATATATTCAAAAACATCCCTTAAAATTCCTATGGTATGAGGTATATTATCATAAGCGAGTTTCCTGTTAAACTCTTTATCGGTTCTGGTTCTCGCCGCAAAAAGTCCGTATGTTATCGTTTGAGAATAAAGGTCGGCGAAATCTTCCTTTGTTAGACCTTTTATCAGATAATCTTTGAAGGCTTCAAAGAACCCGAGAATATTGCCCTCACCCTTACTTTCTTCTTCCCGTAACTCTTCGGCAATAACTTCATCCCTCAGAAATCTCGTTCTTTTGGCAAGCTCAACTGCCAATTTCTTTGCGTTATAGACTTTTGGAAGAGAGAAAGAAAAGAATTTTTCAAGAAGAATCAAAAAATCTTTTTCATTCTCCACAGGAGGAACTTTTCCTAAGTCATTCATAACGTAGGGACGTCCTGTAAGAACCTTCTCAATTAAATTTCCATCTCGATACAATCTAAACTCAAAAAAGTTCGTTAATATTAAGTTGGGGAAAGTATGAAGATATCTTTTAAGTTGCTCCGAATGGGCAACTCGATCTAAATCATCTACTTTCGGAGCTTTTGCTTCAATATACCCTACAATATGTTGTTTCCCATCCCAAATTCTGAAATCCGGATTACCTGCTTCTGTTTGCTTGGGTAAAGTAGTAAC
>Ga0307422_1001047_pt1 | contig 14567 bp, 8 predicted proteins | sample SalMarWE160290MG_FD_202153 | JGI IMG/M metagenome (GOLD analysis project Ga0307422, IMG submission 202153) | Salt marsh sediment microbial communities from the Plum Island Ecosystem LTER, Massachusetts, United States - WE1602-90 | ecosystem: Environmental > Aquatic > Marine > Intertidal zone >...
CTGTTACCGAGGCGGCACTGGCAATAGCCCTGGCGCAGGAAGGTGGGATAGGTATAATCCATAAGAACCTCTCAATCGAAGAACAAAAACGCGAGGTGGCCAAGGTCAAACGTTCCGAACATGGAGTCATTCTCGATCCGGTAACATTATCGCCGGATCAACCCGTCAGCAAAGCCCAACAGCTAATGAACGAGCAAAATGTATCCGGCATACCTATTGTCAAGGGCAAAAAGCTGGTTGGTATTTTAACTCGAAGAGATTTGAAATTCCTTAAAGACTACAACGAAGAAATCAGCACGGTAATGGTAAAAGGCAAACTCATTACCGGGCCGGCCGGAACCACGCTCGAGCAGGCAAAAGAAACTCTCCAGAAACACAAAGTCGAAAAGCTGCTGCTTGTTAACGGCAATGGCGAGCTGGCCGGTTTGATTACCATGAGGGATATCGACCGAGTACAGCAGTATCCTATAGCGGCCAGGGACCAGCGAGGCAGGCTCCGCGTTGGTGCGGCAGTAAGCGTACACGATTACGAACGAATTGAGGCCTTGATAGCGGCAGATGTCGATATAATCGTAGTAGATACAGCCCACGGACATTCTCAAAACGTCATCGATACGGTTAAGAAAATTAAAAACAACTACGATATAGACGTGATTGCAGGCAATATTGCAACTTCCGAGGCGGCGGAGGATTTAATAAAGGCAGGAGCAAACGCCCTGAAAATCGGTATCGGGCCTGGAGCAATTTGCACAACAAGAGTCATTTCCGGCGTGGGAGTACCACAGATATCCGCGATAATCAACTGCTTCAATGTGGCTGAAAAACATAATATCCCTGTTATCGCCGACGGCGGAATAAGACAATCCGGAGATATAACCAAGGCAATCGCAGCCGGTGCCTCGAGTGTGATGATAGGCTCCTTGTTTGCAGGTCTCAAAGAAAGCCCCGGCCAATTGGTGATTTACAAGGGCAGGCAGTTCAAAGAATACAGGGGTATGGGCTCTTTGGGCGCGATGGTTCAAGGCTCTGCGGAAAGATATGGCCAAAGCAGCTCCACCGAGCAAAGCAAACTCGTACCGGAAGGCGTGGAAGGTCGGGTGCCATATCGCGGGACATTAGGAGGATTTGTTTACCAACTTGTCGGCGGACTGCGAGCCGGCATGGGTTATTGCGGAGCAAAGAATATAAAAGAATTAATGAAGAACAGCCGTTTCGTTCGCATAAGCGCTGCTTCGGTTCATGAATCCCATCCGCACGATATACAGATAACAAAAGAAGCACCGAACTATTCGGCGTCGCTGCCATTCGAAGATTAGCTAACACATCAAGCCGGGCTCGTTAGACGTTAAGGTTATGAAAATGAAGGACACCAAATGATAAAAAATCGCCGGAATGGATTCTGGCTCAGAACACTTTTTGCATCTTTAATTTTTATCGCAGGTTGTGCTAATTCCGGGCCTACTATCCCCGAAAAAGAAAATACAACTGGCGTTGAATCCGGCTGCACACCGGAAAAAATCAACTCAAACCAAACCGTCCAAAGTAAAGATGATTCCAACGAGCCTCTTTGGCTTAAGGCCGCAAAAGAAGATTTTGCCAAATGGCCCCGCAGGCTTTTAGACGATTCAAAAGAAACCTTCACCAGGTCTGACAATATAACCGCTCTTTTGCTGGCAGGTGTTGCCAGTGCTGTTATGGACCAGGACGCAGATAAACGCGTTGCAGATTATTTTGATAGACATCAAAAGTTACGCAATTTCAAGGATGAAAGCCTTAATGTTATCGGTCATCCAACTACGCATTTTGCCGCTGGTGCTCTTTGGTATTTTATCAGTGCGCAGAATCAGGACGATTTTAATAGAGAACGCGCTTGGACAATGCGAAACGCTTTGACAATAACCTGGCTTGCAACAACAGGACTTAAATTAATTAGAAACAACGAGACACCCAACGGCAAGGATTTTGCCTGGCCCAGCGGCCACACTTCCAGCTCGTTCACAGTCGCTTCCGTTCTGGATGAGTTCTATGGTCCAAAAGTTGGTATCCCCGCTTATGCAGTAGCCTCTCTTGTTGGCTACAGAATGATAGACACAGACGATCACTGGGCCAGTGACGTTGTTTTTGGTGCTACTCTCGGCTGGGTTATCGGACATACCGTGGCGGGAAGACACAAAGAACTCGAAGTGGCCGGTTTTCAATTAGTTCCCTTTATCCCAATCACAGAAGAACCCACCTTCGGTATCGGCTTTCTCAAAAGATTCTAAAATCCCTCCCTTTGGTCTTCTATAGCCTGACCGACAATTCATATATACTTAATCACTTAATATATGCTATCTTAACATCCCAAATTATTTCAGGAAGTTCCTTGACTTTGGGCGGGGAATATGATATTATACCTTTAATATTCAGTGGACCGAGGGAGAGACGAGGATTCACACGGAGGCATTCAAAGAACGGTGATTGGCTGTTCGCTTTTTGAGAGGGTGATAGCGCCGATAAGATGACTACTTTCGGCACCATTCAATTGAGGGGGTACAAATGAGCCGTTTTTGCAGGATCTTGACCATATTACTGTTTACTTTGGCCTGTCGGGCCCGTGACCCGATCGTTCAAATCGAATCTCGAAGGCTGGAGGGAAGTCGACAGCCCCAAATGACAGCGCAAAAAGCAACGAAGGTTGCTCCCGCAAGGCCGACATCCGGCCCGACCGGGCAGAGCGTCCCGGCAATGCCGAAACCCACGAAGGCAGCACCGGAGCAACCGAAGGAATCGCCCGCGGAACAGATTATGGTCGTTCAGCCGGAGCAAACCTCGGTTGCCGAGCTGGCATCTTCCATCAGAGAGTCGGTCAGGCCGGAAAGGCCGTCCGTTCCTATGGCAGAGGCGGAAAGAGACGGGTCAGCGAAAGTTGAGGCCGGGAAACAGGATGATATGAAACCTCAGAGTGCCGAACAGATAGAAAGATTAAAGAAGCTCATCGAATTAGTGGAAAAGCACAAAGCCGCAGAAAATGAGGTAATAGAAGCCGAGAAAAAGATGGCGATGGCGGAAGAGGAGCTGATGATCGGAATCACCGGTTTGATAATCGAAGAAACCATGACAAAAATCGGCTATGACTTCTATGAATACTTTTATCTTCTTTGGGAGGCGCCCGGAGAGATTCCGATCAAGGATTACAACATTTTTATTAGCGAAAGGGCCAGTCCGATGTGGGGAAGCTGGGTCCAGGTTCTTGTGGACGAGAGAATCGTTTGGAACAGTGTGCTCAGGCCAAGGTCTATAGAGATTGAGGATGCCGCGAAAGAAGCGATCGCGGCAACGAAGGAATATCTCGTAAATTATGAACAATACCAGTTTAAGACCAACGATATGGTCGGAACCGGTATATAGTGACAAATGTGAAAGAGCATGTCTCGGTTAGCCGGGAATAATATAGAACGAGGAAACTATCTCGAAAGGAAATAATATGAAAATGAGACTAATGTACTTTATTGTTGCTGCTGTCGTCGTTTGTATGGCGTCGATTGTGGCCACAGCCACTGAATTAATCTGGGTGCCGATCAATCCCGCTTTTGGTGGTTATGCGGGCAACGCCACATGGTTGATGGCCTCCGCTCAGGCCCAGAACGACCACGTGGAAAAGACGGCGGGGTACACACCGGCCGATCCGTTTGATGATTTTGAGAACACGTTGAAGCGAAGCTATCTGTCTGCGCTGTCGAGAGCAATAATCGAGGAAGCGTTCGGCGAGGAAGGTTTGCTGCCGGAGGGCGAAACGGAGGCCCATTATACGCTTGGCGATTTTCAGATTGATATCTATACGAATGGCGCCATGACTATCACGATCACGGATCTTTTGACCGGAGATACGACCACGGTCGAGCTTCCGTATTTTGGTTTTTAATGAGCGCTAAGGGGGGGTGAAAATGTTACGATTAGCTTTAAGACTGATAACAATTTGCATAAGCATCAGTTGTATAGCCGGCTGTAGCGAGGTCGATCTTTCCCTGAGACCTGCTCGCGCTACGATAGGCTATACGACCTCAATTCACAGTGATCTGATATCGCTGCCGAAGCCGAAGAGTAAAGTCGTTATTGCGGTGTATAAGTTCAGGGACCAGACGGGCCAATACAAAACGTCTTCCCAGGCAACGACCTTTTCAACCGCCGTCACCCAGGGTGCAACTTCTATGCTGAACAAGGCTCTGGAGGACTCCGGCTGGTTCACACCAATTGAAAGAGAGGGTTTGTCCAACTTATTGAACGAGCGGAAGATTATCACAGCCACCCGGATGCAGGCAGAGTCAACGGGAGGGCTGAAGCTACCGCCCCTGCCGCCTTTGCTCTACGCCGGCGTGCTTATCGAAGGAGGCATCATCGGCTATGATACCAACTTTATCACGGGTGGGCTCGGCGCCAGATATTTCGGCGTCGGGGGCTCCGGCCAAATGCGTAAGGATCGCATAACTATCTACCTCAGGCTTATTTCGGTGCAGAACGGCCAGGTGTTGAAATCTGTCTCGACGACCAAGACCGTTCTTTCTAAAGAAGTGGATTTCGGCGTGTACCGATATGTTAGCGTCAAGAGGCTCTTGGAATTCGAGACCGGCCTGTCCACTAATGAACCGGTGACGGTCTGTGTCCTTGAAGCCATCGAGAAGGCGGTCCACGACCTCATCATCGAGGGGATTCAGGACGGCATTTGGGCCTTGGAGGACCCGGAAGACATCAACTCGCCGCTAATTCAGAATTATCTGGAGGAAAAGTCACAAATCGAGAAGATGGTGACGTTTGACAAAAAAGGAAAACTGATGAAGGTTGAGGAGGTGCAACAGCCTCAAAAGAGAGACGAGCAAGCTGAACCGGAGTTAGTCAGGCCTGCGAAGGCGGGCACAACGAAAAAGAGCGAAGAGACGGAGGAATCCGAACCAGAGAATATTGAAGAGTCGTCTCAGGAAAAAGAGGACGCTGAAACACCCGAACCTCAAATGATAGAGGAATCAGAATCGGAAGATACCGAAGAATCTAAGCTGGTTGACACTGAGGAATCTCTACCGGAGACAATCGAAGAACCTACTCAAGAAAAGGCCGAAGAAATTTCCGAACCTGTGATGACAGAGGAATCTGAAGCGGAGGTTATTGAAGAACCTGCTCAAGAAGAAGAAACCGAAGAAACCTCTGAACCTCAGACAACGGAGGACTCCGAATCAGAGAGCATCGAAGAATCTAAGCCGGGGGAAACTGAAGAATCAGTGCCGGAAGATTCTGAAGAACCCAGTCAAGGCGAACAAGACAGCACTTATGAAGAAATCGGAATGGATTCATAATAAATGGATGATGTTTAATTTAGCTTTGGGCTAATATATATACAGGTATACTACATTCATTAGTATTTCAGTGAAATTGGGAGCTGATTTAAAGGTTTTTCTATCCAAAAGAGACAAAATAGCAGCCTATAGCGAGTTTTCAAAAATACCACGCCCTATAATATTGCACTTTATAATCATATATTGCTGATTAATATCCAAAGTCCAATCCCATTATATTATGTTGAATTTTCACTGATAAACGTTTAATAAGGGGCATTTTCAGAAAGTCCTATAATTTATCACTTTATTAAAAATAAATTTACTTGACGGAAAAAGAAGATTTTGGTATATAGGCAATTTGCATAGAATGTAATAGAAGGAGGGGGTGTGATAACCGTCACATCTTAAAGATAGTCAAGAGGTGGGATTAATACATAAAAGATAAGTTCCCTTCGGGAATTATAGGGAAGAGGAAGGAGGTGAGAATAGCTATCCCCTGAATGGGTCTTTTGCCAAGGGTCAGGTTGGTGATTTTTCTGCGCAGTTTATGGACTGTGCGTTGCCTGCAAAAGCCGGCAACTTTGGATTGGATAGGGATATCGGCGGGCTTCGCAGGCAAAAAAGCGTTCGAGTCAGGCATTGACAGCGCTGGACGCCTAGGACTAACAAACAATGATTTGTTGCGGGGAGTTCCGCAACAAAACGAGGGGAAGAGAAGGCTTCGAAACAGTAAAGTAATGAAGAAAAGGAGAGATTCAAATGAATAAGAGATTTTTAACAGTCGCATCGGTTATTTTGACAGTGTCCGGTTTGGTCTTCGGTGCCAATACCGCCGATATTACACAAACAGGTAACGACAACGATGCCAGTATCAAGCAGGTGGCGGTCAACAGTACGGCTACACAGATTCAGAATGGGAACAGCAATACTGCAATTATGGAGCAAGTAGGATGGAATTGGCCTGGTCCTGTTGAGGCCGCTTCGAAAAATGAAAGCGGCTATCAAAAACAAGTCGGATCGAACAATGAAGCGACATTGAATCAGTGGTCCAACAAGAATAAGGGCTCGAACATAGGAAACCAATATCAAAATGGTACAGGAAACACTGTGTATGCGCAACAGTACACTATTGACAGCGAAGTCGATCAGGACCAGAAAGGCAACAACAACGAGGCTCGTAGTTACCAGGTCGGCTACAGACAGTACGTAAAGCAGTATCAGGAAGGAAACAATAACTGGGCCAACGTTGACCATCAAACAGGCAAGCCGGGTGTCGGTAACCAGATAGCTGAACAAAGACAGATCGGCAACAACAACTCATCCAATATTGCGCAAAGTGGCTTAACGGGCGTCTATGATAAAAACACGGTTGGGAATGAGGCCTACGTCAAGCAGATCGGTAACAGAAATTATGCTGGGACTGGTTACTGGGGCGATGGAAATTACGGCGTTACCCAACAAGGCAAACACAACGATGCAAGCCTTGTACAGAATGGCAACGATAATGGCTCGAGTCCTGTCTTGGATTGCACTGGGATCGACGACTGGGATCCTTTAGATAGTTATGTGATGAAAGGCATACAATATCAGCACGGTCTTAGAAATGAAGCTGATATTTATATCTTAGGAAGTGGCAACCAGACCGCTCAATATCAGGATGGTGACGACAATTACGCCGAACTGGACATTTATGGTAACTTGAACCAAGTCAAGCAAGTTCAGTTGGGTGATGACAAAGATTCTGATATTTATATCAAAGGTAATAGAAACCAGGCGGGGACTTATCAGAACGGAGGCGTGAATGACGCAACCATCTACATTAATGGTAATCGCAACAACGCTTATATCTATCAGCAGGATGGTCCAAACACCGGGAGCATTGTCCAAAACGGCAACGATAACAACGCTATGGTCAGTCAAAATTGCAGTTAAAGTCTATAATGGACGTTGTGATTTAAACTAAAAGTCAATGGGCCCCGCAAGAAAAAAACTCTTGCGGGGCGAGGCTCCGTGAAGTAGAATATGGTCGTAAGGAAGGAGACCTGGAATGGGTAAGAACGTACTAACGATATTGGTAAGCCTGGTCGTTTTGCTTGGCACAGCCGGGACCTTGCAGGCGCTGGTCCCGACGACGGGCAACATCGCCTACATCGAGCAGGTTGGCAGCTACAATGAGGCTGTGCAAACCCAGACCGGGCAATCCAATTATGCGGCAACGATCCAGCAATTGGAAGAAAACTTCGCCAAGATTATCCAGCAGGGCGATTGGAACAACCCACCGACGATCCCGGTACCTGGCTCAGAGAATCCGGGCTTCATCGCCTACTGGCCGACAGACCCGGCAGGACCGGATGGCGCGGTCTGGTTTCAGTACCAGAACGGTGTCAATAACAGCGTGGACATCGACATAACAGGCGACAGTAACGGCACCCGCCAGTGGCAGCATGGAAGTAACAACAAGGCGATGATTGAAATCATCGGTAATAACAACGCAGCCCAACAGATCCAGTTGAATAACGGCAATAACGCAGAGATCTATATCAACGCCAATAACAGCAGTGTTTCTCAGTATCAATGGGGCGGACAAGACTCCAAGATTACGGTCACCGGTGATGGATGGCATTTAAATGTAACCGGAAACACCAGTGGGACTTATCCTCCGCCGTAGACTCTGTCGAACGTGATTCCGATCTGGAGAAACAGACTTTAGTGTGTCTGAAAATAGATAATTAATCCGACCCCCCGGTGCACCTTAGTTTGATATAGCAGTATTAGAAGAAAAAAAAGGGATAGAGTGGGGGCGAGACTCTATCCCTTTTTTTACATGTTCACTTCGAATTGTTTTTCACATGCTATTTAATACCATTTCCAAAAAGCAAATGTCACATTTTGTCATTCCTGCGAAAGCAGGAATCCATTTTTTTGTTCTGGATTCCGCATCAAGTGCGGAATGACGTAAGGAGAAAAGTTAAACTCATTTAATGGAAACGGCACTAAAAAGTAAATCCTATTAAGTTAGGGCTTGATAAGAAATGGACAATAAGCCATAATATGGAAAATTCCTTATCTTCATCAAAACAATGCACAAGCAAAAAGCATTTACATTAATTGAGCTGTTAGTAGTAATAGCAATAATTGCGCTACTGATGGGGATATTAATGCCGGCACTGCAGCGGGTCAAAAAACAGGCAAAAACAGTTTACTGCCTTAATAACCTCAGACAAATCGGCGTCGCAATGCACCAGTACGCTCTTGAAAACGATGATTTTATCCCGAGGGCACTGGACCATAAAGTTAAATGGATTCTCGTATTCATTCCATTCTTAGGCAACGAATACCGGGACGTTGAAAGCTATCGCGAGGTCGAAGTTTACCAGTGTCCATCCTTCCCTCGCAACGGAGTGGGTCAATACGGCTATAGCAACGCAGAACAGACCGTGGATTATGTCGTAAATGCCTGGGACATGGACAACCCAAGTTCTTCAAATAGTAACAGAGGAACCCAGGTGGGTAAACCGACCAAGCTCACAGAAATCGAGTCACCCGCCCAAAGGATTTACATGGCCGATAATGAAGCGGGAAACTGGCGGCCGGTAGTTCGGGACAGATACGAACTGGATATCATGTCCAGATTCAACGTCCTGGACGTCTGGTCGCTCTGGCATCTACCGACTTCGGAACAAATCAATAAAGGTAGCAATTTGACCAGAAGAATCGCCGCCAATCGACATCGTACCGACGGCTGCAATAATCTTTTCTTCGACGGCCGTGCCGACTGGCTGCATAAAGACGACAACACCACCCGATACTGGTGTGGCGTTGAGGACCCCAATAGTTTTTAATCGACTCCAGCCGCGTTCCAATTTTGAATCCAAACGGCAAGGTCATCCAAATCTACATCACAATCACCATCGAGGTCGCCGACGCACCCAGGCTGGTCGGATTCGAGCCAGTGTGCAGCTAAAACACTAAAATCATCCGCATCAACGTCACCATCCGGCTCGAAGTCACCGGGTATCACATCGACCACAATCGACTGAATCAGCTCGATTCCCTCGCCGATGCCGAGATTTCTGCTGTATTGTTTATCTGTGGAATTGTTCCAGTGCTCATGCACACCAAGGCTTTCAAGAGGAATTCCATCGGCTTCCGGGTCGTATATTGTTCCCGAAGGAGGATTGTCCGCCAATGCCGCTTCGTGCAGATAATTATCAATACTGCCGTCGGGGACATCTCCTTCCGATCTTAAAAAATCGACCAGAACCGAATCAATCGCCACGCCGTCCTGTGAAACAAACATACTCGACGACAATCCGTCATAGAACGGGGGAGCCGACCAATACGTTTTGCGAAGGCACTCGGAGAAAAACAGCAGCGTCTTGCCTCCTAAATGCTCATGACCCATCAGGTCAACAAGGGCGTTATACGAACCCATGGGCCGGGCTGTAATACCGCCGGAGAAATCGTAAGCCGCCACGGCGGCGTGCATAATCGCCGGATTCCATCCATGATAATAATCCCATTCGTTCGGATGCCAGACGGAGCCGAAATGGTTCTTTGCGCATATTGTCACGCCGGCAAGCTCATGCGGCCGGGGCAAGGAGATATTGATAAGATATTTGGCTTCAGTCACGACGGTGGGAAAACAAACAAGCCCGCTGTCAGGGACGATATTCGGGTCGCCGTAATAAACGCGAACGTTCGGATCGGGCACAACTTTTTCCCTTTGGCCGGGATTCGGGCCGGGTCCGCCACCATAACCGCTGCGGTCGGTTGCATCTCCTTCGGCAAAGCGCACGTCGGGAAAGTCGGCGTGACAGTAATTGTAAACAGGGTCGCCATGATAAAAAATGCAGTCGTAAACTGTAATATCACTGTCAGAGACTCCGGCGACTTCCACCAATTGCCACAAGAGGGCATACAGCATCTGGGGAGACTGTGAATTGGTGGATTGGCTGTGACCCCAGCGGTAACTGCGGGAAAAAATATTATTGATTTTGATGGCGATTTTTTCCCCCGGCTCATAACCGATATCGTTGCCATCGTGAGTGACATTGAAATATCTAAATATTGCATCCCATGCCTCGGCCTGGTCAGCTATACCGGTCAGGTTGTGAATCGCCCGCGACATCATGCTGTGGGCCACCATCGGATCAGTGCGGTTGTCGTCCCACCAGTATCCCGCCGAACCGTATGGGTCTGTAAGAGCGGGGTCATATACCCACACAACCCTGCCGGGATGGATTCCTTTTGCTACACCTATCGGTGAGTTCGGTAAGTCGGTCGGGACGAACGGGGCGGCATTCGCCTCCCTTCCTGCGGTTATGCAAAGCGGCCAGTATAGCGCTGCAACTGCAACTACTATAGCTGCGGCGCCGATGACATACCGCGACTGGCGAAACATTCGTCGGGCCTTTCGATATATCGCCGCCGAAGCTATCAATCCCAAAAGCCAGATAACAAAGCCCGAAGCCAACGGCTGGGCAATCCTCTGGCAGGGATATAACGCCCTGCTCGGCTTGGGGACGACTCGAATTAGAAACCAGATTAGCGCCAATAAACCGGTAATCGGAAACAGCCACTTAATCCAGCGCCTTTTGAATCCGCTTCTTATTTCCTTCCCCGTCCTCGGACATCCCTTCTTTGTGTTACCTTCGACTTGTTCCGGATGTTTCATAAAACGTCACCACCTGTAATTTAATTCTCATTTGGATCGTTTACAATATTTTCGATAGTTTCCCACCATAATCTTGGATAATCCTGCCCTTCAAGAATCCACCATATATCTTCCGTACCGTTTGCTGTCTCACTCACAAAGTCCCATCCAGCATCCGTGAACGTACTTTCGGTCTGCATCTCAGCCGTGGTTTTACCCGTGCCGCCAGCACTTTTAGTCTGACCGCTGGTCTGAATATCCCAGAAAGAATTAGAGATATTACCTATAACATTATATCCTAAAAGACCACCGACATTTTCATTACCCGAAACATTACCCGTTGAATAACAGTTATATATCTCACCGGGATACTCCCAATACAGGTCTCTTGTATTTATATACCCATTAGAACCAACCAAGCCACCAACTATACTATTTCCTGAAGTGCTACCTGTAGCGTATGAGTCTATGATTATGCCGGTATTATCACCCACAAGCCCACCAACATTTGTGCCGGTTGATAAGACATCCGATAGAGAATAGCAGCATGTGACTTCCCCGCTATTTCCTCCAAGCAATCCACCTATCCTATCACTGCCTGAAACAGTGCATGATGAGGTGCATCTGGTTATAATTCCACTATTATTTCCCAACAATCCCCCAATATACTCGGTTCCGGAAACATTACAGGCTGTACGGCAGTTCGTGATAATACTGTTCCCTCCTCCCGATAATCCTCCTACAAGTTCAGTTCCTGTAACAGTAGAAGTGACACGGCAATCAGTGATTTCACCATAACAAAGTCCAACCAATCCGCCGACATAATAATTTCCTGATCCTGAAATACTGCCGCCCTGAACGTAGCAGTTGGTTACCTTTCCATTCTCTAACCTGCCAATCAGCGAGCCGACGCTATTTATATATAAATACACTCCCTCTATCGCAACAACATTAGGATCCATCAGTCCAAGATTTTTTATTTCTGCATAAGGGCCTTCAACATATTCAAAAAGCCCAATATAGTCTTTGCTTGAGGAAGTATAATTGAAGTTTGAAATAGAATAGCCGTCACCATCAAATATGCCGGAAAATGGAAAAGCCTCATTTCCGATTATATAAAATTTGACATTTGCCAAGTTAATATCATCTATCAGCTTGAAATGAGATTCTACAAGCCTTGGATTATAGCCTATACTGTTCAACTCATCGGCAGTTGATATCAGATAGGGATCATTTGTTTCTCCTGTGCCTCCGGAAAAACTCGGTAACAAAGGTCGCTGGGATACCGGCAATTGCCACCATAGAATCGGATGCCCTTCATTTATAGCTCGTGCCCAGATATCACTTGGACCATCGGATTCATTGACAAAATCCCAGCCTGCATCCATAAAAACGTTAGGATCCTGCATTTGGGCCGTAGTAAGTCCTTCGCCACCATCACTTTCAGACAGTCCACTGATATCGACATCCCAGAAGCAATTTTTGACGCTATACTCCGCATACGAACTGGACCCCACCAGACCCCCCAAATTAATAGAACTTTCTCCGGAGATTATCGACCCGCTTGCAAAACATTGGGTGATTGTACCAGTAAGGTTATATCCCACCAAACCACCAATATCTTCGGCGTTTGATCCAAGGGAAATGTTGCATTTAGAATAGCAGTAAATTACATCACAATACGATTTATCTCCCACCAACCCACCGATATATCTGTTTCCATTTGCTCCAGAAATATTGCCGGTAACGTAGCAACATATAATGTCTCCATAACATGACCCCACCAATCCACCCAGATAGCGAGAGTCATCCTCTGCTGTTATTGAAAAATTTTCCAAAGCCAGATTCTTAATACAACCATTATTAGAGCCAAATAATCCAATTTTAGAATCTGTTGTACTGACATGAATAGTCAGGTTTGTGATCTTATGCCCGTTGCCGTCAAATATGCCATCAAATGCTGGGATAGGTGCGGTTGCCCATGTTATGCCGGAAAGATCCATGTCGTTGGTTAATTTATAATAAGATGACTTGTTGTAACGAAATATTGCTCCCAAATCTTCAGGCGTTGCAATTTGATATGGATTTTCAGGCGTACCTGCACCTGCCAGAATATGTGGCTCGTAATCCTCGGTAAAAATTGTCAATTCCGGATACCCACCACTTTCAGGCATTTTCCAAATATCAGCGGTACCATCAGTACGGTCACCTGCCATGTCCCAGCCCGCTATATGATAGGTCTCAATATTCTGCATCTGCGCCGTCGTGAGTCCTGTGCCTGCCGCACTTGTTGATAAGCTGCTTGTTTCGACGTCCCAGAAACATTGGTTAATCCAGACATAGTTTCGAGCGGTTTCCCCAAACATTCCGCCTGTGAAGGGACTGTTAATGTTACTGTATACCCAGCCAACTGCGTAGCAATTTTTAATTTTGCTCCCTATACCTAAGTAACCAATGAATCCACCGAGACGTATATAGCCAGAAACAGCTCCAGTAGCATAACAGTTCGTTATGGTACTGCTGGAGCTTCTCCCCACGAAGCCACCAATGGATTTACTGGTGTCATTACCAGTAACTCTGACTGAACTATAGCATTGGCTTATGTTGCTATACTCAACTCTTCCCGCAAAGCCACCAACCGACCCGCTTCCATTCCTCCTGGTCACATTACCAGTAGCGTAGGAGTACTTGATATCACCATAAGAAATAGTGCCAACAAGACCACCAAGTCCAGCACTCTCTTGCCTGGCAGAAACAATTCCAGATGCAGAGCTATTATTGATGCTACCCGAAGACAATGAACCCACTAAGCCACCGAGAGCCTGGCTGTTGTCCCCTCCTTTTACATAAGCATTGGCTTGACAATTACTGATGCTGCCTATATTTGTTCCAACCAGCCCCCCCATTGACCAACCCTCATTTAAGCTGAAAATATTTCCTGTTGCAGAGCAATTAATAATTGAGCCACTATTGTATCCTGCCAATCCTCCTATCCTGCTCGAACCAGTTATAAATATGCTTTCCAAATTCAGGTTCTTAACTTGGCCATTAGAACTTATATAACCGAATAAGCCAAGATATTCTGTAGCATCCTCATTGATTGTCAGGTTTTTGACTGCGTGTTTATCACCATTGAAATTACCCGTAAAGGAAGTGCCCTGGAAAAAGAGTTCTCCATCATTCGTATCCGGAGCAATGACTGCCTTGTTGAAGACTTTCCGGCCGGGAAGATTGGGATCCAGGTCGATATCGGCGGTTAGGATGAAGTGCTTATCGTAATCTTCGGGACTATCGCCAAGCAGCATCAGGTCGTCAGCAGTAGCGATTTGGTAGGGATCGTTGGGTTCTCCCGTTCCGCCGCCGTATTTATGTTGTTCCCACCATAATCTTGGATAATCCTGCCCTTCAAGAATCCACCATATATCTTCCGTACCGTTTGCTGTCTCACCCACAAAATCCCAGCCCGCATCTAAGAAGGTATCGGCCGTCTGCATCTCGGCCGTTGTTAAACCAGTGCCGCCACTGCTTATTGTCTGGCCACTGGTCTCTATGTCCCAGAAAGAAGCTAAAATCGTGCCATTGTAATTTCCTCCCACAAGCCC
>Ga0307422_1001048_pt1 | contig 14561 bp, 17 predicted proteins | sample SalMarWE160290MG_FD_202153 | JGI IMG/M metagenome (GOLD analysis project Ga0307422, IMG submission 202153) | Salt marsh sediment microbial communities from the Plum Island Ecosystem LTER, Massachusetts, United States - WE1602-90 | ecosystem: Environmental > Aquatic > Marine > Intertidal zone >...
TATAGGAGAAAACCTCGTGGGGGCTAGGACGAGCAATAAAAAACCTAGCCCCCGATTGCTTTTCCCCTCAGTGCATGACAGCCCCGCCGTCAACGTTGATGGCCTGGCCGGTGATGTTCCGTGCCTCCTCCGAGGCCAGATAGGCCACCAGGCTTGCCACGTCCTCCGGTGTCTGGGCACGCCCCAACACGGTCTGGGCCTTGGCCCGCTCCTCGAATATCTGTTCCGGGCTTTTATCGGCCATCGTGGAGAAGTTCGCCTTGAGCCACTGTGCCATGTGCTCCCACCCGGGCGTCCAGACATACCCCGGGCAGACCGCGTTCACGGTAATCGAGTGGCGGCCCAGCTCCTTGGCCATGACCTGCGTGAGACCGACGACGCCGAACTTGGCGGCTGAATACGCGCCGACCAACGACTCCCCGACCCTCCCGGATATGGAAGAGATATTAACGATCCTCCCTGCCTTGCGTTTGACCATCTCCCGCGCCGCGGCCCGGGAACAGAGGAAGGTGGAGCGAAGGGTAATCGTTATAGTCCTGTCCCAATCCTCGGCAGGGAGGTTGATAACCAGTGACGAGCCCCCTCCCCCGCCGACATTATTGACCAGGATATCGATCTGTCCGAATGCCTTGAGGCCCTGGCTGACCATTGCATCGACGGCCTTCTCATCCGTTGCATCGATTTGCAAAGCCAGGCCCTTGCCACCCTGAGAGGTGATCTCAACGATGACCCCCTCGGCATCGGCCTCCTTCAGGTCCGCCGCGATAACGATCGCCCCTTCCTCGCCAAGACGAAGCGCAATGGCCCTGCCGATACCGTTCCCAGCCCCTGTTACGATGGCTACCTTGCCTGCAATCTTCAAGTCCATAGTTTTGCCGCTCCTTTCCCTTCTGTAAGCCTACCGTGTGATCCTCTCGGCCTTATAAAACCCCAATGCCGCTGCCTCTCTGGGGCCCCGAAACGATACGTTTTTGAGCTCAAGGAGCCACACCAGTTCTTTTTCAGAGGTAATCTCCACCAGGTGCGTTGAGCCGGTAATCAGGATATTGCCGTTCGGTAATCGGTCGGCATCTCTGACAGGCCACATCCTCCTCTGGAGGATGGCAAAGCGCCATACTATCTTATCGCTTGTTGGATCGATCTCTAAAATCTCGTGAGGCTTGTCATGATTTGCCACCAGGATGTCCCCGTTCGGGAGTACCTCCGGATCGTGCTGGCGGCGAAGATACTCCTCCCCGATGATCCTCACCACCTGCCCCTGGGGATTCACCTCCACCAGGCAATTGAAGTTGCGGGGGCTGATGAGGGTGTTGCCGTTTGCCATCCTGGTCACGGCATTGGTGTGAGTCCACCCCTGATCATATATATCTTGATATGGGGGCTTGTCGAATTCTGCTTGCGCGTGCCAGGACCACACGAGCTTTCCCGACGGATCGACCTCCTTCACCTGGGCATCGGTCTTTTTGTCATCGTTCCCATACACATACAAGGTATTGCCATTGGGGAGCCGATCCGCGTCGTGCGATACCTTGGGGTCGAGATGTGACCAGACTACCGTGCCCTTGCGGTTGATCTCATAGATGCCCTTGCCGGGCAAGACAAATAAGATGTTGTCGTTCGGCAGCAACTCCACATCGAATCCGGGATTGGTATATCCTTGCAGGCTGGGCGGAATGACGTATTCCCAGATGATCCGTCCCTGCATATCTATCTCGATTATGCTCGGCCGCTCGCGCCGGTGATTATCCGCAAGCAACGTGGTGCCGTTGCACGCCTTGCTCGGGACATATTTAGCAACGGTGATATCCGGATCCGCCTGCGGCTCTGCATACCTAAAGGCTTTACCGACTATCATCCCCTTGCATCCACTGTAGACAATCAATGCAAGCAAGATAAAAATAAGCGAAAAACGGATGTGCTTCTTACTAAACATAATGCCCCTTTTGTTAGAGGTAAAACAAAGATGCCTGGCACCTATTTTAGACCAATTCTATACCAAGTCAATTCAGAAACAGCGCCACCGCCCTTCCTTTTTGTCCTCAGTCAAGGCCTGTCCCTCTTGCTTCATTTCTTAGCGAACGAAATTGTCAAAAAATATCTCGACAAAAAGGGAGGGGCGGCATTATGATACATATTAATTGGGCAGAAGTAATCAGGAGAGAGCCGTGCGAGAGAAAAAAACCGGAACTACTGCTCGTCAGTATGATTGCCTGGTCGTCGGTGGCGGCCCGGCAGGAGCGGCTGCGGCCCGGTCCCTGAAGAAGAACGGCCTGAGGGTGCTGGTTCTGGAGAGGAAGAAGCTACCGAGGTACAAGATCTGTTCCGGTCTTGTCATGGAACGCGCCCAGAACCTGATCGAGGAGAACTTCGGCAGCCCCCCGGATGAGGTATTCTGCAGGCCCGGCCGCATACAAGGGGCCCGCATCTGCCTGGCCGGAGACGCGCTCCAGGACGCACCGGCCGAGAAGCGATTGACGTGGAACGTCTGGCGCTCGGCATTCGACCACTGGCTCATCCGTCAATCGGGAGCCGAGGTATGGGATGAACATCGGCTGCTGGGCTTCAGACAGACCGGCAAAACGGTTCAGGTGGACATTGTGAAGCCAAACAAGGATCTATTACACGTTGATGCATCGTACGTGATAGGTGCCGACGGAGGGAGATCCCGGGTACGGAGACTGCTTGATCCGGCCTTTGATAATCAGATTCACTGGACCCTCTTCGCCCAGGCTTACTGTTCCGGCAGTATCGATCTCGATCAGGAATACTACTACATGTTTTTTGATCCCTCGCTTAGGTCTTTCTATACATGGCTCAATTTCAAAGATGATTACCTGGTTTACGGAGTCGGCGTCCCAACCGGCGAAAGCCTCGGATCGTATTTCGAGAGCTCCACCGAATACCTCAGAAGAACCTTTGGATTAGAGGTGAAAAAGATCGTACGCAGGACCGGGTGTATGGCCACCGACATGGCCATCAGCGGCAACTTCCGCTTGGGCAGCGGCCACTGCTTGCTCGCCGGTGAAGCTGCGGGTTTCATGAACATGTTCGGTGAAGGCATATCCTCTGCGATAGCCACGGGCCGCATGGCTGCCGAGGCTGTCTGTGAAGCAATTACCTCAGGCCTGGACGTTCTTCCAATATATACGCGGCTCGCCGAGTCGGAACAAAGATATACGACCGAATCATGGAAGCTGGCCACTACGGTTCTGGGAATGAATTTCCGAAAAAGGGACAGCATCGGTGTAATGCCCTGATGCCCTCTGACGAAAAGAGTACGGGCGAATATGTGTACGAAGCAATTAAAGGCAGAGAAAAAAAGAAGGCAGAGCCGAATAGCCCTGCCTCTTCTTTTGGCTTGAACCACTTCTTCGCCGCCCATGGCCTGGGGCTAAATTAGCTTAGGGCAAAAAACAAGATCGGGCCCCCACTTTCTAAGTTAACGAACATGCATTCGCCCTATAGTTGTTTTACTATCCAATGATTAGGATGATTTTTCTTTAAATCATTCAATAATTCCAAGGCTCTCGTTTTATCTGTTTCAAATTTATATTCATATGCCTTGGCAGGAATAAATTGTGGATCAATTTTTCTTAATTCTATTATCCTTAATTTTGCTTCATCAGTTTTTCCAAGATTAATTAATGTTTCAGCAGTGAATAAAATAATTAATGGATGAATTTTATTAAATCTACTTTGAAATTCTCGTGCGAATAAATCTAATAATTTTAATGATTGGCTTGGCAGGTCAACAGAATATTTTGTATAAAAAAACAATAAATATATTAAATCTCTATTTTCTTTATCTATATCTTCTTTATATTGATTCATAATATTAAATGCTTCAATCATTTTTTTATTATTATAGGGGCCAATGTCTGATTGAAAAGAATCATAAAATAAATCCATAATCTTTGATAAATTATCGTTTTTTGTTTTATTTTTTGAATTACCATAAACTACCCAATATGGTAGTATAAAACTGTCTGTTTTTTTATCTAAAATGCCATCTCCATCAATATCAAAAATATAATATGCATGCGGACTAGTACCTTGTAAAACTCCAATTGGATAAAATTCATTGACAAATACTAAAATTGGTTTTGTATCATCCCAAACTTTACTAAAAGTATAAAGCGTCGCTATTCCTTCTTTCCAATCAGATACAATCTTATCATCAGGAACTCGAAATTTTACTAAATTATTTTTAACAAAATTTTGTAAACTATCGCCTTCTTTTAATAAATTTTGTGAAAAAGCATTAGTATTAAATAAAAATATTACAAGCACTAATACTAACTTTAGTTTATTCATAAAAAAATCCTTTTTAAAAAAAGAACTTACAGATACTTTCGCATTGCAAGTATATAGTCATCCTGGGCTACACGAACCATGGATGAAGTCACCACACCATAGCCCCCGCTCATCCTGCCCCCTGGATAATCCATCTTTCTTGCCAAGTCAATTCAGAACTAGTGTTTCCCCCACAATTTATGAATCGTATTTCAGTTTTATTTGTCAAATAACTTTTTTGGGATCTATTGTTATTTTTTGAGTCACTCCTTCGGCATTTTCACAATTAACAGATACTTCAATGTTAAACGGCTCTAATTTTTCATTAGCAAGAACCATTCTAATCCAAATAGTTGTTTTATCGTTATTATTCCAATATGGCAAATTGCTATTAGAAATGATGCGTGTATCCGCAAAATCCAATACTTTAAGCTCGCTTCTTGAATAAAATAAATTTGAGTGAAAGGTGCGTCGTTTGTACGGAGGATGACCCTTATCTTCGGGATGTTCTCTCTCAAGAGGAAGTCTGAAGGTTAAAGTCGGCCTTTTTAAATTAAAGCCAGAATTGTTTGAAACCGCAAAATGAACTTGATACGATCTAATTGGGTCAGAGAAACCCTTATAAGCCTCTTTCAACTCATCCGTTAAATCTTTTTTGAAATACTCTCCAACTGTCGTCTTATCAATAGAGTGTTCTATTTTTACCTTTACAATCTTTGCTTTAGGGTTGGCTGTAGATAAAGCAATAATAGCAGCAAATAAAGCTATAAATATAGCTGCAGCCTGAATTGCCTTTTCAAGATTGGGGTGTTCTCCCAATTGTTTAAAAAGGACATGGTATTCTAATATCACAAATATGATGACTAAAATTGATATAACAAGTATGTATCTAATCCTCATATTTTTTAACTCAATGCTTTTATTTCTCTATAGTTTTGAGGTTGGACTAAAAGTATTTCTCTTTTTATCACAATTTTATTGTTTTGCCAATCAACGAAAATCCTATATACAGCTGAACAGTGGTATCCGTTGAAATCATCTTGCAACCATCTTATTCAATATTTCCACTGCCTTGGTACGGCAGGTGGCTTCGATACTCTTGTATTCGGGATTGGGGTCTCTCCCCACATACTCCTTCAACTGCTTGATGAGGCCCTGTCTAAAGCGCTTTTCGTATTCCTCATTCAACGCTTTTTCCCCGGCCAACCGACTTGAGCCCTGGACATCGTAGGCCCCGGACTTGATATTGCAGCACCCGGCAGCAACCAGGAACCAACCAAGGGGAGTTGCAGCAGGGGGAATCCCCAATGAATTCAAGGCAATACACCGTCGAGTCACCTCGTGCAGAGGACTCTCAATTGCCCAGGCCATATCCGTGATATAAGAGCACATAATCATCCCCCCTGGAGGGATGCAATCCCCCAGCACCCCAAAGAGCCCCTCGGCCAAACCGTCCTGCTCACTGAGGACCCCGGCATCGCCATTATCGAAGTCGAACCGATCGAGATAGTGGATATCGAGCCAGCTGAATATCCGGCTGCTGGGGTTTCCCTTGCTGTAGATACCCGTGACCACGGGCTCGCAACTGCGCTGGCCTTTGTTGTTTTGCAAAAAAATATCGAGGTCGAAGTGTCCGACCCTGCGCCTGGGCACAACTTGGACCTGGAGGGTGAAAGGTCCCAGGGGGCGACCCTGCAGTCCTTCGATCTGCGGCACTTGTTGCATGCCACAACCCTCACATGTATCCTCCCTCTCTGTCAACCCCTTTGGGTATGGACAGTCCTCACTATCAGAAGAGGATATACAATTTTTTGAAGTGTTTTAATTAGGTGTGTTAAATGCCCTTGCGGGCAGGGGTTATAAAAGCTCTCTAAATTCTTCAATGGTGAGACCTGCGTCTCTGACAATACCACCCATGGTGAAAGCATTAATAGGATTCACTCTTGGAATAGTGATGATCCGTTCTCCATTTGTCATGGTGATATGTTTTCCCTGCCTGGCAACCCAGAATCCGGTCTTTTCAAAGGCCTTCACTGCTCGCTGATGGTTGACGCCAGGGAGGTTAGGCATAATCCTATCTTACTTCAACATAACGGAATTCCGTGTTTTTGCTCAGGTCGTCAACAGTCTCTAGGTATGACTGAATGGCGTCACTGATGTTTTCCAATGCCTCTTGTTCCGTATCCCCCTGAGACCAACACCCCGGCAACCCAGGCACCCATACAGAATATCCTTCCTCTGTCTTTTTGAGATTCACTTTGTACTTCATAGAAAACCTCCGGTAGTTTTGACTATAATATTATACCCTTTATCAAAAACATTGCAATGATGGGGGTTCACTTTTAGTGACAAATGCAGCGATAAGTGTAGACATTTACAAAGAGTTATTGTATCGTATCCATGTCGGGATGTGGCTCAGTCTGGTAGAGCACCGCGTTCGGGACGCGGGGGTCGCTGGTTCAAATCCAGTCATCCCGACCATTTTTTTAAATTAAAGGGTTGCCCGTGCTCTTGTCGCTTTGCGACATCCCCGATTCTATAATTTATGCAAAAAGGTGGGGGATAATATTCTCCTCTTCACGAGGTAGGGTGAAAAGTTAGGTGGCCTAGTGATTCTAAATAGTCTTCTCGTTATCTTCGCCTATCTCCTGGGCTCCGTACCCACGGGCCTTCTCCTTTCCAAGGCCCTGACCGGAATCGACCCGCGCCAAAAAGGCAGCCGCAATATCGGCGCCACCAATGTGATGCGCACCGCAGGCAAGGTCCTCGGTGCCGTCACCCTGCTCGGCGATGTGCTCAAGGGCCTGATCCCGGTCCTGTTGGCCCTGTGGCTGGGAAGGGAACAAGCCTGGGTCGCTGCCGTGGGTCTGGCCGCCTTTCTGGGACACTGCTTCCCCCTCTATCTGCGTTTTAAAGGGGGCAAGGGCGTGGCCACGGCCCTCGGGGTCTTTCTCCCCTTGACGCCCCTGGCCGTGCTGATGGCCATCGTCGTCTTTGCCACGGGGTTTGCGATAACCAGGATGGTCTCGGTAGGGTCGCTCGCAGCGGCTGCGGCCCTCCCCCTGCTCATCTGGCTGAGAGGGTATCCCCTCCCCTCTATCATATTGGGCATCTGCGTGGGTGCGCTCGTCATCTACCGCCACAAGGAAAACATCCAACGCCTGATGTCCGGCAAAGAGAGCAAAATCTGGGGGAAGTCATAACTTCTTTAAGATTGCCTGCCTTTTTTTCTCCTTTTTAGACAGCTGCCTGGCAGACCCCTTCTTTGGGGCCTCGATAAGCTCCTCTTCTCCCCATTCCTCCTCATCCATTGCCATCCCCTCCCTATCGCCGGCAAGGGCCGCCTCCATCCTGCGCTCGAAGGCGTCCGAGGAGATAGCAGACAAACCTGCACGCTCGGCGTGGTACTGTATCTCCCGATCAGAGGTCACCACGGCCCCGTACCTGACCCCCCCTACCCTACGTTGGATCCATTCGTCAGCGGTCTGGCCGCGCGCGGTGAAAACCACCTGAATCCCCTTGTGGCGTGTGCGTGTACTGACGGGTTCCACCCCTCCCCACCCGTCGAAGACCACGGTGATGGGGTGCCTACGAACCTCTTTATACGCAGCGAGGCGCTCCAAGAGGGCCTCCCTCCCCTGCTCCAGGTTTCGGGCATCCAAGATGCTCAGAGAGTCCGACTGCCTGATGAGGTTGTATCCGTCAATGATGAGTTCAAGAGGCATGGTTTTCCCCCTCAGAATAAAAATGCAACTCGATATTTCCCCTCTCCCGCTGGCGGGAGAGGGTGGGGGTGAGGGTGGATATAATTTTTACCCCCTCACTGCCGCCTTGCGGCATCCCGTCTTCCCTAATTCATGCACAGCGGTGCGGGACTCCTTCCTCTCCCCAGGAGGGAGAGGAAGTATAAAGAAAAAACCCCTTCATAAAATAAATGAAGAGGCTTTTATAAACTCAATAGAAAACCCCCACGTAGTAATCCCCCCCACTTAATCACGCATGGTAATCAGAGATACGCGATCCACTCCTGGTACTGCTTCAGCTCCCCGTGCACGGCCTTGAAGAAGGTGGTCTGGATCTCCTTGGTGACGGCACCGGGCCTCCCCGAGCCGATCTTTCGATCGTCGATCTCGCGCACCGGCGTGACCTCCGCCGCCGTGCCGGTGAAGAATACCTCATCGGCCGTGTAGAGCTCGTCCCGGGTGAAGCGCTGCTCGACGAGCTTCAGCCCCTTGTCCGCGATAATCGTAAAGACGGACGCCCGGGTGATCCCGGGCAAGATGGAGGTGAGGGGCGGGCTCTTGATGAGGCCGTTTCTCACCATGAAGACGTTCTCTCCGCTCGCCTCGGACACATAGCCGTCGGTGTCGAGCATGAGGGCCTCATCGTACCCCCCCCGCACCGCCTCGCGCTTGGCAAGGACCGAGTTGACGTAGTTGCCGCAGACCTTGGCCTTGGTCATCATGACGTTGACGTGATGGCGGCTATAGGAGGAGGTCTTGACGCGGGTCCCCTGCTGCAGGGCCTCCTCCCCCAGATAGGCCCCCCACTTCCACGTAATAATGGCCACCCTGATGGCGTTGTCCTGGGGGTGAACCCCCATGGCCCCGTCCCCGATAAAGACGAGGGGACGGATATACCCCTCTTTGAGGCCGTTGACGCGCAGTGTCTCCTTGCACGCCTCCTCAAGCTCCGCAGGGGCAAACGGGATCTCGATCTCGGCGATGTGGGCCGAGTCGAAGAGCCGCTTAATGTGCTCCGTGAGCCGGAAGACCCCGGAGCGGCCGTCTGCGCACAGGTAACAGCGAATCCCTTCAAACACGCCCATACCGTAGTGCAGCGTATGGGTGAGGATGTGCACCTTTGCCTCATCCCAGCGGATAAGCTCCCCATCCATCCAGATCTTGTCCACCTTCTCTACCATACGATGTCTTCCTCCTCCGCTGAGATCACGCCTGTGCTTCGGTCGCTCGGATCTTATCTAATATACCGTTGATGAACGCCCCCGACTCCTCCGCACCGAATTTCTTGCCGAGGTCAATGGCCTCGTTGAGGGCCACCTTGCGGGGGATATCGTCGCAAAACAGGAGCTCGAAGGCCCCCATGCGTAAAATACTCTTGTCCACCCAATCCATCCGCTCCAGCCGCCAGTGCTCGGAGTGCTGCTTAAGCACTGTATCGATCTCCTGACGGTGTTGCTGAACTCCCTCCACGATCCTGGCCGCAAACTCTTTGACCTGCCCCGATGCCGAGGCCGTCCGCCAAAAGAGCTCCAGGGCCTCCTGGGGATCGAGGGGGTTGGCCTCCATCTGATAGAGCACCTGCAACGCTATTTCCCTGGCCCTGCGTCTCGTGCCCAACAACAGCCCTTTTCAAACCGGCAGGCATCAAGCCTTGCTACCGCCCAAATCACGGTAGAGGTTCGCCATCTCGATGGCCGACAGGGCCGCATCCCATCCCTTGTTACCGACCTTGGTCCCTGCGCGCTCGATGGCCTGCTCGATGGTATCGGCCGTGATCACCCCGAAGGCGATGGGGATGGTGCCCTGGAGCGAGAGCTGGGCGATCCCCTTGGTCACCTCGGCGCTGATATAGCTGAAGTGGGGGGTGGCGCCCCTGATGACCGCCCCCAGGCAGATGACGGCGTCGTACTTCTTTCGTTCCACCAGTTTTTTGACCACGGCGGGTATCTCAAAAGAACCGGGGGTCCGGAATATCTCGATGGCGTCCTCAGCAGCGCCGTGTCTGTACAGGGCATCCAACGCCCCCTCTAAGAGCCGCTCGGTGATAAAGTTATTGAAGCGGCTCACCACAATCCCAAAACGCAGACCATCCGCCTTGATCTTCCCTTCTACGATCTTCGCCATATTCACACTCCTTCTATCTTCAGAACATGCCCCATCTTCTTCTGTTTGGTCTTCAGGTAACTGAGATTCTCCTGTCGGGGGCTGACCTCGATGGGGACCCGTTCCACCACCTTGATGCCGTACCCCTCCAGGCCGATGATCTTCTTGGGGTTGTTGGTCATGAGGCGGACCCTGTGCAGCCCCAGGTCGGCCAATATCTGGGCGCCGATGCCGTAGTCCCGCAAATCGGGGGCGAAACCCAACTCCTCGTTGGCCTCCACCGTATCCTTGCCGTGCTCCTGGAGGCAGTAGGCCTTGAGCTTATTGGCCAAGCCGATCCCCCGTCCCTCTTGGCGCATGTACAGCAAGACCCCCTTGCCCTCCTGGTCGATCATCCGCATGGCGGCGTGCAGCTGCTCTCCACAGTCGCAGCGCAGCGAGCCGAAGACATCGCCGGTCAGACACTCGGAGTGAACCCGCACCAGGACCACATCTGCGGGTTCGATCTCCCCCTTGACCAGGGCGAGATGCTGGTAGGGGTCCACATCGTTCTCGTAGAGGATCCCCTGAAACTCCCCGCCGTATTCGGTGGGCAACTGTACCTGAGCCACCCGCCGCACCAGGGATTCGTTGTGCAGCCGATACGTGATGAGATCGGCGACGGTCACGATCGCAAGCCCGTGCTGCTTGGCGAACACCTCCAGATCGGGCATCCGGGCCATGGTGCCATCCGCCTTCATGATCTCGCAGATCACCCCGGCGGGCTTGAGTCCTGCCAGGCGGGCGAGGTCCACCGACCCCTCGGTCTGCCCCGTGCGCACCAGCACGCCCCCCGTGCGCGCCCTGAGGGGGAAGATATGCCCCGGGCGCACCAGGTCCTCGGGTTGGGCGTCTGCGGCGATGGCCGTCTGGATGGTCGTCGCCCGATCGGCAACGGAGATCCCCGTGGTCACCCCTTTACGGGCATCGATGGAGACGGTGAAGGCGGTGCCGAAGCTGGAGGTATTCTCATGGACCATCATGGGGAGCTTGAGCCGTTTTACCTGCTCCTCGGTCAGGGAGAGGCAAATGAGGCCCCTGCCGTGCGTAGCCATGAAATTGATGGCCTCGGGGGTAACGAGCTCAGCAGCCATGGTGAGATCACCCTCGTTCTCCCTGTTCTCGTCATCCACGAGGATGACCATGCGCCCCACTTTGATATCTTCTATGGCCTTTTCAATGGTGCTGACCATTACCTTTTTCTCTCTCTTTCTACATAATTCATGAGACAACTACTATTATCTTACGGCACGGGTTTCTCACCGAACAAAATAATCATCATTCACGGTAAAATCCATGTTCGGCCAAAAACGCTTCGTCGATCCCCCCTGTGTTTCCTTGTGTCTTTTCAAGAAACCGTTTCACGTATTTGCCGATGATGTCGACCTCGATATTCACCCTATCACCGGCCCGTTTCTTACCCAGCGTGGTATTCTGAGCGGTGTAGGGGATGACGGCACAGGTAAACATATCCCCTCGCACCCCGCTGACGGTGAGGCTGATTCCGTCCACCGCCACTGAGCCCTTTGCCACGAGATAGGGCACGAACTCACCCGGAACCCTCATGGTCACCTCCAGCGAGCCGGCGCCCCTGGTGACCTCCACGACCACGCCCGTTACATCTACATGCCCCGTTACCAGGTGCCCCCCGAGCCGGTCGCTCATCTTCAGGGCCCGCTCCAGGTTGACCTCATCAGTGAGTCTGAGGGAACCCACGGTTGTCCTCTCCAGAGTCTCAGGGGAGCACTCCGCTTGGAAACTACCTTGTCCCAGGGCAGTCACCGTCAGGCAGGCCCCGTTGACACAAATACTATCACCCACCGCCATATCTGTCAACGCAGCGGGGGGGGCGATGGTCAGGCGTAGCACTTCTCCCGTGCGCTGAACCGCCGTCACCGTTCCGATCCCCTCAACGATCCCCGTGAACATCCTTGCGTTCCCTGCGATCGAGAAGGCCCTTAAGCTCCTTCATGAATTGATTGATGTCCTTGAACTGCCGGTACACCGAGGCGAATCTTACATAGGCAACGTCATCGAGCTCCTGCAGCTCCTCCATGACCCGCTCTCCGACTGCGCTGGCAGGGATCTCCTTGCCGCCCCGCTCCTGGGCCCAGATCTCGATCCGCTCCACCGCCTTCTCCAAGATGTCCATACTCACCGGCCTCTTCTCACAGGCCTTTCGGAGGCCGATCATGATCTTCGTACGATCAAAGGGCTCCCGGCGCCCATCCTGCTTCACCACCACGGGGAGGGCCTCGGCCACCCGCTCGTAGGTGGTGAAGCGCCGATGGCAGTCATCGCAGTCACGCCGCCGGCGTATCTCGTCACCCTCCTTGCTCATGCGGCTATCAATCACCCGGTTGCTGAGGCTGGCACAGTACGGGCAGCGCATCTATTGCTCCCTTGCTAACGGTGGCGGTTGAAACTGCTCTACGGTCACCCCGGATTGCTCCCACATCTCCTGGGCCAGGGGATCGGGATACCCCTGCGCATAGACGACGCGCTGGATCCCGGCGTTGATGATCATCTTGGTACAGATGATACAGGGGAGATTGGTGCAGTAGAGGGTAGCACCATTGATGGAGACGCCGTGATAAGCGGCCTGAATGATGGCGTTCTGCTCGGCGTGCAACCCCCGACAGAGCTCATGCCGCTCCCCCGATGGTATCCCCAACTTATCCCTCAGACACCCCACCTCTGAGCAGTGGGGCAGGCCTGAGGGGGCACCGTTATACCCGGTAGTCAATATTTTCTTATCCTTGACAATAACCGCCCCCACCTGCCGCCTGAGACAGGTGGACCTGCTGGCCACCAGCCGGGTGATCTCCATAAAATACTCATCCCAGCTAGGACGTCCCATTTAACCCGTGGAGATTCGATCCCGATAAAAGGGAAACCTCCGGCAGAGCTCCTCTGCCTGCTTGGCCACGCGCGCCTGCACCGGGGGATCTGCATGGTTAGTGATGATCTCGGCGATGAGGGCGGCAATCTGGACCATTTCTTTGTCCCGCATCCCCCGGGTGGTCACGATGGGAGTACCGATCCTGATCCCACTGGTAACCATAGGGGTACGTTGATCAAAGGGGATCATGTTCTTGTTGACGGTAATCCCGGCCTGCCCCAGGACTTCCTCCGCCTCTTTGCCGGTAATCCCCTTCGTAGTCAGATCGATGATGATGAGGTGGTTATCGGTCCCTCCGGAGACGATCTTGAAACCGTGCCCCTGCAATTCCTTCGCCAGGACCTTGACGTTGCGTACCACCTGCCGCTGGTAGGCCTTGAACTCTTTGGTCATGGCCTCTGTGAAGCAGACCCCCTTGGCGGCGATCACGTGCATGAGGGGACCCCCCTGGATGCCGGGGAAAACACTCTGGTCGATGCGTTCGCTGAATTCCTCCTGGCAAAGGATAAAACCGCCGCGAGGTCCCCGCAGGGTCTTATGCGTCGTGGAGGTCACAAAGGGGGCATGGAGGACCGGCGAGGGGTGGATGCCGGCGGCGATGAGCCCGGCGATGTGGGCCATGTCCGCCATGAGGTATGCCCCGACCTCATCGGCGATCTCCCTGAAGCGCTTAAAATCGATGGTCCGGGGGTAGGAACTCGCTCCGGCGATGATCAACTGGGGGCGGACCTTTTTCGCCACGGAGAGGACTTCGTCGTAGTCGAGGCACTCGGTGTCCCTGGAGACCCCGTAAAAGGCCGTCTTATAGAGCTGGCCTGAAAAGCTGGCCGGGGAGCCGTGGCTCAGATGTCCGCCATGGGAGAGGTCCATCCCGAGGATGGTCGCGCCGGGCCGCAACACAGTGAAATAGACCGCCATATTGGCCGCCGTCCCTGAGAGGGGCTGGACATTGGCGTGGTCGGCGCCAAAGAGCTTCCGAGCCCGTTCGCTGGCGAATCGTTCCACGACATCCACATATTCGCAACCACCGTAGTATCGCTTGCCGGGATATCCTTCGGCATACTTATTGGTAAGGACCCCCCCCTGGGCCTCCAGGATCGCGTTGCTGGTGTAGTTCTCCGAGGCGATCAGTTCGATCTTGTTCTCTTGGCGTAGGGTCTCTTGCTCGATGGCGTCCGCCATTTCTGGATCAACCGTCTTCAGGTCGGCCTTCAGAGACGTCAAACGGTGAAATTCCTCCTCTCTATCGCTTCGATCTTTTCCAGCCTCTTGAGGTGTCTCCCCCCTTGGAACTCGGCCTCTAACCATGACTTAACCATCTCTCGGGCCAGACCAGGCCCCACAATCCTTCCCCCCATGACCAGGATATTGGCGTCGTTGTGCTCCTTCGCCATACGAGCGGCATAGACGTGACAAACGAGGGCCGCCCGCACCCCGGGGAATTTGTTGGCCACCATACTCATCCCGATGCCGGTGCCACA
>Ga0307422_1001049_pt1 | contig 14545 bp, 12 predicted proteins | sample SalMarWE160290MG_FD_202153 | JGI IMG/M metagenome (GOLD analysis project Ga0307422, IMG submission 202153) | Salt marsh sediment microbial communities from the Plum Island Ecosystem LTER, Massachusetts, United States - WE1602-90 | ecosystem: Environmental > Aquatic > Marine > Intertidal zone >...
CTCATACATGTTTTTCATAATGACAATTCTCGCATTTCTATTGTATCTTGCACGCAGAAAATTGCGGATAAAAAATTCGGTAGATAATAAATGAGTTCACTTGTATTGATATTGTTAGCCTTACTTTTTAGTGCTTTTTTTTCCGGAGTCGAAATTGCCTTTATCAGTTCAAACCGGTTAAGGATTGAACTTGACAAGAAGCAAGGCCTATTTTCAGCAAAAATTATTTCCGTTTTTGTCGACAATCCGGGAAAATTTCTTACCACAATGCTTGTAGGCAATAACATTGCCCTTGTCCTTTATGGAATTCTAATGGCTAGCATTCTTGAACCTGTTGTCATGCTTGTCTTTACATCTTCAATATCTATACTTCTGATGCAAACCGTTATTTCAACTCTATTGATATTGATTTCTGCCGAATTCCTGCCCAAAATCGTTTTCCGTTCAATTCCAAATCTGACATTAAATATATTCAGCATTCCCGGACTGGTATTCTATATAGTATTCTATCCCCTTACTTCTCTTATTGTTTGGCTTTCAGATACTATAATAGAAGGCTTGCATAAAAGTGATAGCCAGGAAATAAAAAGCAGGCAAGTATTTAATAAGATCGACTTGGTTCATCTCATCCATCAATCCGGCGAAAATGAATCTGATGAGGCATCGACCGATAACGATTTGAAATTGTTTCAAAATGCCCTTGATTTTTCTTCAGTCAGGGTTCGTGACTGTATGGTTCCCAGAACAGAAATTATTGCCGCCGAATATAATACACCTATCGAAGAATTGCATCAGAAATTTATATCCACGGGATTTTCAAAAATCTTAATTTACAGAGAGCATATTGATAATATAGTTGGCTATATCACTTCAAAGACCCTCTTTAAGAAAATAAAAAATTTAAATAACTGGCTGATTGAGGTCCCATTTGTACCGGAAACTATGTCGGCACGAAAATTACTGGAGAAATTTATACAGGGGAAAAAAAATCTTGCAGTTGTTGTCGACGAGTTTGGAGGCGTATCGGGCATGCTTACAATCGAAGATATCATCGAAGAGATTTTTGGGGAAATTGAAGACGAGCATGATACCACCAAACTTATTGAAAGGCAAATCAACGAAAGTGAATTCATATTTTCAGGCAGACTCGAAATTGATTATTTAAACGATAAATATCACCTGAAAATTCCCGAATCGGAAGATTATGAAACGCTTGCCGGTTTTATCTTTCATCGACACGAAAATATTCCTCTGTTCAACGAACATATCATAATAGAATCATTTACTTTTAAAATCCTTAAAGTATCAAAAACGAAAATAGACCTGATACATCTAATAACTTCAACCCGCCAATAATCATTACAGGGATCAATTTAATAATTTCTCAATACAACCCGATCGAACATTTTTAACCAGGTATTAGTCTATCGCTTTTCCGATAGCGATTAATCGCTCAAAATTTTATCAGTTTCTGTTGTATATAGCTATTAATTATTATCTTCGTACCCTATTTTTCAAATATAAAATTCTTATTCAATGGCGATTATACAAAGGATCAGAACGCGAGCAGGAATTTTGCTGGCAGTTGTTGTTGGTATGGCACTATTTGCTTTTATTCTGGGTGATTTCATTACATCAGGAGGTTTTTTATACAGAAAATCGAAAATGAACATTGCAGAAATTAATGGTACAAAAATACCTTACCCTGAATACCAAAAAATACTTACATACATCGAAGAAGTAATGAAAGCCCAATACCAGACTACGACTCTTGACCAGACATTGCTTGAGAATATACGGAACCAGACATGGCAGGAGCTGATTCAAATATACCTGCTCGATAAGGAATACCGTAAATTGGGATTGTCAGTATCTAACCAGGAATTCTCTGATCTGATCCAGGGCCGGAATCCGCATCCTCTTGTAATGCAGATGTTTGCAAATCCTGAAACCGGAACTCTGAACCGGCTTCAACTATCCGAGTTTCTAAGCAGAATTGATGAAATATCAGGTGCTCCTAAGATGATTTGGGTTTTTTATGAAAATGTAATAAACAAAGAAAGGCTGTTCTCAAAGTACAACTCTCTGATACGTAAAGGCCTTTATGTAAATACGCTGGAAATCGAGCGACGCCAGAAAGATATGACTACTGCTGTTGATATCAGCTTTGTTCAGAGAGGTTATTTTGAAATCCCAGATAGCACTATCAGTATAAGTCAATCGGAGATTAAGAAATATTACAACGATTACAAAGAAAGGTTCAAACAGGAAGAAACCCGTGATTTAAAATATGTTGCTTTTGAAGTAAAACCATCAGAAGATGATTTTAAGGATGCTGAATTATGGATCAATGATATCAGGAGTGAGTTTGAAGAAGTGGAGGATGTTGAACAATATATAAATTTTACCTCTCCCCCTTACGATCCTACGAATTATAAAAAAGGTGAATTACCGGAAGCACTCGACGAGTTTATGTTCTCATCCGAGTTGGGTGCCGTATATGGATCATATTTTGAAAATAATTCATATAACCTTGCCAAATTAGCCAAAATCAATTATATCTCCGACTCCGTAAGAGCAAGCCATATTTTATTACCTGCAAACCAATCCAATGCTCAGGAAATGCGCTATTTGGCTGACAGTCTGAAAATCCTGGCTGAAGAGGGCTATAATTTTGCAAATTTGGTCACAGAAAATTCACGCGATTTTGCTACCGTAATGTCTGGAGGTGATCTTGGATGGTTTAAAGAAGGAATGAAAGGACGATATTTCAGTGATACCTGTTTTACTGCCAATATAGGTGATGTTAAAGTAACCTATAGTGAAGAAGGTTTTCATGTGGTTAAAATCATGGATAAATCAAAACCTGTAAAAAAAGTTCAGGTTGGAGTTCTGAGTCGTGAAGTCACACCCAGTGCAGAAACAGATCAATATTACTATTCACAGGCTATTGAATTTGCCAGTACAAATACTACGCTGGAAAAATTTGAGGAGGCGGTAGCCGATAATGATCCGGTAGTCATACCAATTTATGGCTTGCAACCCCTTGATAATGATGTTCAGGGTATAGATAACTCAAGAAATATAGTTCACTGGGCTTTTGAAGAAGCAGAAGAAGGAGATATGCTTAAAGATATTACGGAGTATGGTGGTAAATATATTGTTGCTGTGGTTACCAAAGTTTACCATAAAGGTTATAAGAACATTCTGGATGTTACAGAGGATATCCGTTTTGAATTAATAAAACAAATGAAAAGTGACAGACTGGTTGAAGAAATGAAGCAGATCGTGGCTAAGGCCGTCACAATTGATGAAGCAGCTACCACAATGCAACTCAATGTTAGCTCAGCAACAGGTATCCGATTCACTTCATTTTCAATCCCCGGAGCAGGAACTGAACCTAAACTCATTGCAGCCGTCACAAATGCTACTCCAAATGTAATTAGCGGACCCATTGCTGGCGAAAATGGAGTGTATATCTTTTCAGTCGATAATATAAATGCTACTAACGACCAGTTCAACAGCCCCATATTAGCAAGAAGTTATATCGAAAGAAGCTATGCAGCCCGTGCCAATCGGCAGAGTTTTGAAACATTAAAAAAATTAGGGAACATTAAAGATGTGCGTTACAGGTTCTATTAATAGTAACCGGTTTTCAATCAAGATATAATATAAGGGATGTTTAAAGCATCCCTTTTTTTATTAAAATTAGTACCGCTTAAAAAGGCAATGAATTACCATAGGGATGAAAAATGAATACTTTACTCCTGTAAGAGTGTTTTAACTATTGATGCAATTTCTTTCCCATCGGCCTTTCCAGCAAGCTCTTTTGAGGCAATCCCCATTATTTTACCCATATCCTTCATTCCTGAAGCACCTGTCTTCTCAATTAATGCTAATAGATAACTTTTAAGTTCCGAAGGGTCCATTTTTACAGGTAAGTATTTTTCCAATATTTCAGCTTCTGCAATTTCTTTTTGAAATAAATCGTTCCGCGACTGAGTCTTATAAATCTCTGCCGATTCCCGGCGCTGTTTCACAAGCTTTTGCACAATCAGTATTTCATCTTCAGCTGAAATTATTCCACTCGAATCTTCCTGGGTTTTTGCGAGTGTAAAAGCTGTTTTTGCAGCACGTAAGGCTTCAAGACCAATCTTATCCTTGGCTCGCATGGCTGTCTTCATATCTTCAATAAAACGTTCACTGATTTTCATGATTTATTGTGGTTATAAGTAATTTCAAATATAAGTTTTCCCAAAGAATTCAACTTATCCTCATATGAACATTGACTGCTCCATTTACCCTCGTTTGATTTGCATAATAATGTTTCAGAATGAATCATATAGCAGGTATGAATCCGGATAAATACATTATTTATGATAACAGAAATAACAGATAGCAGGAATCTAAGTCGCCTTGATATATGAATTTACATGGCGTTCGATTTTTGCCGGATACATATCGCTCATAGTCACCATAATGGCTGTTTCTTCCACGTCCCCAAAATGATCATTAAGCACTGTTCCAAATATTTTTAGAGTAGGTGAGAGATTAATATAAGCATTAATTAATGGAGGGATCACTTCACCATGGGCCCGAACAGCCTGAGAAAGAAATTTCAGATCGTCCTGAAAATTATCAGCCGTCAATATAGAATCAATGATTTTTTGACTTGTCTCAATTGGCAGCGGTCTATAGGGTAGTATTAAATTTTCTTTATCACGGAAATGTTTTTGCAAAAACGATAGAATAAGATCGCGTGCTTCACGATGAAAGGATGTGTACATGGTCACTTTGCCAAAGAAATACTTGTATGGCGGATGATCTTTCCAGATAGCACCTAATCCGTCCCATAAATTATCGAGAGCATACAGGCTTTTTTTATTCCGGTTGGAAGATTGATATGCAGGTTGTACAAAGGAACGACCCAATTCGATCATATAGGGAATATAATCCTTAACAAATTTATCAGTGAAATTAAACAAAGGAGCTGTAGCAAGGTTGATTTTTCCTTTTTCGTCCAGTTTTAAATCCCCTCCTAATATATAGCGGTAACCCCCTAGAATGTCCTGTTCCTGGGGATCCCAAACAATTAGTTGTTTGTAGGGAACCTCTGCCGTATCGTAGGAGTCGATATCCATCTCTTTTCCCGTTCCCCCACCAGCCAGACGGAAAGTTATTTCACGTAAGCGACCTATTTCGCGCATGGCACTGGGTGAATCGTGATGGGTTATGACATAAACTTCATTATTGCCATTATTCGTTACACGAAGAAATTTATCGGGTGTGAGTTCTTCAACAATAAGTTCTCTATCGACAGGAGGTATAACCTCTTTCATACGGGTATTTTTTAAAAGGAAAACAAAGTTAGAAATTATTTTCTCATGACAAGAATTGAGTTAAAGCGTTACATGGTAAACCTCATCGAGTGCATAGGCTTGTTCTTTGACCCACTTAGCCCATGCAACTGGCTTTTTGCTCGAATCGAAAGTTTTCCATGAAATGGGTTTTCCAAACTTTACTGTTAAGTGTTCATTTCTATGCCTATAGGTTTCATCCACCAGATACAGCATTTCGATATTGGCCTTTATACCCAAAAACTTACGTAAGTTGGCCAGTCTATAGAAAAAATTGGTATTTCGGCCGCTGAAATGCACCGGAATAATATCACGCTTGTATTTAACTGCTTTTGAAATAAAACTTTTTTGCCAAGGCAGATCGATGATTTGTCCTTTAATTCTACGGGAAACAAAACCCGACGGGAACGTTAATATCTGCATATCCGATTCAAATGCCTTTTCTATTTCTGCAGCTGCTTCAAAAGCGAGTTTGCCATGCTTATTAATAGGAATAAAAAAATCCTGGATGTTTTTCAGATTCATCAGGATATCATTTACTAGGAACCTGAATTCAGTATAGTACTCACTTATTATCTTCATTAAAATTATTCCATCGAAACCACCCAGAGGATGGTTAGCAACAAAAACAAACCTTCCTGATTTGGGAATATTTTCGTCGCCCTTTCTGGTAATTTTCACATTAAAATCTTCGACGATAGCCGTTACAAAATCATGATTTCTTTTTTGTCCATGCTTAACAAGGAAGTCATTGAGGTCATCCTCATGTACTATGCGCTTTAGATAATTATATATAAAATTTGGTATCAACCTGGCCAGCCTCGGATTCTTGTTGTAGAATACTTTCTTTACATCAAGCGGCTGAATAAGCTCTTCTGACATGGAATTTTTCATATTGTTAATAAGCAATGACCCTTCCTTGCACCCTCAAAATTAGCATAAAATCTATTAATTGAGTCCTATCTTTTATTCTTTCGAATAAAAACAAATGCTATGATAGAAGCCTTAAAATGGTCAAAGTTATTAACAAAGTGGGAAAAAGTGGGGGTAAATGGTTGAAAGTGGGTAAAAATTATATATTTTTACCCTGATCAACACTAACCTAATGGTAACCTTCATTGGAGAATATACCTGTAAGCTCGATGCAAAAGGAAGAGTAATTCTTCCCTCTGCTTTTAAAAAGCAGATGACGGGTAGCAGTCCGGAAAGGTTTGTCATTAAAAAAGACATTTTCGAAAAATGTCTGGTACTGTATCCATACCAGGAATGGGAAAGACAGAACAAGAACCTGCGCAAAAAGATCAATCCATATAAGAAAGAGCATAACAAGTTTCTTCGCCAGTTTTTTAAAGGAATGGCAGAAATTATGCTTGATGCAAACAATCGCCTGCTGATTCCTAAACGATTACTTGACGAGGTTGAGGTTGAAAAAGAAGTAATCATGGCAGGACAGTATGGAAAGATTGAAATATGGGCCAAAAATCTTTACGAGCAGATTGAAATGGGTGACGATGAATTCGCTGGTATGGCAGAAGATATTACAGAAGGATTGGTGGATGAAACCGATGAATAATGGATTACCATCTGCCAGTGCTCCTGGAAAAAAGTGTTGAAGGTTTAAAGATTAAACCAGATGGGGTTTATGTCGATGCGACTTTCGGAGGCGGAGGACACTCGAGAGAAATATTGAAAAGGTTGAGAAAGGGAAAGTTGTTAGCATTCGACCAGGATGAGGATGCAGAGGCAAATGTTCCTGATGACCAGCGATTGATTTTTGTGCGTCAGAATTTCCGTTTCCTGAAGAATTTCCTGAAGTACTATGGTGTAGAAGCCATTGATGGTCTGCTCGCAGACCTTGGTGTTTCCTCGCATCATTTTGATTCACCTCACCGAGGTTTTTCATTTAGGTTCGACTCAGAATTAGATATGCGGATGAACACTAAATCAGATTTCTCAGCAAAAGAACTGGTAAATACCTATACGTTTGAAAGGCTTTTTTCCGTGTTCCATAATTATGGCGAACTGCGGAATTCAAAAGCCCTTGCCTTGTCTATTATCGATTATCGCGAAAATAATCCGATTAATTTCATCCGCGATCTACTCGAATCAATAAAGCAATGTCTCCCAAGATACAACGAAAATCAATACCTCGCAAAGGTTTTCCAATCATTACGCATTGAAGTAAACAAAGAAATTGAATACCTGAAAGCGCTTTTAATCCAAGCTTCTGAACTCCTAGTTCCGGAAGGCAGATTTGTGGTTATTAGTTATCATTCGCTGGAGGACAGAGTAGTAAAAAATTTCTTCCGAAACGGAACTTTTGATACTACTAGGCAAACCGATTTGTATGGAAATGTAATTCGTCCCCTGCAACCGGTGAACAGAAAAGTAATTGTTCCTTCAGAAGAAGAAATACAAAAGAACGTAAGGGCACGGAGTGCCCGATTACGAATTGCTGAAAAAATAGTCAGTTAATGCAAAAGAAAGAGAATATAGAATTTGTCGATGCAAAGGTAGAACGAGAAGAAATTACAGGTTTTTCTCTTAAAAGCATTATTGACGGAAGTTTACTCACTGTCCGGTCGGTGGTGAAGCAGCTACCCTTTATTCTGTTTCTGGTTTTACTGGCTCTGCTCTATATCGCAAACCGATACCATGCAGAGAAAATGATCAGGCAGATAGATTCGCTGAAAACAGAGGTTAAAGATCTGAGAGCCGAGGAAATAACAACAGCATCGGAACTTATGAACCTTAACAGGCCATCGAATGTGCAGAATCTCATTAATGAGAAGCAACTTGGATTAACACTTTCGAGTGAGCCACCATACAAAATCGTAAAAAAGAAATGATAAAGAATGTCAATTAAAACCGACATATTATGGAGAGTTGGTCTTGTATATCTGGCCATTACACTATTTGCCCTCATCATAGTGGCAAAAATTGTATATCTCCAATTTATCGACGATGATGTCTGGAAAGCAAAAGCCGAAAATACACGAATTAAAAATTTCAGGATTCCACCTCATCGCGGTGATATCTATGCAACCGATATGCGCTTATTGGCCAGTTCGGTACCTTACTATGAAATAAGAATGGATATGAAAACTCCGGCTCTGACCGACCGAATTTTTTATAAACAAGCTGATTCTCTGGCCCTATGCCTATCAGGTCTTTTTAGGGACCGCTCTACTGAAACCTACAAGAAGTTATTGGTTGAAGCCAGAAAAAAGGGCAACCGGTATCTCCTCATTAAAAAGGGGGTTAACTATGTTCAGCTTAAAAAATTGAAAACTTTTCCCCTGTTTCGTCTTGGGCAATATGGAGGCGGATTAATAGTAAATCAGGAAAGTCTTCGGCAAAAGCCCTATTATAATCTTGCTTCACGAACCATAGGTTATACTACTCAAAGCACTTCAGGTAACATAGTCGGCATTGAGGGAGCCTTCGATCAATATCTTGGAGGAGTAGAAGGGGTTAAAAAAATGCAAAAACTTGCAGGAAATGTGTGGATGCCCCTTGATGGTGCAGGTGAAATTGAGCCTCATGACGGCAGCAGTGTTGTGACTACCATCGATATTAATCTTCAGGATGTAGCAGAAAAAGCCCTGATGCGTCAATTAATAGCTAATAGGGCACATGCAGGCACTGTTGTTCTTATGGAAGTTAAAACCGGTAAGGTTAAAGCTATAGTAAACCTGACCGATACTTTCGGGGCTTACAGGGAATATTATAATTATGCTATTGGTCAAAGCAGTGAACCGGGATCAACTTTCAAACTTCCGGCTATTATCGCTGCTATCGAAGACGGATATATTAAGCTGGACGATACGGTCGAAACCAATAAGGGTGTGTTTACATACTACGATCTGACCATCCGCGATGATAATTACCCCCAGGGTGGTCATGGCGTACTTACGGTGGAAAAAGTTTTTGAATTATCGTCGAATGTAGGCATGGCAAAAATCATTACCAGCTCCTATCGCCGGCATCCACATCGCTTTATTGACAGATTATACAGCATGAATCTTAACGAACCTCTGAATATTGCAATTAAAGGTGAAGGCAAGCCTGTTATCCGCTATCCGGGCGATAAGCTATGGTCGGGCGTAACACTGGCTTCCATGTCATATGGTTATGAGGTGAAATTAACACCCCTTCAATTGCTGGCATTCTATAATGCAGTGGCAAATGACGGAAAACTGGTACGACCGCGCTTTGTGCAGGAAATCAGAAATCATGGTAAGATAGAGCGCACTTTTGTAACAGAAGTGATCAACCCATCGATATGCTCAAAATCGACACTGAAGGCCGTACAGAAATTACTTACAGGAGTTGTTGAAGCAGGGACCGCACAAAATCTGAAAACACCTCATTTCGGTATTGCCGGCAAAACAGGTACCACACAAATGTATGATAAGAATACCGGCTACAAGGTAAAGTCGTACCAGGCATCCTTTGTGGGATACTTTCCTGCTGATAAGCCAAAGTACTCGTGCATTGTAGTTATTTATTCACCGAAAAACTACGTATATCATGGAGCATATGTCGCCGGCCCGGTGTTCTATGAAATTGCTAATAAGTTATATGCAACCGATATTACCATGCAGGAACCGCTGAATAACAAAAAAAGTGCGGCGCTGGAAATTCCATTCTCGAAAAACGGATATCAACCTGAAATTTCAACGGTGCTCGACATGCTCGATATCCGGAAGTTATGTGAGCAACCTAATACGGAATGGGTATCGACAATCAGAACAGATGAATACATATCTCTTGAATCCAAAATTATAATTGATAACCTCGTTCCGAATGTAGTATCGATGGGACTTAAGGATGCCATGTATCTGCTCGAAAATATGGGATTAAAAGTACAGGTTGTAGGCCGGGGAAGTGTCCGGAACCAGTCGATACCGCCTGGAACTTTAGTTAAACCGGGAGAAATCATAAAACTTGAAATGAGCTTTACGGAAGGATAATGACAAAAAAACTGGAACATATCATCCACAATATTCCCTGCAAAGTAACTGGTAGCAGAGATATTATCATCAATAAAATTGCTTTCGATTCCCGAAAGATAGAACCCGGTGATATGTTCGTTGCTGTAAAGGGAACTCAGGTTGATGGTCATAATTACATTGAGAAAGTGATTCAGAGCGGAGCCATTGCCATCCTTTGCGAACAGCTTCCTTCAAGTGTAAATAAAAATATCACTTTCATTAAGGTCGATGACTCTGCCTGGGCACTGGGATTTGCAGTTTCGAACTATTTCGATAATCCCAGTTCCAAATTAAAACTGGTGGGAGTTACCGGAACAAACGGCAAAACATCCATCGCAACACTCCTGTACAGATTAATTACTCAGTTAGATCATAAATCGGGTTTACTTTCTACTGTCAGGAACATGGTAGGTGACAGGGAAATTGCTGCAACACACACAACCCCCGACTCCATTGCCATACAAAGCATGCTTAAAGAGATGGTCGATGAGAGATGTACACATGCTTTCATGGAAGTGAGCTCGCATGCTATCGATCAGAAACGTATTGCAGGACTGGAATTTGACATCGCCATTTTTACCAACATTACACACGATCATCTCGATTATCATAAAAACTTTGGATCCTATCTGAAAGCTAAAAAACAGCTTTTTGACAGCCTGGAACCATCGGCTTTTGCCCTGATTAACACCGACGACCATAACGGAAAGGTTATGGTTCAGAATACCCGTGCCAGGGTAAAAACCTACGGAGTCAGATCGATGGCCGATTTCAAAGCAAAAATTATCGAGAGCCATTTCGATGGTATGCTGGTGAACATAGATAAGATGGAACTCTGGATTAAACTCATTGGCGAATTCAATGCTTCGAATATTATGGCAGTATATGGTGCAGCCAGTCTTTTGGAATTTCAGCCGGGAGAAATCCTTCGCATCATAAGCAAGTTGGATACTGTTGAGGGTCGCTTCGAATATATAAAGTCGAATACAGGAGTGACAGCCATAATTGACTATGCACATACTCCCGATGCCTTAAAAAACGTACTGATCACCATCAACCAGATACGGAGCAATACCTCGCAACTGATAACTGTTGTAGGCGCAGGTGGCGATCGCGACCGTACCAAACGACCTGTAATGGGGAAAATATCGGCCGATTTGAGCAGCCGTGTAATACTTACATCCGATAATCCACGCAGTGAAGAGCCGGAAACAATTATTGAAGAAATGATGGAAGGAGTGGAAATAGCCGATCGTAACAGGGTGCTCTCCATTGCCAACCGGAAAGAAGCTATAAAAACAGCCTGTACAATAGCTCAACCCGGCGATGTAATACTGATCGCCGGAAAAGGTCATGAGACATACCAGGAAATTAAAGGAGTAAAGAATTATTTCAACGACAAACAGGTAGTGTCGGAAATATTTATGATAAATAATAGTAACTAATAAGAGGTCAATGCTGTATTATCTGTTTCAATACCTTGAGCAATTCGATTTCCCCGGAGCAGGAATGTTTCAATACATCTCGTTCCGCACAGCAATGACAGTTATTACTTCACTCATCATCTCGCTTTTATTTGGGAAACGGATAATTGATCTCCTGCAGCGAATGCAAATTGGTGAAAGTGTACGTGATCTGGGGCTAGACGGCCAGATGCAAAAGAAGGGCACTCCCACCATGGGAGGTTTAATAATACTGGGATCCATTCTTATCCCTGTTCTGCTATTTGGCGATTTAAGTAATGTATATGTAATTCTTATGCTAATAGCAACAGTATGGCTGGGATTTGTAGGTTTTCTCGACGATTATATCAAAGTATTCAAGAAGAACAAAGCAGGCCTCAGGGGCAAATTTAAGATCGGTGGACAAATAGTGCTTGGTCTTATTATTGGTTTTACCATGTACTTCAACAGAGATGTAGTAATTCGTGAGCGTGTTGTTGAAACTGAAACTGTTGAAAGCAACCAGATTATTATTGAAAGTGATGAAATTCAGCCCAATACCAAAGTAATTCCACACGATGTTAAATCAACCAAAGTTAATGTCCCGTTCTTCAAGGATAATGAATTCGATTATTTCTACCTGATCAGTTTTTTAGGTGAGAATGCCCGAAAATACACTTGGATTGTATTTGTGTTGGCAGTCATACTTATTATTACAGGAATTTCAAACGGAGCTAACCTTACTGATGGATTAGATGGTCTGGCAGCCGGTAGTTCTGCAATAATCGGAGCTACCCTGGGCATCCTGGCATACCTGTCGGGTAACCTCATTTATTCCGATTATCTGAACATCATGTATATTCCTCATACGGCAGAACTGGTGGTATATGTCGGTGCATTTATCGGCGCTTTGATCGGATTTATGTGGTACAACTCTTACCCTGCCCAGGTTTTTATGGGAGATACGGGAAGCCTTTCCATTGGAGGGATCATTGCAGTATTTGCCATCCTTATCCGAAAGGAATTATTGATACCCATACTTTGCGGAATTTTTGTTGTGGAAAGCCTGTCTGTAGTGATTCAGGTCAGCTATTTCAAATACACCAGAAAAAAATACGGAGAAGGTCGTCGAATTTTTCTTATGTCGCCTCTTCATCATCATTATCAGAAGAAAGGATATCCCGAACCTAAAATCGTAACCCGGTTTTGGATTGTAGGTATTCTATTGGCAGTAATAACAATTGTAACCCTTAAAATCAGGTAAGCTATGGAGAAAAGAATTGTAATACTCGGAGCAGGAGAAAGCGGTACTGGATCAGCCGTATTAGCTAAGACAAAAGGTTTTGATGTTTTCGTTTCCGATATCGCGAAGATAAAACCTCATTATAAGGAAATCCTGTATAATTATGAAATAGAATGGGAGGAGGAACAACATACCGAGCGATTAATTCTCAATGCCGATGAGATCATTAAAAGCCCTGGAATTTCAGAAAAATCTGAGATCATGCAGCTCGTGGCTAAAAAAGAAATCCCTGTTATATCAGAAATAGAATTTGCCGGACGCTATACCGATGCGAAAAAGATATGTATTACAGGCAGCAACGGCAAAACTACTACCACATCACTGCTGCATCACATGTTGCGCAAAGCCGGAATGAACTGTGGGATAGCAGGTAATGTAGGAAAAAGTTTTGCCATGCAGGTTGCTACAAAAAATTACGAATACTATGTTATAGAACTCAGCAGTTTCCAACTTGACGGAATGTTTGAATTCAAACCCGATATTGCCGTTCTCCTTAACATTACTCCCGATCATCTCGACCGCTACGGTTATAACCTTCAAAGCTATGTAGATTCAAAATTCCGTATTTCGCGGAATCTTTCGGAAGACGATTATTTCATCTATTGCTCCGATGATGAAATTACTATAGCCGAACTGGAAAGAATAGTGATGCGGGCAAAACAACTTGAATTCTCGCAGAAGAAAAGGGTTAAGGAAGGTGCTTATATTGAGAAGGGGAATATTATTGTCAATGTGAACAATAAAGAAATGAGTATTCCTTTGTCCGAGTTGGGATTAAAGGGTAAGCATAATACCTACAACTCAATGGCAGCCAGTATTGCCAGCCGTGTACTGGATATAAAGAAAGAAATAATCCGCGAAAGTCTGCAAGAATTTACCGGAGTAGAGCACCGATTGGAACGATTTATTAAGGTTCACGGAATTGAATTCATAAACGATTCGAAAGCCACAAATGTCAACTCGACCTGGTATGCCCTGGAGTGCATGACTAGTCCCACTATATGGATTGTGGGCGGTGTGGACAAAGGAAATGACTATTCATCGCTTGAATCGGTTGTGAAGGAAAAAGTGAAGGGTATTATATGTCTGGGTGTTGATAATGCCAAATTGCATAAAGCATTCGGACATTTTATGGAACATATTTATGATGCCTCATCAATGAAGGAGGCTGTGACAAAAGCTTATAAAATGGGTCTGAAAGGCGATACGGTGTTGCTTTCACCTGCATGCGCCAGTTTCGATTTGTTTAAAAACTTTGAAGACCGGGGTGAAAAATTTAAAGAATGTGTAAGAGAATTATAATACATGCCTGAGAAACTAAGAAAATATTTCAAAGGGGACAGCATCATCTGGGCATTGCTGGTATCTCTTTCAATACTCTCCCTGCTGGCAGTGTACAGTTCCACATTTACCCTGGCCTATCAATACCGTTCGGGGCATGTAGGG
>Ga0307422_1001050_pt1 | contig 14544 bp, 7 predicted proteins | sample SalMarWE160290MG_FD_202153 | JGI IMG/M metagenome (GOLD analysis project Ga0307422, IMG submission 202153) | Salt marsh sediment microbial communities from the Plum Island Ecosystem LTER, Massachusetts, United States - WE1602-90 | ecosystem: Environmental > Aquatic > Marine > Intertidal zone >...
GCCCCACCAGCCTGTCCACCTTGCCGTTGGCGGCCGCTTCGGTGAGAATCCTGGTGGTCTCCTGGAACGATGCCGCGGCCAGCCAGCTGTCCGTGCTTAGCGACGCCCTGGTGATGCCCAGCAGGACGGTGTGGGCCGTGGCCGGTTCGCCGCCCTCGGCGAGTATCTTGGCATTGGTGTCTTCATAAACATATTTATCCACCAGTTCATCCGGCACGAGGTCGGTATCGCCGGCGGAATCGATGCGCACCTTGGTGAGCATCTGGCGGGCGATAACCTCGATGTGCTTATCATTGATATTCACGCCCTGGGAACGATAGACCTTCTGCACCTCGTCAACCAGGTACTGCTGCACGGCTTCCTTGCCTAATATACGCAGGATGTCGTGGGGATTGATAGAGCCGTCGGTCATCTGCTGCCCGGCCTTGACCTCATCGTCGGTCTTCACCCAGATGCTGGCGGTGGAGGAGACGATGTACTCGCGTTCTTCTCTCTCGGCGTAGGTTATCACAAGCTGCTTCTTCTTAACGTTTACCTCGCCGGCGAAGCGGGCTGTCAGGGGTTGTACCTCCGGTGCCTTTTCGGTTTCATCTTTTTTAGCTTTAGCTTTAGTTTTAGTCTTAGCTTTAGGAGTTGCCGGCGGTGCTGCCAGCACCGTGCCGATATCAACATACTGGCCTTTTTTAACCATTACCTTCCAGCCGGTCGGCAGGGTGTATTCATCGTCGTAAGTCTCGGTGCTGATAACCTTTATCTTTCTGCCTTCCTCGTTCTGGACTATCTCGGCGGTGCCGTCTATCTCTGCAATAATCGCCTGGCCGCGCGGAGTCCTGGCTTCGAAGAGTTCCTCTACCCTGGGAAGACCGCTGGTGATATCCAGTCCCACCACACCCCCGGTGTGGAAGGTGCGCAGCGTCAGCTGTGTGCCCGGCTCGCCGATACTCTCGGCGGCGATGATGCCGACCGCTACGTCCTGATCGACAAGACTGCCACGTGCCAGGTCGCGCCCGTAGCAGTAGCGGCAGGTGCCCCGCCGCGATTCGCACGTCAGCGGTGACCTTACGTGTACCGACGTTATGCCGGCGTCGAGTATTTTAGCTACCTTCACTTCGTCGAATTCCTCGTTGCGGGCCACGATTATCTCACCCGTTTTTGGGTCGGCGACGTCGCTGGCTGCCATACGCCCCATGATGCGCTCGGCGAGTGACGGCAGCAGGCCTTCTTCCTTCGGCTCGGTTATCGTGAGGCCTTCGGTAGTGCCACAGTCGTCATCCGATGTAATAACATCCTGCGCCACATCGATAAGTCGCCTGGTCAGGTAGCCGCTGTCGGATGTTCTCAATGCCGTGTCCGCCAGGCCCTTGCGGGCGCCGTGAGTGGAGATAAAATATTCCAGGATGCTGTGGCCTTCGCGCAGGCTGGACTTAATGGGGAACTCGATAATTTTACCGGCGGGGTCGGTCATCAGACCGCGCATACCGGCCATCTGGCGTATCTGGGAAATGTTGCCCTTGGCGCCGGAGGTAGCCATCATGTAAACGCCGCCGTAGCGGTCGAGGTTGTTCTGAATAGTAGTAGTGATAGTGTTGGTGGTCTCGTTCCAGATATCCACCACGCCGTTGTATCTCTCGTCCTCGGTTATCAGGCCGCGTTCGTACTGGCTCTCGATGATGCTGACTTTAGCCTCGGCTTCTGCCAGCATTTGCGGTTTGTTGGTCGGTACCTCGATGTCGTTCATGGCAATAGTGATGCCGGACTTGGATGCGAACTGGAAACCCAGCCGCTTGATGGCGTCAAGCACTACGCCGGTCTCTTCGTCAGTGAGGACTTTACTGCACTTGGTGGCTATTTTTTTCAGTGTCGATTTATCGATGATTTGATTATAATATCCCAGCTCCTCGGGTAGGACCTCGTTGAAGATGAGGCGCCCCACGCTGGTCTTGATTCTCTCGCCGGTGTCTTTCTGCCGGACGTTGATTTCTTCCCGCAGGTCAACATCGCCGAATTCATAGGCGAGCTTGGCTTCCTCGAAGCTGCCATAGACCTTATCGCCGTCGGTGCCCTTCTGCCTGATGGTGGTGAGATAGTAGCAGCCCAGCACCATGTCCAGCGTCGGCGCCACGGTAGGTTCGCCGCTGCTGGGAAGCAGGATATTGTGGTGGCTTAACATCATGTCTCTGGCTTCTTTCACGGCGGCCTTGGAAAGCGGCACGTGTACAGCCATCTGGTCGCCGTCGAAGTCGGCGTTAAAGGCGGAACATACCAGCGGATGTATCTGGATGGCGCTCCCGTCGATAAGCACCGGCTCGAAAGCCTGGATGCTCAAGCGGTGCAGGGTAGGGGCGCGGTTGAGCAGCACCGGCCGCTCCTTGATAACCTCTTCCAGGATATCATAGACCTCCGCCTTGGCCCTTTCCACCAGCCTTCTGGCGCTCTTGATATTGGGGGCCAGCCCCTGCGCTACCAGTCGCCGCATGACGAAGGGCTTGAATAATTCCAGCGCCATGCGCCGCGGCAGGCCGCACTGGTGCAGATGCAGTTCCGGTCCGCAGACGATGACGGAACGCCCGCTGTAATCAACCCGCTTGCCCAGCAGGTTCTGGCGGAAGCGTCCCTGTTTGCCGCGCAGCATATCCGAGAGCGACTTCAGTTTATGGTTGCCGCTGATGGAGATGGCGCGTCCACGCCGTCCGTTGTCGATGAGTGAATCGACGGCTTCCTGTAACATGCGTTTTTCGTTGCGTATAATAATTTCCGGCGCCCCGATGTCTATCAGGTGGTGCAGGCGGTTATTGCGATTGATAACCCGACGGTAAAGGTCGTTGAGGTCGCTGGTGGCGAACCGTCCGCCGTCCAGCTGTACCATCGGTCTTAAGTCGGGCGGCAGCACCGGCAGGACGGTCAGAATCATCCACTCCGGCTTGTTGCCGCTGTTGCGGAAGGCCTCCACGACCCTCAATTGCTTGCTGGCTTTCTTGCGCCGCTGTCCGGAGCTAGACTGGGTTTCCATCAGCAGCCGGTTGCGTATCTCATCAAGGTTGATGGTTTTCATAATCTGCAGGATGGCCTCTGCGCCCATACCTGCCTCGAAGACGTTGCTGTATTTCTGCTTGTACTCGTGGTACTGGCTCTCGGTCAGCAATCCTTTGATGTCGAGTTCCTTGATTTTTACAGTTTCGGCGGCAAGTTCCTCTTCTATCTTGGCTTTTTCTTCCGCGAATTCTTTGCGGATTTTGTTAACTTCCTCGACGGTAGCCTTATTCTTCTCCATCTCCTCGACCTGGGTGTCCACGGCCTGCTGCCGCTCTTCTATGGTGCGGACGGCATCCTCTTCAAGCTGTTTTATGGCTTCTTCACGGGCTTCTTCATCGATTTCTGTAATGATATACTGGGAGAAATAAACAACGTGTTCCAGGCTCCGCGGCGAAAGGTCGAGTAATAGGCCGATACGACTCGGTATGCCCTTGGCGAACCAGATATGGGTCACCGGGCAGGCCAGCTCAATATGTCCCATGCGTTCCCGCCGCACCTTGGCGCGTGCTACCTCCACGCCGCACTTGTCGCAGATAACGCCCTTGTAGCGTATCCTCTTATACTTGCCGCAGTAGCACTCGAAGTCCTTTGTCGGCCCGAAGATTCTTTCGCAGAAAAGACCGTCCCGCTCCGGCTTGAGAGTGCGGTAGTTGATTGTCTCCGGCTTGGTGACCTCGCCATAGGACCAGCTCCGGATTTGCTCCGGCGAAGCCAGCGAGATACGTACGGCATCAAAATCATTAATCTCGAACATCTTCATCTACCTCTTTCTGCGGCGTCTCTTCATTGGATGGTTCCTCTGTCTCCGATTTGGGTGGTTCTTCACTGGCAGGTGCCTCTGCCTCCGGTTCAGGTGATTCTTCACTCGCAGGAGTCTCTATCTCTGGTTCAGGCGTTTCTTCACCGGCAGGTTCCTCTGTCTCCGGTTCAGGCGTTTCTTCACCGGCAGGTGTCTCTATCTCTGATTTAGGCGATTCCTCACCAGATGGTGTTTCTGCCACTGGTTCTGTAGTTTCTTCGCTGGTAGGCGTCTCTGCCTCTGATTTGGGTGGTTCTTCACCTGTAGAAATCTCTGTATCCAGTTTATGCGACTCTTCATCAGTCGGCAGCTCTGTTTCCAGTTTGTAAGACTCTTCGTCGCTTTCGTCCACGGCAGCCAGTTTGGTCTCTTCTTCATTGATGACTTCCAGCGCTAGACCCAGGCTTTGCAGCTCTTTGACCAGCACCTTGAACGATTCCGGAACGCCCGGCTGTAAAATATCGTCGCCTTTGATGATGGACTCGTAGGCCTTGGCCCTGCCCGTGACGTCGTCCGACTTTATCGTCAACATCTCCTGGAGATTGTGGGCGGCGCCGTAGGCTTCCAGCGCCCAGACCTCCATCTCGCCGAAACGCTGCCCGCCGAACTGCGCCTTGCCGCCCAGCGGCTGCTGGGTAATCAGGGAGTAAGGTCCGGTGGAGCGCGCGTGTACTTTATCTTCGACCAGGTGTATGAGCTTCATCATGTAGATGTTGCCCACGGTTACCGGCTGGTCGAAAGGCTCGCCGGTGCGTCCGTCGTTTAATATTACTTTGCCGTAAGTGGGGGGTGCGAACCTGCCTTCGGCATTGACCTTTTCTGTGACTGTTTCCAGATCTTCTGACTTTAAATTCTTGGCGGATATATTCAGTTCCTCCAGCCACAGTCGCAGGCCGATGTCCCTGGCCTTGCCGTGGAGCGTTTCATTAAAGACGGCTTTTCCGTCATAGCCACGCTCGTTGACCCAGGCCGTAGCTGCCTCTTTATTGTAAGGAGTCTCGTGCTGGTTGGGGCTGGGGTCGATGGCGCCCGCCTGCTGGACAATCCAGGCGCGGCATAAAGCGTCTTCAATCGCCAGGTCGTTGGCCCCGTCGAAAACGGGGGTCAATGCCCTGAAGCCCAGTATCTGCGCCGCCCAGCCGAGATGTGTTTCCAGCACCTGCCCGATGTTCATACGCGAGGGTACGCCGATGGGGTCGAGGATGATATCTACCGGCGTTCCGTCCGGCAGGAAGGGCATGTCCTCTTTGGGCGCGATGATGGCGATAACGCCCTTGTTGCCGTGTCTGCCGGCCAGCTTATCGCCGACCGATACCCGGCGTTTTTGCGCTATCCATACCTGCACCCACTGGTTGACGCCGGCGGGTAAATCATCGCCGCCGTTTTTGTTGTCCTTCCGCGTGTAAACCTTGACGTTGATTACCTTGCCCCACTCCCCGTGAGGGACGCGCAGGGAGGTGTCTTTGACTTCCCTTGCTTTCTCCCCGAAGATGGCACGCAGCAGCTTTTCCTCGGCGGATAGCTCCGTCTCGCCCTTGGGGGTGATTTTCCCCACCAGGGTATCGTCGGGCATGACCTCGGCGCCGATGCGGATGATTCCTTCCTCGTCGAGTTCACGCAGGCTTTCCTCGCCCACGTTGGGGATATCGCGGGTGATTTCCTCGGGCCCCAGCTTGGTATCGCGGGCCTCCACCTCGTGCTTGTTGATGTGTATGGAGGTGAACAGATCCTCTTCCACCATGCGGCTGCTTAATATAATGGCGTCCTCGAAGTTGTAGCCTTCCCAGCTCATGAAAGCAACAGTGACGTTCTGGCCCAGCGCCAGCTCGCCGTTTTCCGTCGCCGAGCTGTCCGCTAGCACCTGCCCCTCTTCCACGCGGTCTCCCTTGTTAATCAGGGGGCGCTGGTTGATGCAGGTCCCTTGGTTGGTGCGCACGAACTTCATCAGGTCGTAATTCTTCGTCGTGCCGTCTTCATGCTCAATCGTAATGCGGTATTTGGTATTGCCTTTTTCATCGATATTGCCGGACATCTCCGTGACGGTGCCGGCTTTCTCGGCAAAGACCACCTGCCGACTGTGCTTGGCGGCTTCCATTTCCATCCCGGTGGCCACCAGCGGTGCCTGCGGACGTAATAGCGGTACTGCCTGGCGCTGCATATTGGCGCCCATCAGGGCGCGGTTGGCGTCGTTATGCTCTAAAAACGGCGTTAAAGCCGTGGCGACGCTGACCACCTGCTTGGGCGTGACGTCCATCAGGTCTATTCTCTCCGGGGTTTCCAGTAGGTAGCCGTCTGCCAGCCTGGTCTCGATTTTTTTCTCTATAAACTGGTTGTTCTCGTCGAGCGGCGCGTTGGCCTGGGCGATGATATATTTATCTTCCTCGTCGGCGGGAAGATAGATAATTTCTTCGGAAACAAACGGTACCACCTTGATTTTCTTCGACTTTACTTTAGCTAGTTTTTCCTCTGTTTCCGGTGTAATAACATCACCGGTCTTGACCAGCACATTGCCCTTTTCGCCGGCAATATCTTCGGCGGCGGTGCGCCCCGCCAGCTGCTTGTCCTTACTGCTTAGCTCGTGGAGGACCTTACGGTAGGGGGTTTCGATGAACCCGTACTCGTTGATGATGCTGTAAGTCGCCAGCGAGCCGATAAGTCCGATGTTCGGGCCTTCCGGCGTCTCGATGGGGCAGATGCGCCCGTAGTGGGAAAAATGGACGTCGCGCACCTCGAAGCCGGCGCGGTCGCGTGAAAGTCCGCCCGGCCCCATGGCCGAAAGCCTCCGCTTGTGTGTCAGTTCCGCCAGCGGATTGGTCTGGTCCATGAACTGCGATAGCTGCGAGCCGCCGAAAAACTCTCTCACTGCGGCGACAATGGGTCTGATGTTAACCAGTGCGCTCGGGGTAATCGCCTCCATCCCGATAATGCTCATGCGCTCCCTGACTACCTGTTCCAGGCGCAGGAAGCCGATGCGGAACTGGGTCTGTACCAGCTCGCCGACCGTGCGCACACGACGGTTGCCCAGGTGGTCGATATCGTCGCTGTGGTCCTTGCTGTTGTTTACGGCGATGATATGGCGTATTATCTCGACGATGTCATCTTTGGTCAGCGTACGTTCTTGAAGGCTGATTTTTACCCCCAGCCGCTTGTTGAGTTTATAGCGTCCCACACTGCCTAGGTCGTAGCGGGCGGGGTCGAAAAACAGGTTCTTGATTAGTTTTTTAGCGTTGTCCAGGGAGGGAAGCTCACCGGGGTGCAGTTTCTTGTAAATATCCAGTAAAGCGTCTTTTTCCTCCTTGATATTGGGCTCGCGCTCCATGGTGGTGCTGATATATTTATGCTCGGAGTGCTTTTCATCCTTTTCAAACAGCTTGAAGATTTCATCGTCGGAGCCGTAGCCGATGGCGCGCAGCAGGGTAGTGATAGGTATCTTACGTTTCCCGTCGATTTTGGTGGATATCACATTACGGTTGCTGGTCTCGAATTCCAGCCAGGCGCCGCGCGTGGGAATCAGTTTAGCCTGGCACAGCTTACGACCGGAGACCGGGTCACTCTCGCTGGTGAAATAGACGCCCGGCGAACGCAGCAGCTGACTTACCACCACCCGCTCGGCGCCGCTGGTGATAAACGTGCCCTTGGAGGTCATCAGCGGTATATCCCCGAAGAACAGGTCCTGCTCCTTAATTTCTCCGGTGTCTTTGACAAGCAGGCGTACCTTTACGTACAGTGGGGCTGAATAGGTCTGGTCGCGCTCGTGGCATTCCTGCTCCGAGTGCCCCGGCCGCGGCTCGCGGAATTCATAGGCGATAAAACTCAACTCCAGCCGGTTGCCGGTCAGGTCCTTGATGGGTGATATCTCTTCAAGTAGCTGCTTTATCCCGTCTTCCTGAAACCGCTGGAAAGAGTCCAGCTGTACCCTGATGAGGTTGGGTACTTCGAGAACGGTAGGCAGCTTGGCGTAAGACTTGCGCGGAACGATTCTTTGGGACGCGGGAACGGGGACTGGCGATGTTAAAACCATCTCTACTCCTTAGACAAATACAACAATTCAAGGTTTACTATAACAGTGCTAATCGAGGCAAAAAACACACACGCATATACGGCAACGCTTGATATAACTACGTTTGGAAATCAAAAATAAAAAACACTTGGGGCATTATTACTAAACATAAATGATATCACATTGATTCCTGGTATGTCAAGTATTAGGGTATATTTTTTCAAAAAAATATCATCATTTATAATACTGTCTATTTTATAGCTAAAATGATAATATTATACTTAAGTTGTATCTCTACAAGATATGTGATATGTAAATATGGGTAAAAATCTAACTTGGACACGGCTGATATTAGCTGTTATAAGCAGCTCCCTGGAAGAGGTCGGCCTCTGGGCCATCTGGCGCTGGCTGCTGCCGGAGTTTGGTATCATACTGCCTGTCTGGGTATTAATCGTTATTATGGTCGGCTGGGCCGTTTTCGGCACCTGGCTTTTCATTTTCACCACCTGGGCCTTGAAAAAGCAGGCCACGGTCGGCCTGCCCTCGATGGTTGGTACTGCGGGTAAAGCCTCCGGCACCCTGGCTCCCGAAGGCATGGTTAAAATACGCGGCGAGCTCTGGGGGGCTGTGTCGGAGGAGGGTGATATCGCCGACGGCGAAAAAATTATTGTAACGGGGGAAAACGGACTCAAACTGCTGGTGCGTAAAAAAGATAAATAGCACTACACGTTAAATAAAATCGTCACCACGTCCCCGTCCTGTATCACATAGTCCTTCCCCTCCACCCGCAGCAGGCCCCTTTTACGCGCCTCGGCGGTACTGCCGCACTCCACCAGTTCATCGAGGCTTATGCATTCCGCTCTTATAAACCCCTTTTCCATGTCCGTGTGGATTTTCCCGGCGGCTTTCAGAGCGGTGGCGCCCCGCGTAATCGCCCAGGCCCTGGCCTCGGTCTCGGTGAAGGTAAGAAAGGTAATCAGGTCAGAAAGCTCGTAGGACGTCTTGATAACGCGCTCCAGCCCCGACTCTTTAAGTCCGTACTCCTGGCGGAACTCCGCGGCGGCGTCTTCCTCGAGCTGTATCAGCTCCATCTCCAGCTTGGCGCACAGCGCGATGACCCCGCACCTGGCGTCGGCGAACTGCTCCTTTAGCTCCGTTTCCAGCGAAGCTGTCTGCGGAATCTGCTCTTCGTCGATGTTCACCACGATGAGCGCCGGTTTTGCCGTGAGAAACTGGAAGTTGGCTATCATTCTGGCGGCGGCGGACTCGATTTTCAGCGTGCGCAGCGGCTTATCGTTTTGCAGTTCGTTTTTAAAACCCAGCAGGATTTCCTTTTCCTGCAATAAGTGCTGGTGTTCTCCGGACTTGGCCGCTTTCAGAGAGGTCTCCAGTTTCTCCAGCCTTCTTTCCATGATAGCCAGGTCGGAGAAGACCAGCTCCATGTTGAGCGTGCTGATGTCCCGCTTGATGTCCAGGCTGCCCTGCGGATGGGGTATGCTGTCGTCTTTGAAAGCGCGGATGACGATTATCAATGTATCGACGGCGCTAAGCTGGTTGAGCAGCTCTCCGCCGATGCCTTTGTCTTCGACCAGCGACTTTACGGATGCACCAACGTCTATATACTGCGCCTCCGGAAACACGACCTTGGGAGTATGAAACAGGTCGGACAGTTTTTTCAGGCGCGGCTCGGGGACGTGGGCTATCCCCATGTGGGGGGCGAGACCGCCAGCGTGGGAGTCAGTATGGATTTTACCGCTGGTAAGGGCGTTGAAAACGGTGGTCTTGCCGCTCTGGGACAAACCGATGATACCGATGTTGATGCTCATTTGACTGCAGTCCGGCCGCCCCGGACGACCTTATATCAGCGGCCCTTTTTAATGATTTCCCGTGCCCTTTTAATGGCGAGGTCTCTCTCGTCGATGTGCAACTTATCATTAGCTGCCAGATTCAGCAGGACGAGTAGCGACTCGTGGGTAGCCATGTCGCCCAGCAGGTTGATAGCCTGGACTCTCATCTTTCCGGAGATTTGCATGTCCGTGGCGATATCGGCCATTTTCTTAAGTTCGTCGTATTTATTGCCTTCTTCGGTTTGGTCCGGCATTGCATTTCACCTCTCATATTGTCGGGGATGTATGGAGTATTATCTTTACTCTTTGCGATTATTCCCTATGGGCGACTTTTTGTCAAATCCGGGTACATCGCCGCCGGCTCTATATGCTATAATTACTTATCCGAAGTTTAGCTGTAATATTCAACAGGAAAGAGAAACTTGCTGCACATTCTCATCGGCGAAAATGATTTTTCCCTCCGCCAGGCGCTGGAAGAAATTAAAAAGTCTATCGGCGACCCCGCCTCCCTTATGTCCAATACCACCGTCCTGGAGGGCGCGAAGGTCACGCCGGAGCAGTTGCGTTCCGCCTGTGAGACCGTCCCCTTTCTCGCCGATAAGCGACTGGTCGTCGTCGAGGGCCTGCTGGAGCGTTTCGCGCCTAAGGGCAGGGGCAAAAAGAAAAAGTCGTCCCGCCCGTCAGATTCCTCGCAAGACTTTCAGCCTTTAGTCGATAGTATGAAAGACCTGCCCCCCTTTACCGAGCTGGTAATCATCGGCGGCGATGTAAAATCGAGCAATCAGTTGCTCCTCGGGCTGGCTTCCCTGGCCAAGGTTCGTAAATTCCCGATGTTGAAGCGTGAGGAGTTAAGGAGCTGGGTAAAACAGAGGGTAACGCAGGCCGGGCAGGGCAGCGGTATCTCGGAAAAAGCCGTCAGCCTTATCGTCGGTCTTGTCGGCAACGACCTGTGGACGCTGGCAAATGAAATCGATAAGCTGGTGCTTTTTACCGAAGGGCGCGCCATCGAGGAAGCGGACGTAAGGGCGGTGGTCAGCCATGCCCGTGAAGTCAGTATCTTCACTATGGTCGACGCAATTATGGAGTCGAGGGTGGGTCTGGCGCAGGAACTCCTGCAGCAGCTTTTCCAGCAGGGCATGACGCCCGCGCATATACTGGTGATGCTGGCGCGCCAGGCCAGGATTATCTTACAGGTCAGGGATATGCGCGACCGCAACGTTGCGCGGGGCGCTATTCAGAACAAACTCGGCCTGACAAATGATTTTGTGTGGAGCAAGGCCTGGGACCAGGCGGATAAATACTCCCCGGCCCGCCTGAACGAGGTCTATCATAAGCTGCTGGAAGCGGATATCGCGGTCAAGACCGGTAAATACGGCGACCCCGAGCTTGTGCTGGATATCCTTGTCGCCGAGCTGGGACGCAGGGGCGCTGTTTCCGCTTGAGTATTGCGTAGTAGGGAAGGGTTTTAAAAACAATGTCAGCGAAAAATAAACCTGTTCTCGCCGTGGATATCGGCGGCACTAAAATCATGGCCGCCCTCTTTAGTGCTAGTGGCCGGATGCAGGCTAAAGACGTACGCCCCACCCTGGCCGATGAAGGCGTAAACGCCGTCGTTGAGCGACTTTCCCTGGCTATACAGGATATTCTCAAAAAAAATGATGTTACAACGCCTCAAATTCAAGCTATCTCCATTGCCTGCGCCGGCGGCATCGACACGGATAAAGGTATCGTGGTAACCCCTTCGCCCAGCCTCCCCGGCTGGTCGGGCCTGCCGTTGGCGGATATTATTAAAGAAAAAACTGGCGCAGAAGTTTATGTCTTGAACGACGCTTCCGCCGCCGCCCTCGGTGAGCAGCGTTATGGGGCAGGGAAAGGTGTCAAAGCCCTCGTCTTGATATCGCTGGGGACGGGCATCGGCGGGGGCATCATTATCGATGATAAACTGTACCTTGGCGCTGAAGGCGGCGCCGGGGAGTTGGGGCACATGACCGTCGAGGCGGGTGGCTTAAAGTGCGGCTGCGGCAATACCGGCTGCCTGGAAATGTATGCCTCCGGTCGTGCTGTCGCTGCGGATGCCACTGCCCGTCTGCGTAAAGGAGAGAAATCCAGCCTCGCGGAAAATATAGAGAAACTTACGGCGGAGATGGTCGGCAAAGCGGCACAGCAGGGCGATAAGCTGGCGCGGGATGTTATCGCCAGGGCGGCCCATTATCTCGGCGTCGGCCTGGTGAATATCGCCAATATCTTCAATCCGCAGATGATAGTCATCGGCGGAGGACTGGCCGGGCTCGGCGAAATGCTCATCGCGCCGGGACGTAAAATGGTGGCGGAGCGGACCTTTTCCATAAACTCGCGGAATGTTAAAATAGTTAAGGCTAAGCTCGGCAACGAGGCTGGTGTCTATGGCGCCGCGGCTTTTGCTTTTGACAAGAGGAGGACGGTATGAAATTACGTAAAGCGGTTATCACGGCGGCTGGCTGGGGCACGCGTTTCCTCCCCGTTACCCGTTCCCAGCCCAAGGAGATGCTCCCTCTGGTGGATAAGCCCCTGATTCATTACTCCGTCGAGGAGGCCATTAAGTCCGGCTTCGAGCAAATAATCATGGTGACTTCCGCCAGCAAGCGCGCTATCGAGGACTATTTTAAGGGCTCGCCGGAGCTGGAAAAATACCTCACCGCCAGGGGTGAGACCGACCTCCTGGAGCGGATGGGGGATATATCCGGCATGGCCGATTACTGCTACGTCCTCCAGAGAGAGCAGAAGGGGCTGGGCGACGCTGTCCTGACGGTCAAGGTTGTCGTCGGCAACGAGCCCTTCGCGGTGATGCTTCCGGACGACGTTATAGATAGCTCTGTGCCCGGCTTGAAACAGATGCTGGCCGTCTATGAAAAATACGGCTGTAGCGTCGTCGCCGTGGCGCCGGTCGCTGACGAGGATGTCGGCCGGTACGGCATTATCGAACCGCAGAAGGTAGATGAAGGAGTCTATGAAGTCTTGGGACTTGTGGAAAAGCCGGAGCCGTCTAAAGCGCCTTCCCGACTTGCCATCGTGGGCAGGTATATCCTGACCCCCCGCATCTTTGACGTCTTAAAGACCACCCCGCCCGGCAAGAACGGCGAAATTCAGCTCACTGATGCCCTGAACCAGCTCCTCAAGCATGAGAAGCTCTATGCCTGCGAGCTCAAGGGCACCCGCTACGACGCCGGCACGCCTTTAGGCTGGCTCGAGGCTAACATCGACCTTGCTCTCAAGCGTAAAGATATCGCCCCGGAATTTAAAAAATACCTTAAAAAGCTGCTATGATAATTGTCTGTCATTCTGAGCATAGCGAAGAATCTCGGGGTGGTGGAGTAGTCTTCACCCTTATCAGTTTCTCCCTCTGAAAAAGAGCCTGCCCCGTATGAGCGACTGTGTCGCCATCCCGCATGAAGTGATGAATCGGGACTTGATACGGGGGAGATAAGAGAGGGATTTTGTACAATCGCATTGACAGCCGCCCGCTTTCCAACTTACAATCATAGGTAAATAATCACCTCTTTTCTGGAGTCCGGCATATGAACAGCGACGAAATACGTTCGGTTTTTCTGAAATTTTTTGAAGAAAAAGGGCATAAGGTTATCCCCTCCTCCTCCCTTATCCCAAAAGGCGACCCCACCCTGCTTTTGACCAGCGCCGGCATGGTGCAGGTCAAGCCGTATTTCTTAGAAGAAGCAACCCCGCCCAACCCGCGTCTGGCTTCCTGCCAGAAGTGCTTCCGCACTAGCGACATTGAATCTGTAGGCGACCCCACCCACAACACCTTCTTCGAGATGCTGGGCAATTTCAGCGTCGGCGAATACTTTAAAAAGGAGGCCATCGCCTGGGCGTGGGAGTTCGTTACCGGGCGCATGAAAATCTCCCCGGAAAAGCTCTGGATTACCATTTACCTTGACGACGACGAGGCCTTTAAATACTGGCGGGAGATAGGCATCCCAGAATCTAAAATCATCAGGTGCGGCGAGGAGGATAATTTCTGGGGCCCGGCGGGCAGCTCCGGTCCCTGTGGCCCCTGCTCCGAGATTCACTACGACTTCGGTATCGAGCAGGGCTGTGGTAAGCCCGACTGCCAGCCCAACTGCGAGTGCGGCCGTTTTACGGAGCTCTGGAATCTGGTCTTCCCGCAGTATAACCAGGACGAGTCCGGCAAGCGCACGCCCCTCCCCAAGCCCAACATCGATACCGGCATGGGACTGGAAAGATTAACGGCGGTTATGGCGGGGAAGAAGTCTATCTATGAGACCGATTTGTTTGCCCCCTTACTGGATAAAGCTGGTGAACTGGCGGGTAAGAAATATGGCGCTAAACCTGACGACGATACCTCTCTGCGAGTGGTCGCCGAGCACGGTCGCGCCATTGCCTTCCTCATCGCCGACGGCGTCCTGCCGGATAACGAGGGGCGGGGCTATGTCCTGCGGCGACTCTTAAGAAGGGCGGCTCTCTTCGGGCGGCGCTTGGGACTGGATAAGCCTTTCCTTGCCGAAATCGCTAAAGTCGCTATCAAAAAGATGCATCACGTTTACCCGGAACTCAAGCAGAGGCAGGAGTCCATACTCAAGACCGTCACGCTGGAAGAAACGCGGTTTGAAGAAACTCTAAACACCGGGTTGGAAATCATTGATGGTTTGGTTAAAAAGCAGGCCGGTAAAAAAGCCGCGCAAATCTCCGGCGCTGATGCCTTCAAGCTATATGACACTTACGGCTTCCCCGTTGAGCTGACTAAGGAAATTGTCTCTAAAGAAGGCTTTTCCGTGGACATGGATGGTTTTGAAAAAGAGATGGCAAAGCAGCGGGAGCGCGCACGCGCCTCGCACAAGTTTGATATCGAT
>Ga0307422_1001051_pt1 | contig 14534 bp, 14 predicted proteins | sample SalMarWE160290MG_FD_202153 | JGI IMG/M metagenome (GOLD analysis project Ga0307422, IMG submission 202153) | Salt marsh sediment microbial communities from the Plum Island Ecosystem LTER, Massachusetts, United States - WE1602-90 | ecosystem: Environmental > Aquatic > Marine > Intertidal zone >...
TTCTTCTTTTCCTTTCTCTGTAAGCATAAAAGACGGCCAGCAGGGGAGGGGCTAATAATACGCCCCAGACATTGAAAAATATTCCCAGCAGAACAGGGACGAAGATGGACGCCCAGACGGGGACTTTTGCATTGCGTTTCATCAATACCGGCTGCAGCAGGAAGCCGTCGACGGTCACAATTCCCGCGTAGAGAATAAGAACATAGATCAATTGGGTCCAGGTCCCAAAGAATCCGGCCGCGAATGCGGGACCTATTAACGCGAGAAGCGTTCCCAGGTGAGGGATGAACTGAAAGAACGCGCCGAAAACAGCCCACAGCGGCGCCAGGGGAACCTCAATAGCCCAAAGCCCGGCATACCACAGGATCCCCACAAGCAGGGCATCTTGCGCCTGCGCGACAATCCAGCGCCGGAGCGCGGTGCCGACGGTGATAAAAGAATCCCGGATGTCCATAACTCCCCGCTAGACGCGCTTTTGACTCATTTTGAGCCATTTCATAACAGCCGGCAACCGGCGCGCAACTGAAATCAGTCGGCGCGGCCGGCGACATTCGGAAAGGCGGGCGCGCTCAGGCGGATGCCGGATCTTAAAACAAATCCCGCGGACATGGAGTACAATGTCCCGTGATGGCGGGAGCATTGTAACCGGGCATCACGGCGAGAGAGCGCAGGCATGCCTATTATTGAGGAGGGAAATTCGATGGCCGATTTAAAAGATTATAATCGTTGCGGCGAAGAGATTGAAAATTATATGCTGCTGAGAACTTCTCCCATCGCGGTGAAAATGCTGGAAAGGGAATCCGACATCCCTGAGGGCGCCGTTAGGCCCAAAAGGGACCGCGGCTATCATCTTGCTCAATGCCAGGCTTTCTCCCTTTCGCGGCGCAACGGCACGACCGTCGCCATGTTGAAAGAAGACAACTGGTGCTGGGGTTCCTTAATTGCTTACGGCCTCGTGGATCCGCGCATCGCGGAAAAATTCCCGGAGCTCAGGGACGAAGTGAAAAAGATTCCTGTTTTGGAATTCGGCAAATATGCAGGAATTGTTTCGGCGCCCTTGAAGAGCGCCAATTATTTGCCCGAGGTCGTGCTCATTTATTGCAACAGCGCGCAGCTGAATCATATGCTTCATGCCCTGTCGTTTGCCGGCGAGGGCTGGGTGGACTCGCCGCTGTATCCGATCGGTTCCTGCGCTTTTTCGGTGATTCCTGCGCTTTCCGGACGTTACTGCGTTACGCTGCCGGATCCCGGGGAATTTGGGCGGACGATGGCCGGAGAAGACGAGATCATATTTTCCGTTCCGCGCGATAAGGTGGAAAAATTGGCGTCGCAGCTCCGCATGTTCGAAAAACAAAAATGGGGATACCGGCATCATGCTTTTTGGGAAACAAGCCCCGATTTTCCGCGGCCCGAATTCTATAAAAAATTCTTCCGCGAATGCGGATTGTTCGGCGATGATGTTCCTACATGGCCTGTCCCTCAGAGCTGATGCCGGCAAGGCCATGGTTCCCGGATTGGGATGAACCGGTCCCATCAATAAGAGAGCGCATGAATATTCGCATCCGTCGTGCTGAAACAGGCGCCGACCGCGGATTGAAGGATTCCACGGTTGAAGCCCTGATTCCGGCGAATTCCCCTGGAACAACACGCCCGGGACAAACAACGATTCTATGCGGTCCAAGCGCACGAAAAGAAAAAAGGCAAAGTCCGAGAATCCCCTGAAAGCGAGGCCTGCGGCACAACACAGACGGCTGTGGATTTTTCGTCTCGCAGCCGCGGTCCTTGCGCCTGTTTTGTTTTTTTCGCTGCTGGAGGCCGGATTGCGGCTGGCAGGCTACGGCTTTCCTGCCGGATTCTATATCGGCCCGGACAGCAACGGAACTTACCAAACCAATCTGCAGTACGGGCGTCGTTTCTTCCCGCCGGAGCTCGTTCGGACTCCCATCCCCTGCTTTGTTTCGAAAAAGCCCGCAGGAACGCTGCGCTTGTTCATTCTCGGCGGTTCCGCCGCACAGGGCATCCCCAATCCTGAATTCAGCTTCGGACGAATTCTGGAAGCGCTTCTTCGGCATCGGTACCCGGGCATCGGTTTTGAGGTGATCAATGCGGCAATGACGGCGATCAATTCCCATGTGGTTCTCGAGATCGCCGCCGACTGTGCTTCACAGGAACCCGACCTTTTTGTCGTTTATATGGGCAACAACGAGGTCGTCGGCCCCTACGGCCCCGGCACCGTGTTCCAAAAATGGGTTCCGGATCTGCGGCTCATTCGGGCAAACCTCCTGCTGAAGTCAATGCGGACCGGGCAGTTGCTGGAAAATGCAATACGTCCCTTGATCTCCGAGAAGGGCCGGACCGCATGGCGTGGCATGGAGATGTTTTTGGGCAATCCGGTCGGGGCCGACGACCCAAGACTGGTGGCGGTTTACCGGAATTATAAGCAGAATTTGAAGGACATCTGCAGCGCCGGCCGGCAGGCGGGCGCCGCAGTAATTCTCTCCACCGTTGCGGTCAACATCGGCGATTGCCCGCCGTTTCAATCGCTTCACCGCTCCGCTATGCGGGATGATGAACTGAGAAAATGGGAAACGATCTATCAGGCGGGCGTGGAATTGGAAGCAAAGGAAGTGTGGAGCGAGGCGCTGAAAAAATATAAAGCTGCGGTGCGCCTGGACGGCCGTTTCGCCGAGCTTCAGTTCCGCATGGGGCGCTGTCTCGCCGCTGCGGGCCGGCATCGGGAAGCGCGCGAATGCTTCGTTGCGGCCCGCGACCTCGATGCTTTGCGATTCCGCGCCGATACAATCATAAACAAAACGATCCGGGAGGTGGCCGCTTCACTGGAATCGAACGGAGTTCGGCTGGCGGATGCGGAACGGCTCTTGCCGCCGCAGGAAGACGCTCGGGCGGATGCGGATGGAGAACTGTTTTTTGAACACGTGCATTTGAGTTTCAACGGCAACTATCTGTTGGCGCGGCATGTTTTAGCCCGGGCGGAAGCTGCGCTGCCGCAGTTGGCTGCATTCCGCTCTCCGGGTCCCGTCCTGAGCAGAGAACAATGCGCTGAAGCGCTGGCGCTGACTGACTTGGACAATTATGAAATGGCGGAACAAATGGCGCAATTCATGTCCCGGCCGCCGTTTCTGAATCAATTGGATCATGCCGCGCGGTTGGCTTCGGCCCGTGAACGGATCGAACAACTCAAGGAAATTGCTTCGGAGCCCAGTGCTCTTCGGAAGGCTCGTGGAATCACGGAAAGAGCCCTGGAGAAGGCGCCGGATGATTGGATCCTGCGCCGTAAATTGGGGAAATTGGCGCTGTGGGAAGGCAGGTTTGATACGGCCGCCGATCATTTGCGGACCGCTTTACGCAAGCATCCTTGGGAGCCGATGCTTCATGTCGACCTTGGTTATGCGGAACAGATGGTGGGGCGGAATACGGAGGCCATCAACCACTACCGGGAAGCCATAAAGATGGATCCCGGCTGCGTGAGGGCCTACACCAATCTCGGCGCGGTCCTTGCGGGGTTGGGACGGATGGAAGAAGCCATCGACTGTTTTCGAAAAGCCCTGGAAATCGATCCCAATGACGGCTCAGCCTATCTGAACTTGGGAGGGATTCTGGCGGGCAGCGGGCGCATTGAAGAAGCTGTCCCCTACCTTCGGAAAGCCGCGGCAATGACTCCCCCCAATGCCATGGCCTATTACAGCCTCGGCAAAGCCTTGGCCGCCGGCGGGAGATCCAATGAGGCGGCCGACAATTTCCGGCGGGCGTTGGAGATCAGGCCTGATTTTGCGGATGCCCGCCGGGAGCTTCAGTCCTTAAAAAGCGGCTTGAGGACGGACCCTCCGATGCCCCTCCCGTAGTTCAATCAAAAAAGGGTATACAAAAAAGGAGCTGCGCCCGTGCCGCTAAGCAATGCGAGGGCCCCGAGGAGAAAAAGCGCGATGAGAATAGGCGTCAACCACCATTTCTTGTTGTGCAAAATGAAGTCGGCGAACTCCGCCGCAAAACCGGGCGGTTTAAGCTCCGCCCGTCTTTTGAAATCGCTTGAATTGCGGTTGTGTTTTGCTCGCCGTTGTAAATCAGCTTCCATCGGCGGAATCCTCATGAATAAGCCGGATTAATTGAAATATTCGAGTTCTCGCGGTTAAGACGCGTTTAAAACTGCCGGAAGTAGCGTTCGGCGTCGTCATCCGTTTCCCTGGGCAACCAATAAGTTCGCGCATCGGGATCAAACCTGCGCCGCATGGAATCATACCCTGCCAGCCGAAGAACAAGGCCGACAGGAGTCAGCACAAAGTAATATATTACCATGAGCGCGATAAGGGACAGTATCCAGCCGATCGGAAACGTTGCATAGGATGCCAGCACATAGGTTCTTCGAAGAATTTCCGGGCACAATAAACCCGCCAACGGCACCGCGACGGCCAGCATCCAAAAGGCGACGGCCCGGCCGCTCCCTCCGGGTTGCCGGAATGAAATTATTCCGAGAATACCGAAGAAGACCAGCCACATCAATCCGAATACAACCAGCTGAGATCGGGATGGCCGGTGCTGAATGCGGATCATGGGAAAAAATCCTCAACGGCGTTAATCTGCCGAGAATTGCTGCAAGTAATCATCGCTCCGATGCGTCTCTGTGTCGGGCTGCTCCTCTTTAAGGAGGACGAAGCTTTCCAGTATCAAAGCGTCCATCCCGGTAGCCATGAAGCATCGATAGGCATCCTCGGGACGGCAGACAATCGGTTCCCCCCGGACATTAAAGCTGGTGTTGATCATCACCGGGCAGCCGGTTTTTGCTTCAAAAGTCTCCAGCAGTCGGCAGAGCCGGCCGTGTCTTTCGGGATCCACCGTTTGTATACGGGCGGAATAGTCGACATGTGTAACGGACGGGATAACGCTGCGCACAACCTTTAGTTTTTCCAGGCCGCGAAGCGTTTGCTGTTCCGCTCGAACGCGCTGCCGGTCGGCCACCGGGGCCACCAGGAGCATATAGGGGCTTTCCTCGGCGGGCTTCAGGTCAAAATACTCGCAGGCCCTGCCGCGCAAAACTATCGGAGCAAAAGGCCGGAAGGATTCGCGGAACTTGATTTTCAGGTTTATCAGCGATTGCATTTCGGGGATGCGGGCATCTCCAAGGATGCTGCGCGCGCCCAGTGCGCGCGGCCCAAATTCCATCCTTCCCTGAAACCAACCGACGACTTTCCCGGCCGCAACGAGGTCGGCGGCGTATGCGCAAAGCTCCTGCTCGTTGTCAAAATGCCTGTACCGGGTTCCGGCTCCGTCCAGGAATGTGCGGATTTCTTGCTCCGAAAAGTGCGGCCCGAGAAGCGACCCCTGCTGGAAATCGGAGGAGGAAGCGGTGCGCGGATTGTCCAGGAGCTGTTGCCAGATAAACAAAGCCGTACCCAGCGCCCCGCCCGCATCGCCGGCGGCCGGCTGAATCCAGATCTTTTCAAAGGGGCCTTGCTTGAGAATCCTTCCGTTGCCCACGCAATTGAGGGCCACTCCGCCGGCCAGGCAGAGATTCTTCCGGCCGGTGAGTTGGTGCAGGTGCCGGGCCGCACGGAGCATTACTTCTTCCGTAACCTTTTGGATCGACGCCGCCAGGTCCATTTCGCGCTGGGTCAGCGCCTCCTCCGGCTTGCGCGGCGGTCCGCCGAATAATCGAGCGAACTTGCGCGACGTCATAGCGAGGCCCTGGCAATAATTGAAGTAAGACATATCCATGCGGAAAGAACCGTCCTCCTTCAGATCAATCAGTTTTCGAAGGATGCTGTCGGCGTAGACCGGTTCGCCGTATGGCGCGAGCCCCATCAATTTGTATTCTCCCGAGTTGACTCGGAAGCCGCAAAAATAGGTGAAAGCGGAATAGAGCAGTCCGAGCGAATGGGGGAACCGCATTTCCTTGAAAAGCTTTATTTGATTGCCGCGGCCCATGCCCAGACTCGCCGTGGCCCATTCTCCCACCCCGTCGAGAGTGAGGATTGCGGCCTCTTCAAACGGCGAAGGGAAGAAAGCGCTGGCGGCATGGGATTCGTGATGTTCAATGAAAATGCAGCGCCGCCGGTATTTGCCGCCGAGTCCTCTGCGGATCTCGCGCGGCAGATGCAATTTGCTGGAAAGCCAAAGCGGCATCGCGAGGCGAAAGGAACGGAATCCCGCAGGAGCAAAGGCCAGATAAGTTTCCAGCAAGCGCTCAAATTTAAGCAGCGGCTTGTCGTAAAAGCCGGTATAATCCAAGCTGCTTGCGTCAAGATGGGCTTCCTGGAGGCAGTACTGAATGGCACGGGCCGGGAACCTGCTGTCGTGCTTGACGCGGGAAAAACGTTCTTCCTGCGCGGCGGCGGCAATTCTTCCGTCAATCACAAGCGCAGCGGCCGAATCGTGATAAAAAGCAGAAATACCCAAAATCGCAGTCATAGGTCTTGTTTAGTCTATTACAAAATCGGCGGCTGAGTCATTTGGAGAAAGTTTTTTCTATTTGAGAGTTTGCCATCCAGCCTTTAATATGGAGTGCCTTTCCTGTTATCAAGACGAGGTCCTCGTGAATTTGTTCTATCGGTTTAACGAATACCTTTTGGTCATGGGCATTCCCGGATTGCTTGCAATTTCCTTCATCGATTCGGCTGCGGTTCCGATTGCGGGCGGACCCGATATGGTTCTTCTGCTGCTTGCATGGCAGCGGCCGGCAATGGTTCCTCTGATCGTTCTGGCCGCGACCTTGGGTTCGACGCTGGGCTGTCTGGTCCTATACGAAATCGGCCGAAAAGGAGGAGATAAAGCGCTGTCGAGGTTCAGCGCCGAAAAAAAGGCTCTCGTGGAACAAAGAATGCAGGAAAACGCAACCTGGGCGATCTTTGCCGCCGTTTTTGCGCCCCCGCCGTTTCCCACCAAGCTGGTGATCCTGGCGGCGGGAGTCCTGCGGACAGCAAAAATCCGATTCCTCGTTGGAGTTCTCGCGGGCAGGCTTCTGCGTTATTCTTTAATCGGCTGCCTGGCCGCACAATTCGGAGATCAGGCCGCTGAGATCGTCAAAAGCCGCTACCCGGCGTTTTCTCTTGCGCTCATCGGCATGGTAACGTTGTTTTTGATAATACGGGTTTTAAAAAACAGGCGCAATCGGGCCAATGGATGAAAACCGTCGAATCATTCAACTAAAATGGTCCGTTCCCGGATGATTGGCAAGCGCATCGTTGTTCATGGAAGGGTTCAGGGCGTGGGATTCCGCTTCTTCGTGCAGCACACGGGTGCGCGTTTGGGGTTGGTCGGCGATGTGCGCAATAAGCCGGACTCGACGGTCGAGATCATTGTGGAGGGCAAGCCGGAAGCGATCGCGGAGTTTATCCAGAGAGTGGAAAAAGGCCCGCCGCTTGCGCGCGTGCAGCGCGTTGAGGTTATGGACGCGCCGGTTCAAGGTTCCTACGGTTCGTTTTCGATTGAAGGATGGTAAAATGGAAGCGCAACGTGTCAAAGATCTGAAAGCAGCGATTCGTGAAATACCCGATTGGCCGAAAAAAGGCATTCTCTTTTACGACGTCACCACTCTGCTCAAGCAGGGATCTCGTTTTGAGGAGGCTGTCGATGCCTTGCTCGAACCCTTCAAAAACGAGCACGTGGACCTGGTGCTGGGAATTGAAGCGCGCGGCTTCATCTTCGCTCCGCCCGTCGCATACGCGCTGAAGGCCGGATTCGTTCCCGTGCGAAAACCCGGCAAGCTTCCTGCGGAAACGATCCAGGTGAACTACGAGCTCGAATACGGGACCGATAGTCTGGAAATCCATCAGGACGCCATTGAGCGGGGACAGCGCGTGTTGATTGTCGACGATCTCATCGCCACCGGGGGCACGGCTCGCGCGGTGGCGGAAATGACGGAGATGATGGAGGCGACGGTTGTCGGATTGGCTTTTGTTGTGGAGCTGACTGCTCTGCGCGGCCGGGACAAGCTCTCCAAATACAACGTCCACAGCGTTCTTAAATATTAACGCGGATGATTCATGAAGATTCGCGGCGCAACGCCGTAAACATGCCTGGATCCATCGCCGCAGCAAAGATTTCATGAATCCTCCGGATTAAGAGGATATGTTTTGTTATAAACGGAGAAAGCCGAAATGAACGCCTACAATCCCCTTGCCGAAGAATTAAACAAAGAACTCCACGCGGGAGCGCCGCAGGTCCTGGATATGCTTTCCGAGCGCGGTAAAGCCATCTATTTCCCCTTTAAAGGAATTCTAGGGCAGACCGCCGAAGCGAAAGATTCGAAAATCAATGCGACCATCGGTACGGCTTTTGAAGACGACGGCTCGGCTCTTACTTTGGAATGCATTGAAGATTTGGTCAATATCCCCTCCGATTCCTTTCTCTATGCCCCCAGTTTTGGCATGCCTAAGCTGCGCGAGGAATGGAGCAAGCTTATGGTCGTCAAGAATCCTGGGCTCAAAGGCAAGACATTCAGCCTTCCGGTCGTGACGGCTGCGCTCACCCATGGCCTCTCGATTGCGGGCTATCTGTTCATCGATCCCGGCGACCCTATCATTATTCCGGATCTGTATTGGGACAACTACGATCTTGTATACAATGAATCTTACGGCGGAAAGTTCGTTTTCTACAATACGTTTGTCAACGGCAGATACGATATCGACGCCTTCGGCAGGGCGCTCAACTCGGGGGGAACGGGCAAGAAAATGGTGCTCCTGAATTTCCCCAACAATCCGACGGGGTATACCGTTACGGAAGCGGAATCCAGGGCGCTGGCGGCCGAAATGCTAAAAGCGGCCGAAGCCGGCAATAAAGTCGTGGTTGTGCTCGACGACGCCTACTTCGGACTTGTCTACGAAGAGGGAATCGCTTTAGAGTCCCTTTTCAGCCAGTTGGTGGATCTGCACCCGAACGTTTTGGGCGTTAAACTCGACGGGGCCACCAAAGAGGATTACGTATGGGGTTTCCGGGTCGGCTTTATTACCTTCGGGTTCCGCGGGGCTTCCGCGGCGCATTTAAAGGTTCTCGAAAACAAAGCCGCCGGAACAGTTCGCGGGAGCATATCCAATGCACCGCGGGTTTCGCAGGCTGTTTTGCTGAAGGCTTATACCGATCCTCAGTATCCGGCGCAGAAAAAACAAAAGTACGAAATTCTGGCGGGCCGCGTCAGAAGGATCCGTGAGACCATCAAAGCGCACCCCGAGTACGCGGAGAGCTTCGAAGTCATGCCGTTTAATTCGGGGTATTTCATGTGCGTGAAGCCCATCGGCGTTGATCCGGAAACACTGCGCAAAGAATTGATCGCCAATTACAGCACCGGCGTCATCGTGCTTTCGGGTCTGATACGCCTGGCTTTTTCTGCGGTGCCGACGGATTTGATTGAGGCCCTGTTCGCAAACCTGCATTCCGCGATTCAGAAGCTGCGCGGCCGATAAAAAAGGAGCATTGGGGCCGGACGCAGCGCGGACAACCCGATCCGCTCAGTACAGCCATACGCGGCCGCCGGATTTCAACACCGAGCCCGACTGTGGGGTATACCGTTCAAAACCGAACAAACGCTTGCGCTCCGGGGGCATAAAGTAAAGCTTCAGACCTTCCGCAAACGAGTTTCGGGCCTCAGGCCGCGGAGCCACATGGAGTATTTCGCGCCATGCCGATTGCCACAGATCCGGCCGGATGTGAATGGGATCGAAACCATACCAATCGGGATTCAGCCTGAAGAAGCGCAACCCGCGCGAAGCGGACAGTTCCGCCAGGCCTTCGTTCAAGCGCGCAGCCGTTTCCAATGCTTCGGATAACGGCAGTCTTGAGGCTGGAAACAAGATCGATCGGAGAACAAGGTATTTGGCCCGGGAAATCCGCTGGATGCTTTGCAGCGGAAGATCGGTCAAAATGATGTCGCGGGTTGTTTCCTGAAGGCGGCGGACGGTTTCTTCCACCCATTCCAGGATCTTTGAAGCGGAGAATCCGTACACGATATCATTGCCGACATCCGTTATAAGAGCTCTGCTCGAGGCCGGCGGGAGAGATGCCATCGCGCGCCACAGTCCGCATTCGAGAATGCCGGGAAGACCGCGGCCCAAAAATCTGCTATGGGTTCCGTAGGAGCGGCCGTGGCCGAGAGCGGCGAAAATCTGGACTTCCGAGCCCCACTCAGACCGGGCCGCCGATACGACCGTATGAAATCCGCGCGTCAAATTGCTTGCGCCGAGCGCAAGGACCCTTTTTATTTCAGCCACGCTTGACATTCCTTATTTGAAAGCGCCTGTCTGCGGGTAAGCCGATGATCCGGCGAGCCTCTGCAGGATCGGCAACAGATCGTTCGGCGGCGTCGGCGAGCCGCCTCAGGCGTTGCACAAGCTTCAGGTTTGTGGCAAGCCGCCGCTTCTCCGCATCGAGGAAAAGACTATCCTCCAATCCTACGCGCACATGCCCGCCCATTGTGATGGACATGGCATTGACTGCAAACTGAAATCGGCTGATGCCGGCGCCCGCCCATGTGGCGCCGGACGGCAGCTGATTCGCCAGCGCGGCCAGCGCAAAGGGCGTAGCGCTGAGGGTGCCGAGAGATCCCAGAATCAAGTTGAAATAGAAAGGCGGCCGAAGCACCTCCCGCTCGATCAGATATTTTGCATAATCCGCCATGCCGAAATCGAAAATTTCCAGTTCAGGCAGGATGCCTCGGTCCTGCATCTTTGCGGCCAGCGCCCGGATCATTGCCGGGTCGTTCATGGAAGCCTCATGGGGGAAGTTCATGGATCCAAGCGTCAGCGAAGCCATTTCGGGTTTTGCGTCTCCGTCCAGATCCAGCACGGCGGACCGCTGATCGAACTCCTTATATGTGCGTCCGCTTGTGGAAACGCAGAGGATGGTATCTGGACACCGCGAACGGACCGCGAGAATGATTTCTCGGTACCGTTCCCGCAGGTAAGTAGGACGTCCGGCTTCATCCCGCGCATGCAGGTGAAAGATGGATGCGCCGGCCTCGGCGCAGCGGGCGCAATCGTCCGCGATTTCCTCCGGCGAAATGGGCACATGAGGATTATCCTTCTTGCTGGGAACCATCCCCGTCAAAGCAAGATTGATAATAAGTTTTGGATGCGTCATATTTTTATTTCCCGGGAATATTCCTCTTAACGATCTTCGCGGGCACGCCGGCTGCAAGGACGTGGTCCGGCACCGCATCGACGACAACGGCCCCCGCCGCGATAATTGAATGGGCTCCCACTTTAATGCGGTCGATAATAACGGCACCCATGCCGACATAGGCTGCCGCACCGATTTCGCATGCGCCGGCGATATTCGCGCCGGGCTGCATCGTCACAAAATCGCCGATTAGGGTATGGTGGCCGATCAGCACCCCGCGATTCACGAAAACGTGCCGTCCCAGGCGGGAATGTGAAGCAATGACGGCTCCTGCGCCCACAAGCGTCCCGGTTCCAATGTCGGCGGTGCCTGAAACATGCGCGGTTGGGTGAATCAGTGTTGCAAAGGGCATGCCCAGCGCGTCGATTTGGTCCGTAAATCGAATGCGGAACGTGGTCGCAATCCCGCATAGGGCCGCGTGATCGCCGGCCAAGGCGGCCGCATCGTCGATCCAGTAAACGGGGAGTCCGTTGATTGGATTGGCGCAACGCGTTCGGTCCATATTCTCCACAAATCCAGCCACATGCACGCCGGGAATGTCGGATACAACGTCCGCTATCTCAGGCGCCAGAATGTGCGTGCCGAGGATGAGCAAGGGTCTTTTATTGATTTCATCCCGGGTCGGCATCACCAGCCTCCGCGGATTTGTTCAATGACGTAATCCACCTGCTCGTCCGACAGGTGCAGATGCATCGGGAGAGAAAGGCACGATCTCCAAAAGCGCTCGGCCTGCACCAGACTGTCATCCCGTCGGTACATCGGATATAGATCGTTGCGCCGGAAATGGACGCCGGTCTCGACGCCGGCCGATTTCAATTTCAAGGATAGTCCATCGCGGTTTTCAGCCAAAACGCGGAATAAATGATTGCTGGACGTTCGGTCGCCGCTTTGCCGCAATAACCGCAGGCCGGGCACGCCGTTCAAACCTCTGCGGTAGCGCTTGGCGATTTCGGCCCGGCGGGCGTTTTCTATATCCACGCGACGCAGCTGCGCCAATCCGATCGCAGCCTGGATATCGTTCATATGATATTTGAATCCGAGCTCCGTTACGGCATAGTCCCAGCTGTAAGCGGGTTCCCGGGCGCGCTCGAAAGTGTCCCTGTCAATGCCGAGCCAGCGCAGGCGCCGCAGGCGGGCGCTGACCTTTTCGTCCTTCACGACCAAGGCGCCCCCGTCGCCCATGGGTAGGTTTTTCACGGCATGGAATGAAAAAGCATGCAGTTCTCCGTGGCTGCCGATGCGTTTGCCTTTGTATGTGGCGCCGCATGCATGCGCGCAGTCTTCGATGACGGATAATCCATGGGAGCGTGCCGTAGCATATACCTGATCCAGGTCGCAGGGGTCCCCGCCCAGATGCACTACTATCATTGCCCTTGTCCGGTCGCTTATTTTAGAAGCGGCCGAGTTTACGTCGATGTTCCCGGTGTCCGCCTGCACATCCGCGAACACGGGCGTGCAGCGCTCATAGAGAATCGCATGATTAGTTGAAACAAACGTGATCGGCGTCGTGATGATTTCCGAACCTTCCGGCAGGTTTAACGAGCGCAGCGCCAGGTGCAGCGCCGCCGAACCCGAATTCAATGCAACGCAATAGCCGTTGCCTGCGTAAGAAGCGAACGCGCTCTCAAATTCCACCGTCTTTGGCCCCAGTCCCAGCCATCCGCTGCGCAGAACTTCTGCAACGGCCTGGATTGCCTCGTTACTGATCATAGGTTTCAGCAGTTGAACGTGCATGATGAACCGGCCTCCACATGAGATTCTACATCGCTTGAGTTCTAAAAGCCTCCGGCGAGTTCTAGAATCCGCTTCACGGAGTTTTGCATCGTCAAATTCTGCGTCACAAGACGATAGCCCTCTGCGGCTATTCGTTTCCGTTCCTGGGGGTGCTTCAGATAGTAAAGAATAACCGAAGACAATTGTCCGACTGGAGCTTCGATGTAATGCCGGCCCGGAACGTAAGGTTCGGGCTTGTCAATGGGCTCCGAAATCACCATCGCTCCATTGCACATGCCCAAAATCATCCGCAACCCTGAAAAATCGCCGGGTTGCCGCAACAAATTCACCAGAATCTTCGCCCTGTTGAGCAGCCTGGTGCGATTCTCGCCGAAACCGCTGCAATCATTCCAACTGCCTTCTGTCCGCACCTCGATCCCCGCGCGCCTCATCTGCCGCACTAATCGCCTGCGCCGCGGGACCGCCATCGTGCCGAGGAACAGAGCGTCGATGTCGCGCTGCAATGGCAGCATCCGGCCGTGCGTCGCCGCGTGGTAGCCCAGTGGTATGAAGTGGCTCTCAATTCCGCGGGAAGCGAGATAGAGCTGGCGGCTGCGGGACGAGACGGCAAGGAGATCGGGCAATCCAGATCGCCTCATACGCTGGATTCGCGCGGCGTTCGTATAAGGATCCGTTGCCCGCCTGTCCCTGAGCACCTTTTTTGCGATTTCGCGCAGGTGGAGGCGGCTGGGGCGCAATGCCGATCCCGGCCGCGGCGGAAGCGGCTCGGTATGCCACACTACGACGCGGGGTTTTTTGGCCGGCCTCCGTTCAAGCCGGCGGCAAACGCGCGGGAACCAGCCGGCGTTCCCCTGAATCCACAGCCAATCGGCGTCGCGCCAATCATCCGAAGCTTCATCGTCGGATACACGAATCCGGCAGCCGGCTTGCCGCAGGCATGCTTCCGCTTCGGGCCGTTCCGCTTCGCCGTTGGCCAGCCGTCGCTGGTACAGGATGATGTTCAAACGAATCCCTCTCAGCAGTCAGAATTCAATGCTCCGCTCATTTTAACTAATCAATGCATAAATCAGGTTGGAAAATAGACTCCAAATCCTTTTTGTCCGGGACTTCTTTGCAGGAAGCGAAGAAGCTTTGCTAAATTGCGCGAATTCAATTAATGCGCGGTTGGGTCATAGCGGCATCTTTTACCTCGATCATCAACGCAAAAGGTTGTGAAGACGACTTCAACTATCCCAGGAGGCTATGCTAAACTCTCTCCGCCGTATGATGCGGACGACATTAGTGGAATTGGAAGATGTGCGCCTGTAGCTCAGGTGGATAGAGCAACGGTTTCCTAAACCGTGGGCCGCGTGTTCGAGTCACGCCAGGCGCATCATTCTAAAGAACTTACAAACTCCCGATTTTATCATTGCTGTTTTGCTCCCACTTTGCTCCCACTCTGCCGGTAATGCTCATACTTCATCGTCGTTGTAATCTCCCGGTGCCCGAGCCATTTTTGCACCTGCACAAGGTGGTATCCGGCCTCAAGCCAAAGCGTCGCGCACATATGCCGCAGTGAATGAAATGTTACCCAGGGCAAGCCGGCTTTCTTGCGGCCGGCGCGAAAGGCCTTATCCGGCGAAACCCACCTTTCGCCAGTTTCCTGATGGACAAAGACAAAGGTCGTGTGCACAAAT
>Ga0307422_1001052_pt1 | contig 14507 bp, 13 predicted proteins | sample SalMarWE160290MG_FD_202153 | JGI IMG/M metagenome (GOLD analysis project Ga0307422, IMG submission 202153) | Salt marsh sediment microbial communities from the Plum Island Ecosystem LTER, Massachusetts, United States - WE1602-90 | ecosystem: Environmental > Aquatic > Marine > Intertidal zone >...
TTTCAGTTATTTAAAAGAGATTTCTTTTCTATTTATAAACAGTCATTGATAGGAATTTTCTGGGCTTTCATAGTTCCCATAGTTAGCGTGGGCACTTTCATAATACTTAATCGTTCAGGCATCTTCGAATTCGGGGAAATAGAGGTACCCTATCCTATTTACGCAATATTGGGAATGGCTTTCTGGCAGTTGTTTTCGACCGGATTAATAACCGCATCGAATTCTCTTGTTAAAGCCGGTTCAATGCTGGTAAAAATAAACTTTTCTAAAAAATCACTCGTGTTCTCTTCCGTAACTCAATCCTTAATACCATTTATAGTTCAAATATTCCTTGTCTTTATTTTGTTTTTTGTCTATGATGTATTTCCAAACATAAAAATATTTCTTTTCCCGTTGTTCATGATACCGATATTTTTATTAACTCTCGGTTTAGGCTTCATTCTATCTCTATTTAACAGTGTCGTAAGAGATATCAGTACCGCTTTATCCGTTCTTATGACTTTTCTGATGTTCTTAACGCCTGTATTATACGCGAAGCCAAAAATAGGCGCTCTTGCTCCTCTTACTAAATTCAATCCTTTATATTACCTGGTTTCCATACCAAGAGAACTAATATTGCAGGGTACAACGGGAGAATGGAAAGGCTATCTGTTATCAGCCGGATTTTCGTTTCTTATTTTTGTAGTAGGTTTAGTTATTTTCCATCTTACCGAAACCCGCATAACGGAGAGAATATAATGTTAAGAAAAGCACCGCAGAGACGCAAAGAACGCAAAGAGAGTATCCTTGAAAACAATTTATCAAAAAAAGTAATCGGAGCGGCAATCGAAGTCCATAAAATTTTGGGCCCCGGATTGCTAGAATCAACTTATGAAAAGTGTTTATGCAGAGAATTAGAATTAAAAGGCATTTGCTTCGAACCTCAAAAATCTTTACCTGTCAAATATAAAGGGATAATGATAAGTACCGGTTATAGATTAGATCTTGTGGTTGAAAATAGTATAATTATCGAGCTAAAATCTGTTGAGAAAATTCTCCCTATACATGAAGCACAACTTCTAACGTATTTAAAGCTAACGGGCTTGAAATTAGGACTTATAATAAACTTTAATGTACCTGTCTTAAAAGATGGCTTGAAAAGAATAGTTAATAAGTTATGAATAACTTCCTTGTTCCGTGTGTTTATATTGCAAAAAAAGAAAAAATAAAAGGGACAGGGTGGGGTCTCTGCGACCTTTGCGCCTTTGCGGTAAAAAAAACACAGATAAAAAGGGTACGGTGTGGGTCTCTGCGACCTTTGCGCCTTTGCGATGAAAAATACACAGATAAAAATGGTGCGGTGTGGGTCTCTGCGACCTTTGCGCCTTTGCGATGAAAAATACACAGATAAAAATGGTGCGGTGTGGGTCTCTGCGACCTTTGCGCCTTTGCGGTGAAAAATATGAATGAAGATATAGCGATTAAAGTAGAAAAAGTCTCAAAGAAATTCTGTAAATCCTTAAAAAGATCCATGCTTTACGGAATCATGGATATAGCCAAAAACTCGTTCGGTTTGAGCTCCAATTCCTATATTTTAAGGAAAGATGAATTCTGGGCGGTGGATGATGTTTCCTTTGAAGTAAAAAAAGGAGAAACTTTAGGTATTATAGGGCCGAACGGTTCCGGAAAAACCACTATTTTAAAATTACTTAACGGCATTTTCTGGCCGGACAAGGGAAAAATAACAATTAAAGGAAAGACTGGAGCTTTAATTTCTGTAGGCGCGGGTTTTCATCCGATGTTGACCGGAAGAGAGAATATTTATCTTAATGCTGCAATCCTGGGAATGAGTAGAGATGAAGTTAATAAAAAATTCGATGCGATTGTCGAATTCGCGGATATCGGCGATTTTCTGGATACACCGGTAAAGTTTTATTCCAGCGGAATGTTTGTTCGATTGGGCTTCGCTGTTGCAATACATTGTGAACCAGAAATTTTGCTGATAGATGAGATACTTGCAGTAGGCGATTTAAGTTTCCAAAATAAATGTTTCAGGTATCTCGCAGGTTTAAGAGAAAAAGCAAAGGGCATTGTATTTGTTGGACACAATTTGGAACAAGTCCGTAACATTTGTTCTAAGGTTATGATTCTTTCTAATGGCAAACCGGTTTATTATGGAAATACTTTTAAAGGAATAGCAAAATATCATGAAATAGCAAGAATGAAAAGGTTGAGATTAATGAAAAAAGAGAAAATGAAAGATTTAGAAGCCAGAATTTCCTCAGAGGAAATTAAATATATAGATTCGGGAATACTTAACAGTAAGGGCGAAAAAACAGATTTTGTCAGTATGAATGAGCCATTGAATCAATTCTGTGATTTTAAATTAGAGGAAAATATTAAGGAATTATATTTTTCAATGGGAATTCTTGACGAACGAAAAAGGCCTTGTATTTGGTCGATGAGCAATGACAATAACAAGGTAAAATTCAGGAATCTAAACAAAGGAAAATACAGGATAATAGTGCAATATAAAAAACATCATCTTATGCCGGGGATATATATACCTAATATTGCTATACGAAATGGGACTACAGGTGAAACATTTGAAAGAATCCTGCCTAAGAGTTCCTTTAAGGTAACGGGCGATTTGCTTGAAAGAGGAATAGTACATGCCGAAGGTGAATGGAAGATAAAAAAAGTATGAACGTCTATGCGAAAAAAGAAATAGAAAACAGGATCAACTCTTTACTAATAGAGTATTATAAAGGTTACTATCTGAGCAAATTGGGTTTACCGGATTTCGAATCAAGAATTAAAAACAGATTGAATGAGGTAGGAAACGCATCATATTATATAAATAGGATTGAAAAGTGGATAAATTATACATTTGACGAAAATAAGAAAGTGCTTGTTGTAGGTGCCGGTACAGGTGCAGAATTTGTACGGTTTTTTCGTAGAGGCTGTGATGTCTATGCCGTTGAACCTAATAAAAAAGCACTCGACATCATTTATTTAAGATCCAAACTTGAAAATATACTTCTCGAAAAAACTAAAAAAGGTATTACAGAAGACCTACCATTTATAGATGGTTCTTTTGATTTTGTATGGTATTTGACAGTAATAGAACATGTTAATAATGTAGAAAAAGCAATTAGAGAAATGGTCAGGGTTACAAAAAGTACAGGATTTATATTTATAGGGACTTTAGATTATAGACAAATTTGGGAGGGACATTATAAATTATATCTCCCCTTGTTCACGCCAAAATGGTTTATTAAGATTATTTTAAAAATAAAAAATAGACCTACGTCTTTTATTGATATTCTACAATTTGTCACGGCAAAGCAGTTGAGAAATACTTTTAGAAAGAACGATGTAATAGCGATGCAAATTATACATCCATATAATGAAGAATACCTAAATGCTAAAGGCTATATAAAAATTATAAAATGGATTCAGGATAACTTAGAAATAGCAAGAGATCAATTCTGGATAATAAAGAAAAAGTGATATTTAATATAAAAAAGAGAATATTTTATGAAAGATAAAAAACGAAAATTTGAATATGGATTTTACCACGATTGTCTGAAAGAATGCTTTAAGAAATTCGGATCCATAGAGGATTTACCGATTATTAATAGTCCATATAAAAAAATATCGAAATTATATTCCGGAGGTAGAGTATTAGATATAGGTGCAGGAAAAGAAAAACCTGTACAAAAAAGTTTAAATTTGTCAGACGAGTTGTACTTCTCTCTGGACAACGACCCGTGCGGAGAATTCGATTATGATTCAGTTGAAGAAATACATAAAGACGAGTTGTTTTCTTTGATCACAGCAAATCAGGTTTTGGAACATCTTAGTGTGGAGGATAGCATAAGCTTAGTCTGTGATCTTGCCAAGCATCTAAAAAAAGGCGGTTATTTTATTGCTACTGTACCAAATATACAGCACCCAATTAGACAACAAACGAACATAACACACATAACAGCTTGGGATTATAAAGCTCTTTATATGCTATATAAGTACGCGGATCTCGAGGTAATTGAAATAGCAAGATACAGCAAGAGACACCCCCAAGGCATTATAGAAAAAACACTGGCGAAGTATATTAATAGGATTTATCGTATCGATTGGTGTGACAGTATATTAATTGTTGGGGAAAAATCCATATGAAAAAGCTATTAGAGCAATTAGAAAATCAAAAACTAACTATAGATGGAAATCAATACAATGTTTATATTAAAAGGGAAAAATCGATAAATAATGCTTCAACCAAACTAATAGTTGTTTCATATTTACCTAATAAAATAACAAGAAAAATTCTCGCGATTTGTTTAAAAAGCATTCAAGCGTATACACCAGAAGAATACGAGTTATGGGTGGTTGACAATAACTCTCCCATGACAAGTGTAAATTGGCTTTATAAGTTTCCAGACATTAATGTTGTTTTCAATCGTTCTCGACATATACAAATGGCAAGTTATAACAACGGAGTTGGATTAGAATTAGCTTCATATATTATAAACAATAAAACTCAATATATAATGACACTTCATCAGGATACAATGGTATGTAAAAATGGATGGTTGTCGATTATGTTATCGAAAATGGATAACAGGATTAAAGCTGTTGGAGTAAGAATGGATACAGCAAGAGTTCCGGAGGGTACCTTACATATACTCGGATGTCTTATAGACTTTCAAATTTTAAAAAAACTGAATTTAAGTTTTCTTCCCCATCTACCCAATTATGATACCGGAGATTTGGCTATTTCAGGTTTTCGCAAAGCAGGTTTTGATATTTTCGCATTTCCCAATACCTTACATGATTTGAGCCTGATTCAACTTATTCCGAATAACTCTCCATTAAAAAGATTGCGTGTAGATCGTACTTTCGACGAAAATAATCAAGTCTTTTTTTTACACCTTGGCAGAGGGGTTGTTAAAACCGAAAAAAGAGGCGATTTTAAAGGAAAAACTCTACCTCGAGAATGGATCAAATTTGGGGAAAAGTATATCTTGTCTGGGTTAAGTGTGGTTAACATTACGGAGCCTTGTTTCCAAAATTTAAGTTATTCTGTTCGCCGTTACTATGTGGATGAATTTTATTCACGCGCTATTTTCTACCTTCCAAAAGGCGGAAGGATTTTGGACATCGGAGGGAAAAAAAAGAGGAAGCGGGGTCAGTTTGATATTGAAAAATATGACTTCAGAGTGGAATATGCGAATATAGACAAGAAAACAGATCCAGATTACATCTGCGACGCTAAAAATATTGATGTTGAGGATAATATTTTTGACGGAGTTATTTGTTCCGAACTTTTAGAACATGTCCCCGAACCCAAAGCGGTTCTTCGGGAAATTTATAGAGTCTTAAAACCCGGAGGAGTCTTACTCTTGTGTGTTCCTTTTTTGTTTCGTGTGCATCCGGATCCGTACGATTATGGCAGGTATACGGATTTCTATTGGAAAACTACTCTTACTGAAATAAATTTTTCCAGTATTATTATCGAAAAGCAAGGTTTATTTTTTAGCGTCATAGCAAATATGTTAAAAAATTTCGCAAATGAGATGCTAAAAGAGAGAAAACCAAAGAATAAGATGAAAAGTAGATTGTTTCATAATGCTGTTGCGTGGGGAGAGAAAAAAGCTTTTGAGCTTGAGAAGAAGCCATATTTTAAAAACCACAAATTTTTTACCAGCTACACAACAGGTTATGGAATAATTGCATTTAAAAATGAAGAGGGATAAAGTACGATGGATATCCTTGCTTTAAAAAAAATATGGAATGATTATGTAAAACAATCCGGGAATGACATATACACAAACAGATATATTCAAAAGAGCGAAAGCAAAGAAGATCATTATAGAGAAGGACATTGGGCTTTTTCTTATTATATTTTAAATCCCGTTTTAAAATTAGGTATCTCTCCGGAGTCAACAGCTCTGGAAATCGGCTGCGGATTGGGAAGACTGGTAATACCAGCAAGTTATTATTTTAGCCAATGTTTTGAAATAGATATAAGCGAGGAAGTAATCTCCAAGGCCCAAGAAAGAATCGATAAATTAAAAATAAGTAATATAAAACTCCTTCCTTGTGACGGGCAAAGTATCCCTTTAGAAGATAAAAGTTTCGATTTGGTTTATTCTTTTCTGGTTTTTATGCATATTCCAAGTAAGAAAATGATACGTCAGTACATAAAAGAAACTTATAGAGTGTTAAAACCGCAAGGAATTGCGCGAATTCAGGTCCGAAGATCCCAATCATGGTTAACATCACAAGATTATCCTAACATTACCAAAAAAGAATATGATTTACCTTTCGGAGGTAGCTTTACTAAAAAAGAGATTAAAAAATATTTTTCAAGAGAAAAGCTGAAAGTAATTAACATACATCGAGAAACCAGAAAACCTTACAATCAAATACAATCGCAAACCCAATTATGGGTTACTGCTAAAAAGGATATTTAATTTGTTTTTAACCTATTTCGGTTATGAAAATCTATTAGAATTCGAGGAACAGATATGAACAAGAAAAAAGTTTTTCTGACTGGGGGGGATAATGTAAATTGGGCGCTGGATGATGATTATAAAAACGCAAAAGAAGCTCTTGATTTTGTGCGGTTCACAGAGCTAAAGGAATGCGATATTGTACATTCTGTTTGGTGGAACACGCTTTTAAATATACCACTCTACGAGTTAAATGGAAAGCGCGTAATATGTCAAATAACAAATGATCCATATCAAAACATGCAACTCCCAGACTTCAGGAAATTATTGAAACTGGTAAATTATTGGATCACTCCTTCAAATAAAGCATTTGATCGCCTTTCAGAATTCGGAGTTTTGTCTACAGTCGTCCCTGCCGGATATGACTCTGCCAATTTCTATCACATCTCTAAAAACAACAAAAGAGTTAAGGAAATTCTCAATGAATGGAATATACCCACCAACAAATATCTTATTGGAAGTTTTCAGAGAGATACGGAAGGTCGAGATATAACCAGTCCAAAACTTTCAAAAGGCCCCGATATTCTTGCAGAAATCATGAGAAAAGTATATGAAATAAATAAAAACATTCATGTTATACTCGCCGGACCACGTAGATTTTGGATAAGAAAAAAATTAAATGAATATGGAATTCCCTTTACATTTATAGGTAAAATTACTAATGACGATGATATCTTTCTAAACACTCTATCTCATGGCGAACTAAATTTACTCTACAATATAATAAATTTATTTGTCGTAAGCAGCCGATGGGAAGGAGGTCCAAAGGCTGTACTTGAATCTCCGGCAACAAAGTGTAAAATAATCAGCTCTAATGTTGGCCTGGCAGAAGATGTTTTAGATAAAAGGTGTATTTATAATCATCCGTTAGAGGCTGTCGATTTAATCTTAAAAGATATAAACTCAGGTTATCTAAATGATACTATTGAATACAACTTTAAAGAAATACAGAAGCATTCTTCTTCTAATAGAAGAGCAAAATACAAAGAAGTTTATGCCCGTATAGACCAATACAAACCATTTAATTACGGAGCTTTAAATTCCAAAGAGATAAAACAATCTTCAAGTAATAAAATCATAGTATTTTTAAAAAAGATTAATAAAAAATTGAGATTTAATAAAAGAAGGGAAAATAAAATCGCCCTATTTCATACTTTTCATAAACCTCCGTGGGGCGGAGGAAACCAATTTATGATAGCTCTAAGAAAATACTTGAGAAGATTTGGCTATAAAATAAGCGAGAATAAAATTGTCAACGATACAAGAGCGATCATTTTTAACGCATCCCCTCACAATATTAAGGAATTTGGAAAAAGTTTATTAAGTATTAAGAGTATAAATAGAAATCTGAAAATTATCCAAAGAATAGATGGTCCGATTCAATCGGTCAGGGGTAAAGACGCCAACCTGGACAAAAAGTGTTTTGAAACCAATTCAAAAATAGCGGATATTACAATATTCCAATCATTTTGGTGCTACAAGGAATCAAAAAAACTTGGCTTTAATCCTGTCAATCCATATATCATATTAAACTCCGTAGATCAAGAAATTTTTTACCCTCCTAAGAAACACTCTGCTTTAAAAAACAGAAAGGTTAAATTAGTTAGTTCTTCATGGTCTGATAATATGAAAAAAGGTTTTAGCTGTTATAAATGGCTTGACGAAAACCTCGATTGGGAAAAATTCGAATATACATTTATTGGAAGAACGCCCGTTAATTTTAACAATATAAAACTTGTTCCCCCGAAGGACTCGAAGAAATTGTCAGAAATATTAAGAGAACAGGATATTTTTATCTCGGCAAGCCAAAATGATCCATGTTCAAATGCTGTATTAGAAGCACTCTCATGCGGTTTGCCGGTCGTATATTTGAACCAGGGAGGTCATCCGGAAATTGTACAAAATGGCGGTCTTGGATTTAAAACTTGTGAGGAAATTCCAGCATTACTTGATAAAATAATTGATAACCATGACTTTTTTAGAAATCTAATCCGAGTGACACCTATAAAAGAGACCGTGAAGAAATATTTAGAAATTATTGAAGGGGTTGTATATGAATGATTAAAAAAATGAAGGATACGACATTGACTTTATTTTTTACAGGTGGAGTCACTCTAAAGACCTGGGCGCAGGTTGGAAATCTAAGCAGAGAAATAGCTTTATACGAAAAACTTTCTGAACGTCTAAAATCAGTAAATTTTGTAACGTACGGCGGGGAACAAGATAGAATATACTCTAACAGAATTGGGAATATAAAGCTTTTACCAATAAAATGGCATAAAAGACAGTTTCTAACAATATTAGAGTTAATGCTAAAGTATTACCCCGAAATCAAAAGAACAAATATATTAAAAACGAACCAAATTCTAGGTTCTGAAATACCAATATGGGCCAAAAAACGATTTGGGAAAAAACTAATAATTAGATGTGGTTATTTGCATAGTTACTGTACAAAAAGAAGAACAAAAGACATTCGGACAATCGAAAAAGCCGTACTATTAGAAAAAAAAGCGTTTTCAGTTGCAGACACAATAGTTGTAACCGCCAAATGGGAAAAAGAGACGATTGTAAATGATTATAAAACAAGTCCGGAAAAGGTGAAAATTATTCCGAATTATGTTCTCACCGATATTTTTAAACCATACGGGGAAATCGAAAAGAAATACGATTTAATTTATATAGGTCGTTCAGATGAAGGTAAAAATCTGAATAGTCTGTTAGAAGCCCTTATTTTTTTAAAGAAGAAAAGCAAAAATTTATCTTTAATTCTAATAGGTAGTAGCTATAGAGACAGAAATTTAAGAGAATTGGTAGTTAAGCATAAACTCAATATTACTTTTAAAGATAATATTCCTAATTTTAAATTACCGATGTTTATTAACAAGGCAAAGGTTTTTATTCTGCCTTCGAAATATGAAGGCCACCCCAAATCACTCATCGAAGCCATGAGCTGTGGAGTACCCTGTATAGGATGCGATGTTACGGGAGTAAATGAAGTTATAAATCATATGGAAACCGGCTATCTTTGCGGCACTGATTATAAAAGTATTTCGGATGCACTTGAGATAATTGCATTTGACGAATCTCTTCAGAAGAAATTAGGTAAAAATGCAAGGGATTATGTCTTGAGCAATTATTCATTCGATAAGATATTTAAAATGGAAATAGAAGCGCTAAGAGAAGTTTCAGGAAAATGAAAGCTCGTATATTAAATTTATTTATAAATTTATTTGCCAGATTTCTAAAACGTAGAAAACCCTCTGAGAGTGCCGAAATTCTTATCCGTCTGTTTAGAAAAATAATTGATGAATTTGAGTCCAAAGAAGCTTTAAAATTTCTTTTAGAATTCGATAGTAAACTATATTTATTAGAAGGGCAATCATCGATAAAATATGGCGGAGGAATTCATACAAAACATAAGCATATTAAGTATCACGCTTTTTTCGTTAAAAATATAAAACCGAATGAAAAAGTTCTTGATATAGGTTCTGGCAATGGATTCCTCAGCTATGATATGGTCACAAAGGTTAAAGGAGTGAAAGTTACAGGTATTGAAATCAATGAACAAAATGTTAATTTTGCTCGAAATCATTACAAACATGATAATCTTAACTTTATTAAAGGCGACGCTTTAGGTGATAACATTCCTGAAGGACAATATGATGTTGTAACATTATCGAACGTCCTTGAGCATATCGAAGAAAGGGTAAATTTCCTTAAAAATTTAAGACGAGAGTTTAAACCTAAACGTTTTATTATTCGAGTACCTGTTTTCGAAAGGGATTGGAAAGTTCCGCTTAAAAAAGAATTGGGTTTGGATTATAGATTAGATGCTACACATTTTATCGAATACACTCAGGAAAGTTTCACGAAGGAACTAAAAGAGTCTGGGCTTAAAATCGCGCATTTAGAATGCAGATGGGGTGAAATATGGAGCATAGCCACACCATATAAAAATACCGATGTCTATAAAAAAACCTAAAGTTACCGTTTTAATGTCGGTTTACAACGGAGAAAGATATCTACGTGAGGCGGTTGACAGCATACTAAATCAAACTTTAAAAAATTTTGAGTTTATAATAATAAACGACAGTTCTACGGATAGAACTTTAAAAATATTAAACGGTTACTCTGATCCAAGAATAAAAATTATAAACAATAAAGAAAATATCGGCTTAACCCGTTCTTTAAATAAGGGCTTAAGTATTGCAAAAGGAGAATATATCGCCCGCCAGGATGCGGATGATATATCGACACCTGATCGGTTAGAGAAAGAACTAAATTTTCTTATTAAACGTTCCGATTATGCCGCTGTGGGTTCTCTTATAATAGTTATAGACAAAAACAGAAAAGAATTACATACAATAGAGAAACCAATTACTGATGAAGCTATAAAAGATTCTCTCAAAAAAGATAATTGTATTGCACACGGTTCTTCAGTAATTAGAATGAGCTGCCTTCGAGATATAAACTTCTACGATAATGCTATCCCTAAATCCCAAGACTATGACTTGTGGCTAAGGTTATCTGAGAAATATAAACTGGCTAATATACCGGAATATCTTTATTTTTGGAGATATCACACTGGCAATGTCTCTATTAAGAATAAAAACGAGCAAAAACATTATGTGGAAATCGCCAAGAGAAAAACTACAAGAAAAAAGAAAACATCGCCTAAAAATATATCACATCCAAAGTTTTCCTTATTAATGGCAAATTATAATAATTCAAAATACATAGCTGAAGCAATTAGTTCTGTCTTAAATCAGAGTTTTAAAGACTGGGAATTAATTATAGTTGATGACGCCTCAACGGATGACTCTGCAGAAAAAATCAGGCCGTTTTTGAAGGATAAAAGAATAAGATTTTTCAAAAATAAAGTCAATAAGGGTTATGTATGTACTCTCAATAACATGGTCTATGAGTCAAGAGCGGAAATTTTTGGCATACTGGATAGTGACGACGCTTTGACTGAAAACGCACTAAGAGAAATTTATAATGCGCATATCGAACATCCTAACTGTGGTTTTATATATTCTCAATTTATGTATTGCGATTACAGTTTAAACCCTTTACAAGTAGGATATTGTACGCCTACACCGCCTGAAGACACAAACCTCCGTCGACATTATGCTTGTGCTTTCAGGACTTTTAAAAAAAAGGACTATTTTAAAACGGAAGGTTTCGACAAAGAAATTGTAGGCGCAGAGGACAAAGATATAATCTACAAAATGGAAGAAGCTACAAATCTATTTTTTTTAGATAAGGTTTTATATAAATACCGGGTTTCACCTAATTCACAGACACATGAACCGAAAAAATTTATAACCGCATATAAATCTCTTTTCCTCGCAAAAATCAAAGCCTTCGAGAGAAGATTAAATTCAGACATTCCAAATTTGACAATAAGAGAGATGTCTAGAGAAGTCTTTCGTGCTATTAGGTTTTTTATGAATAAAGGTGAGTTTAAAATAGTTTTATTTTTTCTCTTTAGATTTTTGAATACATTAAGAACTCTTAAATCTAAGAAAAATTTATGAATAAGAAGAAAAGCAAGTATATTAGTAACGGTACAGAGAAAAATATAAATTTAGGCTTATGCATATTATTCTTCGAAAGGGTAGAACAAACCATTGAATGTATAAAAAGCTTTTTATCTTCCGGAGTAAATATTTATATTTTAAACAATGGTTCTTCTGATAAATCGAGAAAAAAACTTGGTGAATTTTGTGAAAAACATAAACATATTAAGATTTTTGACACAGATAAAAACATAGGGGTAGCAGCTGGGAGAAATTATTTGGTTAATCATACAAAAGAAAAATGGTTATTATTTGTTGATAATGATATAAAAATCAAAACAAGAAACTGGCTTGAGAAATTCAACCGTGAGGTTCATCTATATAAAAACATAGAAGTTTTTGTTCCAAGACTTTATAACAAAGGGAATAGAAGTTATGCTACAAAAAAAACAATTAAAATAGATGGCAATAGAGCCACTCTCGATACTGGTGAAATATTAGAGAGTAAATCAAATTGTTTCCCGGGAGGAGCCGCATTCGTAAATCGAAAACTGTTTGACAGGTTGGGCTTATACGATAATCAAATGTTTGTTGGACTTGAAGACTACGAGTTTAGCATTAGGGGTATTGTTCAAAAAGAGCCAGTAAGAGCTCGGATAATTCAAAATATCTTTTTAGTTCATAATCATCAATTACTAAAGAAAAAAGAAGACCGAGATGCCATTTCTATCAGATATAATATAGATCATATTAGGAAATCTCTTAATAGAATAATTGAAAAACACAATGTCTTACTCGAAGGAGACTGGATATTATCGAGTTATAGAGCAAAAAATAGTCTACTTTATAAGAGCAAGGAAAGTTTAAAGTACCGTTTAAAAAAACGAATCCCAGATAAAGTAAAAAAACTAATAAAAACTGTTTTCTTAATTAATATAAGAAATCATTGATTTTTTTGACTCAGAATCACGAAAGTCTCAAAGTTCTATTTTTTTATAGTTTTCAAAAACATTATCGAATTGCCTGCCTATGACCCCGAGACTAAACTTTCTTTTAGCATAACCGGCTACTCTCTCTTTAGAAGAATCCTGAACATGATCTACCATATATGAAATAGCCTCGGCTAACGATTCTTTATTCTTCGGCGGTACCAGTATTCCGGTTTTTTCATCCAAAATTTCAGGAATTCCTCCTACCCTACTTGCAATTACCGCCAAACAACAAGCCATAGCTTCAATAATAACGCATGGTAAATTTTCCCATATACTCGGCAAAACGAAAAAATCAGCATTTCTCATAAATTGAGCTATATCCTTTTTAGTTTTTAATCCATAAAATTTAACCTCATCTCTGACTCCAAGCTCATACGCATACTCTTCATATTTTTCTCTATATATACCATCGCCGATAATGTCTAATATAAAATCCTTCCGTTTCCCTTTAAGAATTGCCACAGCCTCTAATAAATAAGGAATTCCTTTTACAGGAACCAAAGATGCAACAAGAAGAAATTTAATGGTTTCACGGGATTTTCTTTTTATAATGGGATAAAAAACCTTTGTATCGAACGTATTTGGAATTACCTTAAATCTGTTTTTAATTCCAAATAGTTTCAAGTGCTCGATTAAATTTTTACTCACTGTAATAATTAAATTCGCGCTATTCATAGCAAAAATAGCTTTAAGCTTTTCAAATCCCTTTATCATCCCCCGTGGGAAACTGCTGAAATGTTCCGAAATAATCACAGGTATTCCGTAAAACTTTCCTAACATTACAGCAGGAACTCCCTCAGAGTAAACATGCGCGTGAATTATATCGGGTATCCAACCCTCCTTTATAAGAGCCCGAAAGGCGGCAAAAATTCCCAAAAGATATATAATATAAGTGGTCTTCGGAATGGGCGATTTATGATAACGGACACGCAATATGCGAATCCCTTCTTCTATACTGGGATATATTCTCAATAAACCGTTCTCACCCGAATCAAACTCTGCGTTAATTACAGCAACTTCCCCATATAAAGAAACAGCTCTGGCGTGTTCCTTTATAAAAATTCCGGCAATGGGATTTTTACTTGAAGGGTATCTTCGAGCGATAAACAAAATTTTGCGCTTTTTCATTCAAACATTAATATACCGTGTTCATAACTAATTTCAAGTATCCTACTTGACACCTTCCTAAACCTTTTGTATATTTGACAAACTGGAGGTTTAATGAATTTAGGTGTAATCGGTGCGGGGAATTGGGGGATCAATCTGGTCAGAAATTTTTGTAAAATTTCAGGAGTAAACAACGTAACCGTTTGCGATTCGAATAAAAACAGACTATCTTTAATAGAATCCGAGTATACTGGTATAAAAACCAATAGTAAACCGGACGAAATTATAGAAAACGAAAAAATCAAAGTGATTATTATCTCCACGCCCGCCGAAACCCATTACGAGATAGCAAAAAAATCTCTTCTGGCAGGCAAACACGTTTTTGTAGAAAA
>Ga0307422_1001054_pt1 | contig 14501 bp, 10 predicted proteins | sample SalMarWE160290MG_FD_202153 | JGI IMG/M metagenome (GOLD analysis project Ga0307422, IMG submission 202153) | Salt marsh sediment microbial communities from the Plum Island Ecosystem LTER, Massachusetts, United States - WE1602-90 | ecosystem: Environmental > Aquatic > Marine > Intertidal zone >...
ATAATCATGGTAGCGGTTCCGGTATTTTCAAAAATAGCACGATAGAGGTTTTCGCTCTCATTAACTGCCTGTTGTGTTTTTTTTGCTTCCGTTATATCTTTGCCTATCGCAATGAAATGTTCAATTTCCCCTGCTTCATTTTTCAGAGCAGACACATAGAGCATTTCCCAATAAAAATCCCCGTTTTTTCTTTTGCTGAGTATCTCACCCCGGTATTCCTTCTTTTTTATGACTGTATCCAGCATCTTTTCATAAAAGGAAGCGTCATAGTTGTCCGAATATAAAAAATTTGAATTCTCGCCAATTACCTCCTCTTTGCTGTAGCCAGAGATTTTCTCAGATTCCGGATTCACATACTGAATTTTTCCCGATGCATCGGTAATAACAAAGGATACAGGAGCCTGGTTGATAGCCTGGTAAAGAAGTTTTAACTGCACTCCGGCTTTTTTCTTAATCAAATCCAGCTCAGTTTCCGCTTTTCGGGCTTTTAGTTTTTCCTTCTTTAAGGTGATCGCTTTTTCAATGGTTCCCGGCAGGCGAAGGAGCCGGTCTTTCACCACATAATCCCAGGCTCCGTCCTTAATGCATTCAGCAGCCATCTCTTCAGATAAAGTGCCTGTAACGATGATAAAAGGGATCAGATCGTTGTAGTCCAGCGTTATTTTTAAAGCATCCAATCCTGTAAACTGGGGAAGATGATAATCGCTAAGAATGATATCGGGGTGAAACACCTTCAATGCCTCTTTAAATTCGGGTTCTGTAGCCACCCATTTGAAAATACATTCATAATCAAGGTGTGATGCAGCTGCCCTCTTGATTAATTCGACATTATTCTCGAGATCCTCCAGGATTAAAATCTTCAATGCCTTCATGTTTACAATCATTCAAAAACAGAATCGTCGATACCCGTATTGATCTCTATGGATTTGGTTTCAATTTCAACTACCTGTGAACCTAGTGATTGCACCGATTTAAAGGGATACAACACTCCTTCAACCTCACGGTAGTCGCTATAGGTGGTGGTAACGGTCATTTGTCCCTGTTGGGTTACGGATTGTACTTTCAACCCGGTATCCTGATCGTAAGCATCCGTGGAGCTTGTTCCTGAGGGCATGGTCATTTTCACTTTCCACACCTTCTTGCCGTTCACATCACCGGCACCGGTTAGTTCCGTAGTTATTCCAAGCTTATCGAGGTTTAACTCGGGATTCAGTGTGGCCTCTATTCTCATGGATTCCAGTTCGTTCCCGGTTAACTCCTGGTCACCCATCGGACTTTTCACCTTGCCTTTCACACCATCGAAGACCTGTTTGGTTAGTACCTGATCGCCCATCTTCGTCTCTACGCAAATTTTATTGGGTGCTTTCCGGCTTATACCAATCTCAATATTCATTCCCTGCATAACCGTTCCGGAGATCATCCGTATGTCTTTAACCTTCAGTAGATTTTCACGTCCTCCAATTGCCTTAATGTACGAATTTATTACATTGTTTGCCGTAATATCCGCCGGGATTTCCGATTTCTTCACAGGATTCCCGTAATAATCGAATTCTTCAACCGTTCCGTCTTTTGAAAACCGGACCATGATTTTGGATAATTCCCGGGCATCGCCCACCGCAATGATATTTGCATTCTCTGGTTTGAGGTATTTACGGGCCATTTCCTGAATGTCAGCAGGGGTAACCTGGCTAAGTTTTTTCAGGTACGTGGCATAATAGTCCTGAGGCAATCCATATTTTTCAATATTGAGGGCAAAATCTGCTATTGTTTCCGGTCTTTCCAGGGATCGGGCAAAGGAACCTGCCATCCGGTTCTTCACCTGTTCTATCATTTCAGGATCTACCGTTTCGTCTTTCATGTGTTTCATTTCATACAATACTTCCTGCATAGCGGTGTCTGTGGCAGCCCCTTTCACTTCGGCTGAAGCATTGAATGACCCCGTAAGTTTATCTGCATTCAGTGAAGAATAAGCCCCGTAGGTAAAGGCTTTATCTTCCCGTAGATTGGCATTGAGGCGTGAAGAGAGGCTTCCACCTCCCAAAACAGAATTCATAACAGATGCTTTGATGGCATCCGGATTACCGGGTTTGAACACAAGAGGGTAGCTGACCATAATAACCGACTGTACCGCTCCGTCACGGTTGCCTATAACGACCCTCGGTCTTGTATTCAATGCCGGTTCATCATAGGAATGGGAAGGAACATCTCCTTTCTGCCAGCTCCCGAAATATTGCTCTGCCTGTCTTTTTGCCTCTTTTAAGGTGATGTCTCCAACCATGATCAGGTAGGCGGTATTTGGCTTGAAATAGGTTTGATAATACGTTTGGCAGAGGTCCCTGGTGATCTTTTCAATGGATGTTTCAGATAAAACCTCTCCGTAGGGATGGGTTGCTCCGAAAGTGACTACCGAATTTATGTTGGAGGCAATAGAGGAAGCATCGCTTTTTGATGCCTGGATGGCAGAAATATGCTGTTTTTTCAGTTTATTCACCTCCTCTTCAGGAAAGGAGGGATGCAGGAGGACATCGTTCATTATTTCCAGAAAGTTGTCACTGAATTTCTTTAAAACGGAGCCTGAAATTCCTGTTGCACGGGTATTCAGTGAAGCACCGATGAAATCGATTGCTTCATCGATTTCTGCCTTGCTGCGGCTGGTAGTTCCTGCTCTGAGCAGATTGCCCGCCATGCTCACATAACCGGCCTGTTCTCCTTCCATCACCGGATCAATATCCAGGGACAAATGATAGGTAACCTTGGGGATTTTATGGTTTTCGACGACAATGACTTTCAATCCGTTATCCAGGGTGAACAGTTCATAGTCCCCAATCTGGATTTCCGGCGCAGGGCCTGGTTTAGGGCGGACGCTCCGGTCAAGTTGTGCCCCTGCACAGAGGGTTAAAAGCAAAAGTATAAAAGAAAATACAATTCGTTTCATGGGTTTATATTTGTTGGTTATTCATTGGAGGATTCATTCCGGGAAGATTGTGGAAGATAATATAAAACCACCCGGTTGTTTTTTCGGAAATAATCGTTTGCAACCCGCTGGAGATCCTCGCGGGTAACGGCAAGGTAACGGTCCAGGTCTGTATTGATCCGGTTGGCATCCTTAAAATAGGTATAATTCTCAGCCAACGTACTTGCACGGTTGGCAAGGGTGGCATTCTGTGTTACAATCTGGTTTTCAACCTGATTTTTTAATTTCTGAAACTCTTTTTGAGGGATCAGGTTGTTTTGCACATTTTCAATTTCCTGGTCCATAGCATTTTCCAGATCCCTGCAATCGAGTCCGACATTGGGAAGTGCCAGAGTAATCACCAGTCCCGGATCTTCAAAGGGCAGGGGAATCGCAGCTACCTCAAGAGCCAACTGCTGTTCATCGACCAGGGATTTGTAGAGCCGGGAACTTTGCCCTGAGGCCAGCAACTGGCTTAACATTTCAACGGCGTAAAAATCATCGGTTCCCATGGCAGGTATGTGGTAAGCCTGAATAACCGCAGGCAACTGGATATTGTCGTAAACAGTGTCCCGTATTTCTTCGTATTTGACCTCTTCCACAACCTCCGGACGGTAGATCTCTCCTTCGGATGAAGGAATGTCGCCGAAATATTTCTCTGTTAGTTTTTTTGCTTCGTTGAATTTCACATCCCCTGCTAAAATCAGTACCGCATTGTTGGGAACATAAAATGAATCATAGAATTCCTTAAACTCCTCATCTTTTGCAGCCCGGATATGATCTGCATCGCCAATGGTTGCCCATTGGTACGGATGTTTTGTAAAAGCCCGGCGCAGGATCTCGGGCAACAGGGAACCGTAAGGACGGTTGTCATAATTTTGTTTTTTCTCTTCAATAACGACTCCTTTCTGGGTCGCTATGCCTAGGGAGTCCACCCTGGCATGGAGCATTCTCTCCGATTCAAGCCATAATCCCAGTTCCAGCTGATTCGAAGGGAGTATCTCATAGTAGTAGGTACGGTCATTGCTGGTGTTTGCATTTAAGGTACCCCCGGCATTTTCCACAATTTTATCATACTCAAACCGTTTGATGTGTTTGGTTCCTTCAAACATCAGGTGTTCAAAGAAATGGGCAAATCCGGTCCGCTCCGGATTTTCATTCTTCGAACCTACATGATACATCAGGGAAACCACAACAATGGGTACTGAGTGGTCTTCATGTACAATTACATGCAAGCCGTTAGACAGATCAAATTCTTTAAAATCAATTTCTTCCGCATGAGCATACCGCCCGGGAAAACTCATACAGAACACAAATAAAAGAAATAAGAGTTTTTTCATCGTTGAGTGTTTGTGTAATTAATGTTTAAATATAAGAATTAATTGGTTACATTAAGGAAAATTTTATGGATATGGAACAATTGTTGGTAAAAGCTGCTAAACTAATAAAAAGATCAAAATATACCATTGCTTTTACCGGCGCGGGTATTTCGGTCGAAAGCGGAATTCCTCCGTTCAGGGGAGAAAACGGTTTATGGAATAAATACGATCCACATGTTCTCGACCTGGAATATTTTTTTGAAGATCCGGTTGGCTGCTGGATCACGATCAGGGAAATCTTTTACGATTTTTTTGCAGAATCGCACCCCAATGCAGCCCACAGAATCCTGGCTGACATGGAAAAGAAAGGCATGTTGCAGACTGTCATAACTCAAAATATTGATAACCTTCATTATGAAGCAGGAAGCAAATCGGTCTGTGAATTTCATGGCAATTCCAAACATTTGAAATGCCTGCAGTGTGGAAAGATCATCCCTGTAAAGAACATTAATCTGAAGGAACTCCCACCACGCTGCCCGGATGATAACATCGTATTAAAACCGGATTTTACTTTCTTCGGGGAAGGGATTCCTCCGGATGCCTTTGAACGATCTTTTATTGCAGCAAAAAAGAGCGAAGTCTGCATAATCATCGGATCAACCGGAGAGGTGGTTCCTGCATCCCTGGTACCACGCACAGCATGGGAATACGGAGCGAAAATAATTGAAATAAATCCGAATCAATCACACTTTACAAACCAGATAACCGACATTCATCTGCAGGGAAGGGCAGGAGAGATCATGGAAAAACTAGGCCACATGCTATTCTGACTTCGGACTTCCGTCTTCGGACTTCGGACTCAAAGGTATATAAATTATTGTATTGGTTTTCATGCGATTATAATTGTTTATTTTTTAAAGATAACTCGCATGAAATTAAAATCATTTGCCAGGGCTGTCTAAAAAGTCATTGTATTCATTAACCGCAAAGTTCGCCGGAAATGCGCAAAGTCCGCAGAGAATTCACAATAAACAAGAAATACCTTTGCGACCTTTGCGTTACCTTTGTGTTCTTCGCGGTTTTATTATCTTTTCAGACATCCTCACTCCTGGGTGATAATTCGTATGCTCGTTTCATAATCCTGCCCCAACGATACTGATTCATACTACCCGTTTGTTGTAATAACAATAATAAAAGTATATTTGTATTTCCTGTAGACATACTTAACAGTACCTGAATATGAAACTACTTGAAGGAAAAACAGCCATCATTACCGGAGCATCAAGAGGCATTGGCAAAGCGATTGCCCTGAAATTTGCACAGGAAGGATGCAACATTGCGTTTACCGACCTTTTGGAGGACGAAACGATGAAAGCAACCGAGTCGGAACTGGCCAGTCTTGGGATCCAGGCCAGGGGATATGCCTCGGATGCCAGTTGTTTTACGGATACCGAAGCCGTGGTATCAAAGATCATCAACGATTTCGGAACGGTCGATATCCTGGTCAACAATGCCGGGATAACCAAAGATAATCTGCTGATGCGTATGACGGAAGAACAGTGGGATGCCGTAATGAATGTAAACCTCAAGTCGGTATTTAATTTTACAAAGACGGTACAGAAAACGATGCTGAAAAACAGAGCAGGGTCTATCATTAACCTGAGTTCTGTGGTTGGGGTAAGTGGAAATGCAGGACAGGCAAATTATTCCGCATCCAAAGCAGGAATCATCGGTTTTACCAAGTCAGTGGCGCGTGAACTGGGGTCCCGGGGAATACGCTCCAATGCCATTGCTCCGGGTTTTATTATCACAGAAATGACAGCAAAAATACCCGAAGAAGCACGGAAAACCTGGGAGGCCTCAATTCCCATGAAACGGGGAGGAACCCCCGAAGAAGTAGCCGGTGTTGCCACGTTCCTGGCTTCCGATCTCTCTTCCTACGTAAGCGGACAGGTGATCCAGGTATGCGGAGCAATGCTCACCTGAAAAATCAGAATATCGTTTCTTTAGAATACTGAAAATCCCTACGGTAGGTTCTAAACATCTTCACCATGGTCCGAAGTGTTTTATGCTTCCGTCTCCGGACTTCGGACTTCCGTCTTCCGTCTTCCGACTGCAGTAAGAATCTGGATTTTATGAACCGTTTAAAGGTTTTCCATCACCTCTTCATAATCCGGTTCATCTGCTATTTCAGGAACCTGCCGGGTATACGTTATCAATCCGTTTTTATCGATTACGATGACCACACGGGAAAGGAGACCTTTGAGCGGCCCCTCATCAATCAGCAAACCGTAATCCCTCCCAAATGCTCCTGATTCATAATCAGATAGTGTAATCACGTTATCAAGTCCTTCTGCTCCGCAAAAACGTTTTTGTGCAAAGGGAAGATCCCGGGAAATACACAATACTTTAGTCTCTTTCAGTTCCCCGGCAATTTTGTTAAACTGCCTTACCGATGCTGCGCAGGTTCCGGTATCAAGGCTCGGGAAAATGTTCAATACCAGACGATGCCCCGTATAGTCCTTCAGGGATACCCTCCCGAGATCTTCATCTACCAACAGAAAATCCTTTGCAGCACTGCCTACCTTCGGAAGATTTCCGGAAGTGCTTATTTTATTGCCTTTAAATGTGATGGTTGCCATATCTTTGTGTTTATTGTTTAACTATGAAACAAACAGAATAAAGAAAGGTTGTAATCCTGTTTGTTTTTTGCAACCGGACCACGCGACCCGGCAACAAAAAGGGGGGCGATGAATCGCTCCCCTTTGGGAATAAAGTGGTCTTCTGTATTGTTTAAATTGATAAACAATGTTTTTATTTGCTGATTATATGCAGATTATAATGTCCTTCTGCGCGTTCTGCTTTTATTTCCAGTGCCCATTTCCCTACGTATTTTTTTTCTTCTCCTTCATGAATCGGAATTATAGTCGACCAACCAACATCGGCAGCATTTGTGATCTTCTGGCTTTTTAAGGTATCCCCGTCAGGCAGTTTTATGGTAATGATAATTTCTCCATTTTTGCACGCACCAGCCAGGTTTATACTGATACTGGTTTGGTCGTCAGCCACTTCAAAATCAACTTCAGAAGAGATGGTTTCTCCCATGAAATGTTTGGAAAGGTTCAGGGATACCCTTTGAGCCGAAAAGGAATTGACCATATTCGTATACCACAATCCGTTTGCCTTTTCCATTTCGCTCCGGGTCTGTCTGCTCTCCACTTCCCTATCTTTTTCCTTATTTTTCTGGGCATTCAGGGTCATCACAGTTCCGGTCAGGAGGAGTACAAGTAGTAAAATTTTGTGTTTCATTTGTTTTATTTTTTTAATCATCTTTGCTGATTCGGATTGTATGAAATACTTTCTGAAACAAAAATAGAGGAACCAGCTCTATAATTTGGTTAATGTTAGGTTAATACAAGGTTAATATTTAAATTACCGGACTGATAGTTGTAGATTTGCTGCCTGAAAAAGTTTCGCGGGCCTGTTGCAGTCTATTGCTATACAGAGGCTTATTATTAATTTAAAACCAATGGTTTAATATAATTTTCACAAATGAAACGACCATGACAAATCATGCCACAAGAAATAACGATTCGTTTTATGGGAGTTCCCTGTCTGCATCGCTTTCGCATAGCTCCCTGCTTTGCCGTATCGGCTACGCGAAGGCGCTCTCAGCGGGGCAAAGCCGAACAGGCAGGAATCTGATATAAAACAGAAAATTTTAATCAGATGAAAAAGAAGCCCAATATAACGCTGGCCTTTGTAGCCATTCTGGTTCTAATAACAGCCCAGGTTTATGTCGTTTCTGAAGTGTATAAACTCAAAAACAAGGAGTTTATTCAAAACTATCAGGAGATCATCATCCATGCCATCAGCCTGGCCCGTGAACAGGCAGGCATAAACCTTTTGGAACAGGTGGTTGGAGAGCTGGAAGATTTTTCTTCCGGTTTGCTCTTTCAAATGCCGGCAACAGAACTGCAGGCTGACAGCCTGAAAGACGACATTCTCCTGCAGGTTCAAACTACTCTTACGGAAAAGGAAGAGATCACTCCCTACCTGAAGGCGTACCTTCAGGAAAGAGGGCTGGATTCAGATATTCAGGGACACTTCAGGATCCATCGTTTTAACCTCCGGGATTTTATGCTGGAGTATCCGGTTTTTTCAGATACCCTCAACAAGACGTCTGAATATACACAGGAAAGAACACATAAAAAGGACATGTACATCTACACGTTCCGGGAGGAACACAATTATTTTGAGATGGAGATTTCTTATTATGTGGATTTTAGCAACCGGGTAAGAACAATCATTGCGGAGATGAGCTCAATCCTTGCCGTTCTTTCGTTCACGGTCTGTATCGTGCTGGTTGTTTATATTCTAACCTTGCGTAACATGTTAAGACAGCGGAAGTTATCGGATCTGAAATCCGATTTTATCAGCAACATGACCCATGAACTGAAAACCCCTTTATCCACCATTGCTGTGGCCAGTTCGAGCCTTACGCTGGATGAAATCCTGACAAACAAGGAGCGGTCAAAAGAACTTTCAGCCATCATAAACCGGCAGAACCAGCTGTTAAACCAGATGATCGATCAGGTAATCGATATCAGTACCCTGGAACGAAGTGGTTTTTCGGTGCGTAAGGAACCGGTTGAGATCAAATCCTTTATAGAGGAAGTAACCGAAGCATTCCTGCTGAGTCAAAACACAAATGCCATTGATTTAAAAACAGAATTTAAATCCAACAAAGGATTTTCAGCAGATCTGGACCGGTTTCAGATGACCCGTGTTCTAAACAATCTTCTTTCAAACGCCGTGAAATATTGTACCCGTAAACCGGAAATCAGGGTTTTGGTAAAAGAAGAAACCCGAACCCTGAAGATTCAGATTTCGGACAATGGGATCGGAATATCCAAAGAGGAACAGAAAGAGGTCTTCTCAAAATTTTTCCGTTGCAACCAGTCCATGCCGAAAAAAGTAAAAGGGCTTGGACTGGGACTCTATTTTGTAAAGCGGATTGTGGAAGCACACCAGGGAATGGTCTCTCTTGAAAGCATACCGGATAAAGGAAGTACGTTTACTATTGAAATACCTGTCAAAACAGAAAACCATGAAAATAGTACTGGCTGAAGATGATACAGACCTTGGGAATGTACTGGCTCAGTTTCTCCAGATGCACGGCTATGAAGTTCACCTTGCAGTAGATGGCACGGAGGCACTGGAGAAAATAAAAACCTGTACCCCGGATATGTGTATTCTGGATGTGATGATGCCCGGTCCCGATGGTTTTGAAGTGGCCCGGAAAATAAGGAAATCCGGACTGAAAATGCCTTTTATTTTTCTGACGGCCAAAAACCAGAAAACGGATAAACTAACGGGATTAAAACTGGGGGCCGACGATTACATAACAAAGCCCTTTGAGGTGGAAGAACTCCTCCTGCGTATAAAGAATATTCTCCGCAGGTCGGCAAAGGAAGAACAACCGGTTACAGAAATCAAAAGCCTTGTGCTGGATAACGAAATGCTCCGGTTAAAAACATCCAAAGAGACCCATCAGCTAACAAAAAAGGAGGCAGATCTGTTATTTTTCTTCATGAATCATCAGAATGAAATGGTTCCGCGCGAAACGATCCTTACCCGTTTCTGGGGTGAAAACGACTATTTTATGGGCCGTAGCCTGGATGTTTTCATCAGCAGACTCAGGAAATATATCGGGGATGAACCTGGCGTGGAACTGAATACGGTAAGAGGAGTAGGATTTATTTTTGAGGTAACACATCCCGATTAACCGGGAGTCGTTTTAACTATCTTAAACAGCATGGTCAAACCAGGAGGGATACTTTTTATTTTGCTGCTATGGGGATTTGCTGCTGCAGGCCAGTATTTCCAGACCGGTCAGGACCCGGCCTCAATCCGTTGGAGGCAGGTTAATACGGAAAATTTTCAGCTTATCTATCCGGGGGAATACGAAACCCAGGCCCGGAGCATTGCCGCTATTCTTGAGAAAGTGTATGCGTACGGGGGGTATTCACTGAATCATACCCCGCGCAAGATACCGGTAATTCTCCATACGCACACGGTGCAGTCGAATGGTTTGCTTGCCTGGGCCCCTAAAAGGGTAGAGATGTATACGATTCCCCATCAATCGATTTATCCCCAGGACTGGCTTGAGCAGTTGGCGATCCATGAGTTCAGACATGTCGTTCAGGTCGATAAGGTGGCACAAAATCTTCCCCGGATCATCCCCTTCCTGCTGGCTCAACAGGGTACCGCCCTGGTTACCGGGGCCTACCTGCCTTTCTGGTTTCTGGAAGGGGATGCAGTGGTAACTGAAACAGCTCTCAGCAAAGCCGGACGGGGCCGCTTACCTTCTTTTCTTATGGAAATCAAGGCACAAGCCGTGCAAAAGGGAATCTATGGATTCGACAAAGCCTACCTCGGATCCTACAAAGACTTTGTACCAAACCACTACAAAATGGGGTATTACCTCGTAGGAGGAGCCCGCTACCTTTACGGCCCGGAACTATGGGAAAAAACAGTGACCCGGGTAGGGGAAAAGCCTTTTTCCCTGACTCCTTTCCGTTCCGCCATAAAATCGGTTACCGGAATGAACCAGAGGAGATTGTATGAAATGGTCTTTGACAGCCTGAGGCAGGAATGGCAAAAGATCGATGATGCATACGAAAATCCTCCTTTTACCCGGTTAACAAGGCCTGCGAGAACACCAACAAATTACAGGTACAACTTTATGGTTGGAACAGATACCGTACTTGCCCTGAAAGATGCATTTACTACCGTACCCCATTTTACATTGATCTTCCCGGATGGCCGGGAAAAAAAATTGTTGACTCCCGGGACCATTTTTAATGAATCAGTAGGAAAGACAGGCCCTTTGTTAAGCTGGTCCGAACAAATTCCGGACCTACGGTGGGAACATAGCGGAAGGTCTCTGATCCATATCCTCAATCTTGAATCCGGGGAAAAGCAAAAGGTAAAACCTCAGTTCAAAGGATTCAGCCCGGCTATAGCACCCGACAAAGAAAGGATCGCTCTGATGGAAGTGGATTCACGCAACAATTATTACCTGTCCGTCTACAATCTACGCACCGGGGAGCTTATCACGCGATACCAGGCTGAGGATAATCCATACCTGATCACCCCTAAATGGATTACTGAGAATAAGCTGGTAATGGTGATGCTCAATGACAAAGGAAAATCGCTTGCCCTGGCGGACCCGTTCACAAAGGAAATGACCGTCCTGGCTGAAAACATGGGAGAGATAAAACACCCTGTAGTAAAAGGGGAAGAGGTCTACTTCATAAGCAGCTATGCCGGCAAGAATGATCTGTATGTACTGAATACCTTAAACCATAGAATTTTCAGGGTGTATAGCTCACGGTTTGGGGTTGCCTTTCCGGCTGTTTCAGAAAAAAACAATCATGTGGTTTTAAGTGATTATACCGCGGATGGATTCCGGCTTATAAAAATCACGGATGACAGAATCAAACGGGAACCCCTGGAAAAAGTAAAAAAGGGAACCTACCTCTTGGCTGATACGTTGGCATCCCAGGAAAAAGGCATTCCCGATTTCAGTGAAAGCGCCCCTGATGCATTTGAATCGGAGAAATACAGCAAACCGGCCCATCTGTTCCATTTCCACAGCTGGTTACCAGGCTATTTTGATATCCGTTCCTATGATATCAGCCCCGGAGTCAGTTTTTTTTCACAAAATAAATTGGGGACAGCTGAAACATCGGTAGGTTACGGATGGGACACCCGTGAGAAAACCGGAAAGATCTACGGAAGATTTTCCTGGAAAGGCTGGTATCCGTTGTTTGATCTGGAGGTAAACAACGGAAACCGCCGATCGCACTATTTGTCGGTAACCCATTATACCAACAACCAGAATGAGATTGAATGGAGCGATACAAGCCGGACTGAATTCAACTGGGCTGAAACAACATTGGATCTGGAAGCGAAAATTCCTTTAAACCTGTCCGGAGGAAAATTTTACAGGCTGCTGCAACCGGAAGTAAATTATGAATTTATTTCCAAAAGGAATCCTGCCAACCATCCGGATTGGTTTACAGAGGGGCATGTCCATTCCATGATATACAGCCTTTACTACCATCAAATAAGAAGGAAAGCCTATCAGGATCTGGTTCCGGACTTTGGATTTATAACCGAATGGTCTTTCCGGCATTCCCCGGCAAGCAATCCTGGATATGGAAACCTGGCAGCATGTCAGGTAATCAACTATTTTCCAGGATTTTTAAAAAATCACGGACTGGTCCTATACAACGGTCTGCAGCTACGGAACGTTGAAAAAGGGTATGCCTATACAGATGCAATCCGGGTTCCCCGCGGTTATGGTACCTATCTGAATAACTTTATGTACAGTTTTGCAGCCGATTACAAATTACCGCTTATTTGCCCTGATCTGAGTCTGGGTGCAGCACTCTACCTTAAACGGCTGAAAGCCTCTCTGTTTTCCGATTATGCCTATCAGAAAGGGGATATTTACACCAGCGGAGAAATTTCCGGTAATTTCTCCCGCTCTCTTTCTTCATATGGACTGGAATTACTGGGGGATATGCATTTTCTTCGTTTTTATGCCCCGGTTGAAATGGGAATCCGGATCGCTTATTTGCCCAGGGAGAAACAACTGCATACCGATTTTTTGTTTTCCGTGAATTTTACTTCTTTCTGAGTGTAATCAGGGTTATCTCAGAGGGCATATCCAGCCTGAAAATAAGTCCAATTGTGCCGATTCCCCGGTTTACATACAGGTAACACCCTTTCTTTTCATACAATCCCCCCCAGTGTTTGTTCATCAGAGACATCAGGCTGAACTCAATTCCTGCCGGTTTGATTCCCCACTGCAGTCCGTGGGTATGGCCCGATAATGTCAGCTCAAATTTTACCTTTTCCACATCCGCATTTTCCCAGTGAGCCGGATCATGGGTCATGAGTATTTTAAACCGTTGGGTAGGTACCTCCAGCAACGCTTTTTTCAGGTCAGCATACTGCGGAAAGGGTGGGTGCCCCCAGTTTTCAACACCCACAAGACTTAGTGTGTCCGCTCCTTTTACCAGGTTTACGGACTCATTGCGAAGGAGCCGGAACCCAAAAAGGGTATATGCTTCTGTAATTGCATTGAAATTGGCAGCTTTGAGATCACTGTTTTCCCATTGGTGATAATCCCCGTAATCATGGTTTCCCGGAACAGCGTATAACCCCAGAGGAGCCTTTAGTTCTGTAAATACGGATTCCCATCCCCGGGTTTCATAACTGAAATTGTTGACAAGATCCCCTGTGAATAAAATGAGATCAGGAGAAAGTTTATTTACTTCTTTTACTGTACGTTTTAATAACCTGGGGCTGTACAGACTTCCCAGGTGAATATCCGACAACTGGACTATTTTAAGACCATCAAAAGAAGGAGGCAACTCCCTGAAGGAAACCTCTGTCTCAGCCACACGCAACTGGTTGCGCCCGATAAAAGCTCCGAAAAAAACCGATAGAACAACCCCGGATGCAAGAATAAAACCGGCATATAAAAAACCGCGGATCTGTATATGAAAAATGCGCATACCCCAGTAGGGAAGAGAACAAACAGCAAGTACAATTTTAGAAAGTATATCGGCCATGAGAAGTACATTGAAAATAAAATAGACCGTATACGTTCCTGCTTCACGGGTATTTCCGGGATAAACAAAGAGCAGTATGAAAAAAATGGCTAACAGCAATGAGTAGACAGCATAGACAGCACGGAAGATCTTCCAGCGCCTCTTCTCCCTGGCTCCTGAAACAGAAATATTTATATATCCCGCCAAAGAGAGCAATATATAAACCAGCAAAAGGCCTATCAGTATTTCAAAGGGAATGCTTCTCATATCGTACAAAAACCTTTCAAATATACGCTTTGTTTTCTTTTTTACTTTTTTCTGTACACGGAAAATTCAGTATTGAGAATAGTAACTTATTACTAAACGGTTAGTTATATTATAAACCCCGTCTTTTTATGTGGCCATGATTTCAATATTCAGGAAACGGATCATCCCATGGGGTAAATATTTCAAAGATTTTCACATCAAGGGAGAAAGTTTTTTTTATGGTGAATAAAAATAGGGCAGGAGAGTGATGTTACAATCGTAAACACTAACAATCCTGTAATTTATATAGAAGTGTAAACGATTAAGTCCTTACCCGATCCGGGAAACATTGTG
>Ga0307422_1001057_pt1 | contig 14480 bp, 15 predicted proteins | sample SalMarWE160290MG_FD_202153 | JGI IMG/M metagenome (GOLD analysis project Ga0307422, IMG submission 202153) | Salt marsh sediment microbial communities from the Plum Island Ecosystem LTER, Massachusetts, United States - WE1602-90 | ecosystem: Environmental > Aquatic > Marine > Intertidal zone >...
ACTACTTTTTCAAAGATTAGTTGAGCAAGGAGTCATGCATGTACCTGTTGAATATAAACTAATTAAGAGTATGTAGCATGTGCATACCCCAGTTTAATTAATTGATGTTTACAACAAAAATCAGGAGTTCCATTCAGTTTTTATTTATACTTTTCCGAACAAATTCTGAATTTAAGTTGAATTGACATTTTATAATAAAAATTCATGTTAGATGATACAATCAATGACAGGTTTTGGGAGAGCCATTTGCGAGTTAGATAATAAAATAGTTACTATCGAAATTAAAAGCTTAAACAGTAAGCAATTAGATATTTATACACGTATTCCAAATATCTATAAAGAGAAAGAACTGGAATTGCGTAGCCTTATCTCCCAAAATCTTGTACGGGGCAAAATAGACTTTTCAATTACTTATGAAACAACCGATTCAGCCGATTCAGCCAAGATAAACATTCCATTAGTCAAAGAATACTATGCTCAGCTTCAGGAAATTGCAAAAAGTCTAAGCCCGAAAGAGGAGGAATCTTTACTGCAGACTATTATGCGATTTCCGGATGCTTTAAAAATTGATAAAGTAGAACTCGCAGAAGAAGAATGGAATAAATTACTTCTTAAAACCGGCGAAGCTCTTGGAAAAATCAATGAATACAGAATTCAGGAAGGAGAAGCCTTACAAAATGATATATTGGAACGGGTTAAAGCTATTCAAACACATTTAGAAGATATAGGTGTGTATGAATCTGAACGTTCGATAAGAATTCGGGAAAAATTAGCGGCTTCTCTAAACGGATCTGTGGAACAGGAGAAAATTGATGCTAACAGATTGGAGCAGGAATTAATCTACTATCTGGAAAAAATGGATATAACAGAAGAGAAGGTGCGTCTGAAAAATCATTGTGAATTCTTTACCAGAACGACCCTTGATGAAAATTTTAATGGAAAAAAACTTACATTTATTTCTCAGGAAATGGGGAGAGAAATAAATACACTTGGTGCCAAAGCCAATCACTCCGAAATTCAGCGTATTATTGTATTGATGAAAGACGAGCTTGAAAAGATCAAAGAACAACTAATGAACATATTATAAATTGAAATACTCATGTCAGGAAAACTAGTTATTCTCTCAGGACCATCGGGAGCAGGTAAATCGACAATTGCACAACACTTACTCAAAAACCGGGATTATAATCTGGCCTTCTCTGTGTCAGCATGTACCAGGAATAAAAGAGGTGACGAAAAAGATGGTGAAGAATACTATTTTTTAAGTATCGACAGCTTCAAATCAAAAATTGAAGAAAGCCAATTTCTTGAATGGGAAGAGGTCTATACAAATCAGTACTATGGAACATTAAAAGCTGAAGTTGAAAAACTGCGATCGTTTGGTAAAAATGTAATTTTCGATGTTGATGTGTCGGGAGGCATGAATATTAAACGGAAATACAAAGAAAAGGCTTTGACCATTTTCGTAAGTCCACCTTCAATTGAAGCACTAGAAGAAAGGCTGGTAGCCAGAAAAATGGAATCGCCCGAAAGTATAACACGCAGGGTACGGAAAGCAAAAATGGAAATAGTATATGCCAAACGGTTCGACTATATCATTCAGAATGACAATCTTGAGATAGCACTTGCCGAAGCTGATAGTTTGGTGGACAAATTTCTTAATTCCTGAACAGTATTATCTGCTGTCGGGAGCAAACAGGGCACTATGAAAACCGGCTTGTTTTTTGGTTCATTTAATCCTGTTCATATCGGACATTTAGCGCTTGCTAACTATATCATTGAATATACCGATCTGGATCAATTATGGTTTGTCATAAGTCCCCATAATCCATTAAAAAAAAAGGAAACCTTACTTTCGGACCAGATAAGGCTCGAAATTTTGGAATTAGCACTTGAGGAGGATAATCGGTTTGCCATCTGCGATATAGAATTTCGCATGCCTAAGCCCTCCTATACCATTGATACACTTACTTATCTTGCAGAAAAACACCCGAAATATGAATTTGTATTGATCATGGGTTCCGACAGTCTTCTCACATTTCATAAATGGAAGAATCATGAACTTATTATTTCGAGATTTCATCGAATCATCTATCCTCGTCTGCCAGAACAAAAGCTTGAATACAATAAACATCCCAACATCACATTTATAAAGAATGCCCCCATAATTGAAGTATCCTCAAGTTTTATCAGGGAAGCAATAAGTAATGGGAAAGATATCAGACACTTTTTGCCTTCAAAAGTATATAATTATATTCTCCGCTATAATCTTTATCAATAAAAAGAAGGGAGCCACCTTTCGGCAGCTCCCTAAAACTAGTCCTACAAATCCCTCAACCACTAAATCTAATTGAACGTATAACCAAAACCTACTTTAAAAGCAAATGTAAAACCGTAATTTTCTTTATGAATTCCCCATGTTTCAGGACCGTTAATTCTATCCATCGATCCTTGATATACACCTAAACCAAGTGAGGTATCTAAATATGCCCTACTAAATAATCGTAATTTATTTCCGCCGGCAAAATAATGTCCCAAAGTTGAAATTACTCCCGGATCGGAAGGAACAGTGTATGATTCTGAACCTGCCTGAACAACATCAGGAGAATAAGAAGTCCCTTTTTGGTAAACCAGGTTGTATTGTAAATACGGTGTGAAAATATTCTCATTCCCCTGAATCCTGTAAAGATTACCCAGAAATACTCGGTACTTGAAATCGCCACCTGTAATTTTCGATTCCCGGTCATTATAAATTAATCCCACTTCCAATGCCTTACGCCCTTTAATTATGCTTCCGTTAAAAGTGTAACCAACGCCATGTCCACTTCCGGAATTAATTTGTGAAAGACCAACTGCATAATGAGTTTCAATGATCTGCACCGCATTTTTTTTGCCAAAAACCAAGCTGGATGTTAGAAGTAACGTTATCAATATCAAGGTAACTGTTTTCATTTTCTTCAAGCTTTCTCTTTGTATAATAATACGCAGAGCCTTGAACAGCGTTAGTTAAAAGCCGGTGAGAGTTATTACAGAAGGGGATGGATATGCATCAGTACTTACAGGTAGTAAGCATTATCAATAAGAGATGATGATGATCATCTTCCTTTATCCGAAGAAAATAGTAAGATATTGATTTAAATAACTTTAGAATTATTTTTTAACTTCCTCCACAACTTCAAGTCCACGTTTTAATGCATCAATATTCATAGGAATCAGATGGTGGTGACGTTCAGGTAGTGATTCTTTAAGACCTTTAACTACATCGTCAAAATCGACAAGGGGACGAATTTTCAGGTAAGCACCCAGAACAATCATATTAAAAGTGCGCGAGGCACCCATTTTTAAAGCCTCCTGCGAAGCTTCAACTTTATAAATATGTATATCGGTACGTTGGGGAGGACGTGTAATACCGTTTGTATCGTAGAGTAATATACCCCCTTCTTTAATCATTGGTTCAAATTTATCAAGCGATTGTTGATTCAGTATTATGGCAGTATCGTATTTTGTAAGAATGGGAGAACTGATACGATCGTCACTCAGGATTACTGTTACATTGGCGGTTCCTCCTCGCATCTCAGGGCCATAGGAAGGCATCCAGCTGACTTCCAGTTTTTTCATGATACCTGAATATGCAAGAATCTTTCCCATAGAAAGAACACCCTGCCCTCCAAAACCTGCTATAATAATTTCTTCATTCATTCAATTACAGCTATTATATTTATAATACTAATTTTCCATCAACTTTAATATCTCCCAGTGGATAGAAGGGAAACATATTTTCTTCCATCCATTTATTCGATGCCACAGGTTCCATCTTCCAGCCCGAATTGCAATTTGAAACAAACTCAACAATCGATAGTCCCTTTTTTAATTTTTGATTAGCAAATGCTGTTTTAACAGCTTTTTTAGCCTTCCGTACATGCGAAGGTGTATGAACAGCCTGACGTGTAACATAATATGTTCCGGGCAACTGAGCTACCAGTTCGGTCAGTTTAATGGGATTCCCCATTAAACTGACATCACGACCAAAGGGAGTTGTTGATGATTTCATTCCTTCGAGGGTCGTGGGTGCCATTTGTCCACCCGTCATACCATAGATACCATTATTCACAAAAATTATAGTAATATTTTCTCCTCTGTTACAAGCATGTATTGTTTCGGCTGTACCAATAGCGGCCAAATCACCATCACCCTGATAGGTGAAAACATACTTATCGGGCCAGCAACGCTTAATTCCTGTTGCAACTGCAGGAGCACGGCCATGAGCTGCTCCGGTCATGTCAATATTCATAAAATCATAAGCCAGCACCGAACAACCAACTGAAGCAACCCCAATTGTATCGGACCAGATACCCAATTCCTCAACGACTTCCATGCATAAACGATGGATAACTCCATGCCCGCAACCCGGACAAAAAGATAATACAGCATCTGTCATGCAGGGAGTTTTCTTATATACAAGGTTCTCTTCCGATATTATCTCATCTATAGTTATCGTCTTTTGCATCACTTTTATTTTAAGAAAATTGATTTAAAATTTTCCACTACCTCTTCAGGAGAATGAATAGCTCCTCCCATTCTTCCAAAATGTTCAACACGAATTTTACCCTCCACAGCAAGTCGTACATCCTCTACCATTTGACCTGCATTCAATTCTACAGAAAGGATTCCTTTGACCTTATCAGCAAGTGTGTTAACTATCTTGCTTGGAAACGGGTAGAGAGTCACGGGTCTGAGCAATCCTATTTTAATTCCTTTTTCGCGGGCAAGTTTAATCGATTTCTGACATATACGAGCTGATGATCCATAAGCAACTATCAAATAATCAACATCATCACAATCTATTAGTTCGTATCGTACTTCCGTTTCCCTAAGTTTTTTATATTTCGCTTGTAAATGAAGATTGTGTTGCTCCATTTTTAGAGGATCAAGATCGAGTGAAGTAATTATATTTCTTTCCCGGTCCGGAGTTTTCCCGGTAGCTACCCACGATTGATCAAATTCAGTATTTCTGGGTACTGGCTCGAATAATTCAACCTTCTCCATCATTTGTCCAATCAAACCATCGGATAAAATCATAGTCGGCATACGATATTTAAATGCCAGATCGAATCCAAGTTTCACAAAGTCGGACATCTCCTGAACCGAGGCAGGTGCCAATACTATTATTCGATAATCACCATGTCCTCCTCCCTTTGTAGCCTGAAAATAATCGGATTGTGAGGGTTGTATTGTACCAAGTCCTGGGCCACCTCTTACAACGTTAACAATTAAGCAGGGTAATTCTGAACCGGAAAGGTAAGAGATTCCTTCCATCATCAGACTAATTCCCGGACTTGATGAGCTAGTCATGGCTTTCTTCCCGGTACTTGCTGCTCCATAAACCATATTGATGGCTGCAAGCTCACTTTCGGCCTGAAGTACAACCATTCCTGTACGTTTATGCGGTTCCTGTAACGTAAGGTATTCGATAACTTCCGATTGAGGAGTAATAGGATACCCAAAATATGCATCAGTTCCGGCACGAATAGCAGCCTCGGCGATAGCCTCATTACCTTTTAGCAATTTTAAATCACCCATATTATTTAATTTTCGGCCTCAAATTTTTTCCTGTATACTGTAATTACACCATCAGGGCATACAATAGCACAATTGGCACAACCCGTACAATTATCCGGATTTTCCATATATGCATATCTGTATCCCTTCCCATTGACTGTAGGAGCCATATTGATCACATGCGTCGGACACGAGTCAAGGCATACTTCACAACCTTTACATTTCTCAATATCTACCACTATTGCACCCCGAACTTTAGCCATAACTAAACTTTTATATCAACATTATTAAATTCAATCTATACTGTTCATTCAACAGATAAATAAATATATCTTTCGGATTTGTAAGAGGAATATTATTTGGCGGTCAACCAGTAATTGTTCTGCATAAATACTAAAAATTTATTAAAACTGTAAAGATATTACGAAAATTTCGACTAAAAACTTACAAAATTATCATATAATCGCCTAATAATGATCATTTTAATGATTTTTATCATGTTCAAAATTCAGTGTTTTTATGAGTTCTTGATAAAGATATTCATGTCTTTTTGTATTTTTAATGTCTCCTACTTGCATGGGTTGAAAAGAATTCTTTATCTTTACGGCAAGAACAAAAGTTACATGCACATTAATTCTACTCATACAATTAATCGGATTCTTTTTCAAAAGAAATCCTTGCCTATGTGCATGTGTTGTTGCACTTGAAACAACCCATCTACCATTCATTTCATTTTCTCTTTAATTTTTAATTATTAATCTTAAAATTATTTTGTTATGGATCAAAATTATCGATTTGAATCCCTTCAACTACATGCAGGACATAATGTAGATGAATCTCTTGGACGTGCGGTGCCCATCTATCAAACAACTTCTTATTTGTTTAAAGATTCTGAACATGCGGCTAATTTGTTTGGCTTAAAAGAATTTGGCAATATATATACCCGTATTATGAATCCGACTACCGATGTCTTCGAAAAACGAATAGCGGCATTGGAAGGAGGTATCGCTGGTCTGGCAACATCTTCGAGACAATCGGCTCAATTCATAGCCCTAACGAATATTTTGGAATCAGGTGATAATTTCATTTCAACATCGTATTTGTACGGAGGTACTTATAACCAGTTTAAAGTGCAATTTAAAAGGCTGGGGATACAAGTAAAATTTGCCGAGGGTGACGAGCCATCAGAATTTGAAAAGCTGATCGATGAAAAAACAAAGGCTATTTACCTGGAGACCATTGGTAATCCGAAATTTAATATACCTGATTTTGATTCAATTGCCGAAATAGCCCGTAGGAATGGAATTCCTCTTATTGTCGATAACACATTCGGTGCAGCAGGTTACCTATTTCGACCAATTGAACATGGAGCCAATATAGTCGTGGAATCGGCCACAAAATGGATAGGAGGTCATGGAACAAGTATAGGTGGTGTAATTGTCGATGCCGGTAATTTCAATTGGAATAATGGCAAATTTTCACAATTTACCGAGCCTTCGGAAGGTTACCACGGGCTTAAATTCTGGAAGGTATTTGGTTCCGAAAGTTCTTTTGGCAATATTGCCTTTATAATAAGGGCAAGAGTAGAAGGACTCAGAGATTATGGTAACGCATTAAGTCCATTTAATGCATTTCTTTTGCTTCAGGGTCTGGAAACCTTGTCGCTCCGTCTTGACCGGATTACACAGAATGCCATTGAATTAACTTCATGGCTTGAAAAACTGGATTGGGTAGAACAGGTGAATTATCCCGGGTTGAAAACCAGTCCTTATTTCACTTTAGCAAAAAAATATCTGAAAAGAGGATTTGGCAGTGTGTTAACCTTTAGAGTTAAAGGTGGTAAAAAAACAGCCGATAAAATAGTAAATAGTGTAAAAATGATCAGTCACCTGGCAAATGTCGGCGATTCCAAAACACTTATAATTCATCCTAGTTCCACTACTCATGAGCAACTTACTCTTGAGGAGCAAAAATCAACCGGGGTTGAACCCGGGCAATTACGTTTATCGGTAGGAATTGAGCATTTGGAGGATATTAAAGAAGATCTGTTACAGGCATACTCTCATTCGAAGAATTAAAAAGTAACGCAGTAAAAGAAAAGGAAGGCTAACTAAATATAGCCTTCCTTTTCTTTTCTACCTGCTTAAAGTTTACATCAACGACGTGTTTCATTTTGTGTTACAATATTCAAAATCCTCCGATTAAAACGTTGCAATTGCATATTTTCAAAGTAACGAATTAGTTTTCGCAAGATATCATAATATAGTATAATGCCCCATACGGCAGAAGATAACCAAATGATTAAAATGTTGTACCAAAAGGTATCAATTTTCAAACCGGCTACTTTCTTATAGGGTGCATAAAATTGAGCCCTGCCGGTATTTGATCGGGGAGGCGTAAAAATAGGCTCACGCATACGAACAAATTCATTATCATAAATTATATACTCTGCCAACTCCTGTTCGTTTCTTACCAAACTTTCCAATTTATCGTTATGGTATAATCGTTTTGTCCTAATTAATTGATCTTTATTGTTTCCATATTTATTAATAAGAATTTCTTCATGTTGAACAACCGAATTCAGATATAATAAATGATAATAGGACCAAGCACTATCTAGGAATAATATAAGATTATTTTTAGCTGATAAAAATTGGCTACTGTCTGAAAAGGATTCAATAGAAAACGGTGATACCAAATTCAGTTCTGCACTAATCTCTGAAAATTCATTGCGAATGATAATACGATCATTTTGTGGACTTCCTTTTTTCTGGATGCTGGGGTAACTAGTAATCAGTTCTCTCAACACTGGTATAATGTAAGCTTTCTGGTACATAGAATTACTCATTGCGAAATCATATTTAAAAAGCGGGCGCTCATAATGATTGTCCTTAAACTGGGTAACCACAAGTGCTTCATAGGCCCAACGAGAAGTCATGCTATCGCCCACCCGGGGTACCACATTTGCCCTATATATGGCACGGTTCAAATTATGAAAATCGACTACAACCCCACTAAATAATAGTTGGGGTACTAAAATAAGTGGTACCAGAATATAAATAGTAACGACTGACTTAAATCCTGATGAAATATTCAGTCCAATAATATTTGCCCAGCAGGAAGCTGAAAAAAGTATCAAAAAATAACGCCATGTCATACTTTTTATCTCAAGAAAGCTATTACCAATAAGCACAAAAAGCAGCATTTGCAAAGCAGAGATTATAAACAGAACTGAGATCTTTGATGTCAGGTAACTAAAACGGCTCAGGTTGAGGAACCGTTCTCTCTCGAGAAGTTTGCGGTCACGAAAGATTTCTTCAGCGCTGATGACCAGACCAAGGAAAATAGCAACAATCACAGCCATAAAAAGAAAAGCCGGCAAGTTTTCATTCAATCCAAAGGAATACTCTCTCAAAATACCTGAAGCATCTCTAGCGCTCCGGGTATAGAATGAAAGTAGTAGTGCAAGTACCGGTGCTTCCAGCAAAGTGATAATCAAGTACTGATTATTTTTAATCTTTGCCAGAATATCACGTTTAAAGAAAATTCGGATCTGTTTCCCTCTGGGAGGAATTCGATACAAACTCTGAGGAATTGTATTAGTAAATGGTCTTTTAATTTTTTGGATCAACGGATCGATGCGCTCATTATAAAGCTTATACCATACCTCTGGTGGCGTTTTTCTTTTCCGTGTCAAACGGCCGTTAACATCTACCACACGGGCTTCAACATTTCTGAGTATCTGATCAATTTCGATATTACCACAAGTCAGACACTCACTTTCTTCAGCATCGACGTAATTGTTCGCTCGTTTAAAATAATTTATCGCGTCTATTGGATTCCCGTAATAAATTACCCTGCCACCCTGATCGACAACAAGTAGCTTATCAAACAAACGAAATATCTCAGTAGAAGGCTGGTGAATGTTAGCAAATACAAGTTTCCCCTTGAAAGTTTGTCTTTTCAGAAGATTCATAACTTTTTCGGAATCGGCTGACGATAAACCGCTTGTTGGTTCATCAACAAAAAGAACTGAAGGTTCGCGAATAAGTTCAAGGGCAATATTTAATCGTTTACGCTGACCTCCACTTATGTATGTATTCAATGCATCACCAACACGAAGATCCCGGGCTTCGGCAAGGTCGAAATTAAGGAGTCCCTCTTCAACAATCCTGACTATTTCCTCTTCGGTATAATCGCTGAATGATAAACGGGCATTAATATAAAGGTTTTCGAAAACAGTTAGTTCCTTGATCAAAAAATCATCCTGTGGTACATATCCTATAACACCTTTAAGCTGATCATGATCTTTATGAATATCGAAACCATTAATAAGAATGGAACCGCTTCTGGGTTTGAGTATGCCACTCAATACTTTTAATAGGGTAGATTTTCCGCTTCCGCTGCCACCAATAATACCTATTAAGCGTCCCGATTCTTCGTTAAGATAAAACCTTTTAATTCCATGCGGACTGTTACCGTATGAAAATTCAATATTCCTGGCTTCAAAAACAAAATTACTTTTTGTAGTTGCCTTAATAAATCTTCCGGCAATCCATATATAGTATATCGAGCCGAACCGGGGATTTTTCAATACCGAACCCAACGCCCAGATATAGCTTCGGTCAGATTTAATTACATGTCCGTTAATTGTGAGCACCTGCGAACCATCATATCGCAGAACGTATGTATTGGTACTGATAATATGTAATACTTTAATCCGCCCCTGAATTTTATCGATGTGCAGATGTTTTATTTTTTTGTCGGATATTTTTGTGTCACTGTCGATGAAGAGCAAATTTGACTTATGAACAACTTTCTCAATCCGGTCGAATGTAAAAGCCAGGGCGTCCTCAAATTCATCTTTATTGATATGTAAATTCTCAACAACAGTCTTTAAAAAATTCAGTTCACCAATGGAAATTGCTTCACCTTTATTGATAAAATCGAGAAGAAAGACCAGTACAAATATTTTTTGAGGTTGTTCTATCTCATTATTTAACTTTTCGCACTGGCTGTCGATTATCCTTTTACGGTTTTCAGCTTCTTCATCGGATGAAATTTGTGTGTCGAGATGATATTCTTTTATAGATTGATCAAAGAAATCAAGGTATCTTTCTACTAACTCCGCACTAAATTGTCGTTGAAGATATTCTACCAGAACATCCCGTTCGTTGGTTGCATAACCTTCCTCACTGACATTGGCTACTAAGGCAAATAAACGCATCAAAGCCTGGAGTACCGATTCATCCATATCAATGATTATAAAGAAATAAAAATAGCCCTCTCACAGAAAGGGCTAAAAATAGAATACAATATTCTTTATGATATTATGCTGTCACGAATTGTCTCAATGGTAGAAACAATATCATCAAGTTGTTTCTTTGTCAAACTGCCTTCAGTTTGGTCATATAGTACTTTTAATTTCTTAAAGGCATCCTGAAGACCACTCACCATTTCATCATCATTGAATTTTTCCATAAAATCAATAAGTCCTCCAAGGGATTCACCTTGATTATAGATAATTTTGACAATCTCATAATTCTGGTATGTATCGTCAGAAATATGAGTAGCAATATACAATCCTTCAACCCATGCGCCTGCTGCCATGAGCGCCGATAATGAAGGCGTGCTTTCTCTGTAAAGGAATGTATAAGTATCGAAGTATACTTTGCTGATATATTTAACCAATGTATCTTTTTCTAAAAGTTTCTGTTTCATTACTTCATTCTGAAGTGAAGCATAATCGATACTGACACCAAGATCATCCAGAATCGATTTCAGAACTTTTGAGTATTTTTTAATATCTTCCTTATTATTGTATGTGATGGAATATGCAAGGTCAGCTGCATAAACACCGGCGTTGACCGATTTGCTTTTTTGCGTAAAATACATCTCAGCATTTTCAGGTGGATTCAAGATTTTACCCAGATATGAGGCGCCAATTCCTTCCAGCATAGAATATATTTCGAAAGGCTCAGGTAAAGGGTTTGTAAGATCTGTCAAACCCTGTTCTATATCCTTCTGTTCTACCATTTCCAGGTTGTCATCCTGTTCACTACCTTTTTGAGCAGATTGTTGACATGCTGTAGTAAAGAATACAACACTTAATAATGCTAGTAAGGTCTTTGTTACAAATTTCATGATAATAAAATGTTAAAGGTTTTTAAATATGCTGCAAATATAATACTAATCGATGAGTTACTATTTTAGGTAAATAAAAAATGTGAATTTTATTTCCGGGATATAGTTTAAAAAAACCTCTTTCTGAAATAGAGGGCCACACTCACCAGACTGATTAGAACAGGTACTTCGACAAGGGGACCAATCACAGCAGCAAAAGCCTCACCCGAATTAATACCAAAAACAGCCACTGCAACTGCAATTGCCAGTTCAAAATTATTGCTTGCAGCCGTAAATGAAATTGTTGCAGTAATCGGATAATCGGCACGGGATTTTTTACCTAATAGAAAAGAGACAAGAAACATTACTACAAAATAAATTACCAGAGGAACGGCAATTCTAATAATATCGAAAGGTATTTTAACAATAAATTCACCCTTAAGTGAAAACATTACAAATATTGTAAATAGTAAGGCAATTAAAGTCAGTGGATTAATATGGGGAATAAATGAATTGTGATACCATTCCTTATTCTTAAGCTTGATGAGTATAACCCGTGTCAGAAAACCAGCGATAAAAGGAATACCCAGGTATATAAACACACTTTCAGCAATCTGCTTTATTGTTATATCAACCTTGAAAGACTGAATCCCAAACCACTGAGGCAAGACTGTTAAAAAAATATAGGCATACAAAGAAAAGAACAAGACTTGAAAAATTGAATTAAATGCTACCAGTCCCGCAGCGTATTCCGTATTTCCACCTGCAAGTTCGTTCCAGACAATAACCATAGCTATACAACGGGCCAGTCCTATTAAAATAAGTCCGGCCATATATTCAGGATAATCATGCAGAAAAAGGATGGCAAGTATAAACATGAGAATCGGACCGATGATCCAATTCTGGATCAATGATAATGTCAATATCCTGCCATTTCGAAATACATCGCCTAACTCCTCGTAGCGCACTTTAGCCAGAGGTGGATACATCATTACAATTAATCCAATGGCTATTGGGATATTGGTTGTTCCCCTCTGAAAGCGATGCCAAAAGCCGGCAATACCCGGAAAGAAATAACCAATAATTATTGCCAGGAACATTGTCAGGAAGATCCATAAGGTCAGATACCGGTCAATAAATGTTAATTTCTTCATTACATCAACATATTAACAACAACCCGAGTCACTTTCAGCATAACCGCAAGTGGGTTCTGTATTTCTTACTATACCGTTTAAAATGCCTGCTGCACAACCTACACCGGAAGTTACATTGATTGCCCCATCAGGACAATTTTTGGCACATGCACCACATTCCATGCACCCATCCCGATTGGTGATTACAGCCTTTTTATTTTTAAGTTTAAAAACTTCATGCGGACAAACCAATGTACACATTGCACATCCGCTACATTTTGCCGTATCCAGTTCCAGAGTAACTACATTTCTCAGGTAGATCATTGTATTCACAGCTTTATATCAAATAATCTTCCGATAATAAATAATACGATTCCGACCGAAATGGAAGCGATTTGTGCAGGAATAGCTATTTTCATTTCCTTCTTCACTCCCGAAAGTGATGTATAGGTTGATGCTCCCGTAAAATTCAGGCTTAGAAATGATGAGCTCGCAGAAATCATAAGAAACCATGAAAACATTTCAAACAGGTTGCCTGTAAAACCATTCAAAAAATAGATTATCAGGAATGTAACAGCGCCTGTATAAAAACCTTTAATTGCGAAACTTCGTGCCGGTAGATAAGGCAATAGTATAGGTGCAAGAAAAATACCAGAAAAATAGGCCGCTGCCACATAAATTATTGAATTCAGTAGCTGCTGAAATATCTGGCTGATCAGATAATTCTTGCCGGTAAAACCAGAAATTAGCAGAGCTACTGCCAGGGCCCCAAGTAAATAAAACTTATTGACAATCAATTCTACAGGAATCAGCTTTAATCTGTCATACATTTTAAACTGTACAGTCCGCATTTGCTGAGTGGCTCTATAGTCTTGTGACACAAATTCCCGGATATCCAAAGCCCTTACCGGTCCGTAAATAACTCTGAATCCGGTTTGCTTTTTAATGATATAGGCAGCTATCCCAACAGCACCCAGTTGGGGTATAATAATACGTCGGTGCGCTACTATTTCATGTAGTGAGGTAAGTTTTATCCGACGAATCAGTTCATTATTTCCAAATGTGCCTTTACTGGCGGCACACCATACGTTTATACCCTTTGTATCGAGAACCAGTACCCAGGCATTTAAACCGTCAAGATTCTTCCTGAGAATGTCAAATGAAAGCTTATAGTTGGCTGTAACGAATACATCGGAATTTTTATCGGGTCTACCTGCTTTATATATACCGGGATTAACTTTGTAGGAATTTCGCCTGATTCCCCAGCGAACTTTAAAAGCGCCCAGGTAATCAGCAATTTTCCAACTTGTTGAAACATTTGGTATGCTCGATACCAATGGCACCAGTACGAAGGGATTAATTGTATGACTCACTTCAGTTAATATTATTCAGATAGAATTGCCAGAAAGCCGCTTTAATCTCATCACGAATCCGGCGAAATTCACTTATCACATACTCATCGGAACCATTGAGAAGGAAAGGATCTTCGAATCCTATATGGAGCCAATGCTTTACGTTCCCTGAAAAGACAGGGCATAATTCTTTTGCGTCGTCGCAGACGGTAATCACATAATCCCATTCCTCATTCAGATATTGTTCCACCGGATCAGAGGTATGCTTACTTATATCAATGTCCGATTCCTGCATCACTTTAATGGCCAGTGG